>SL_3KL_010_SEDDRAFT_10004957_pt1 | contig 11978 bp, 10 predicted proteins | sample SodLakKL_010_SED_2_FD_10381 | JGI IMG/M metagenome (IMG submission 10381)
AAACCGCTCGCTGGCCATGACGGGCGAGTTGCTTCATACCGGACTCTCCAACAGGATTTTCAGGCAGAGAATTGACTGGATAGAAGACCCTGTCATTGCCGGATCCACCTTCATGTTCAGGCAGAAGACCAGTGAAACCGGAATGATAAAGACATTCGGCAGCTTCAGTCATAACAGGGGCAGATTAATGAATTACAATTTCAGGGAATCTGTCAGCCAGGATATCTCAATGAGAAACAACAACGCCTATATAAACACCACCTTCAATGAGCAATTGAATGACAACTGGCTGGCCCACTCAGGGATTGCCGTGAACCTTGATCATGATGACACCGGGATTGACAATAACAATATACTTGCGGTTAGAAGAAGCCTGCACGGGAAAGCCGGGCTGACCAACCTTTCTGTAAACAGGCTGACAACTAAAATGGGGCTGGATTACCATCTTTTTGATTACAGTGAAGATATCAGGTTTGACGATAACTACCACCTGGCCTTTTCAAACCAGCAATATACAGCCTTCGTTGAGTCTGAGGCAAAAATTACTACACGCTTTGCCCTGCGCGCCGGAATAAGGGCGGAGTACAGTTCACTGCTTGAAGAACCCGGACTGAATCCGAGGCTGTCAGCAGCGCTCAGGACAGGCAAAAACAGCCAGGTTTCGGCCGCTTATGGGAAATTCATCCAAAACCCCGAGGACAGGTACCTGAGATTTACGAACCAGCTTGAACCTGAGAGATCAGAGCACTATATTCTTACCTGGCAGTATATTAAAGGCACTTATACCCTCCGGCTTGAAACTTATCATAAAAACTACTCTAACCTGGTCAGATACCGCGAAGAGTATTCTGCTGAGCCGGGGAACTTTGACAATACCGGGTCGGGGTATGCGCGGGGACTGGATGTTTTCTGGCGGAACAAGAAGCCTTTCGGCAGAAGCGATTACTGGATATCCTACTCCTGGTGCATATCCGAAAGGCTTTACAGGGATTACCCGGTGGAGGCATCACCCGGCTACCTGTCTTCACACAGTGTATCGGCGGTATATAAGAGATTCATCACAAGCATGAACTCCTTTGTTTCGGCCACCGGTACATTCGCAACAGGCAGGCCCTACTTCAATCCCAACAACCCGGTGTTCATGGATGACAGGGCAAAGCCCTTCAGGGACATCAGCGTTGGCTATACGAGGGTGTTCCACCTGTTCAGCACCCAGACGGTGCTGCACCTGGTGGTGAACAACCTGTTCGGGTTTGACAATGTTTTCGGATATACCTTCTCTGCAAACCCTGATGAACAGGGCCTGTTCAGGTCACAACCAATAAGGCCTCCGCAAAAACGGATGGCAGTGATATTACTCTCATTTGAACTATAACCTTAATACCTTACTATTATGATCACTCAAAATCCAAAGAACCTTGAAACAAAAGGGCCACAGGACCGGAACAAAAGAGAATCCTTTTTTGCCATGTCAATAACCCCTGGAGGCAGCTGGAAATTCCCTTCCCCTTTCTGCCCTCCGGTTGAAGGATTGAGATTTCAGCAGCCTGGAGGCAGCTGGAAATTCCCTTCCCCTGTCTGCCTTATGAGGCAGATTATCATGGTAATCATCATTGCGGTCTCAGTACCGGTGCTGTCCAGCGCACAGTCCGGCAATTATGAAAAAGCCATGCTTGGTGCAATAGAGAAGATGAACAATGCCGGGACCATACCTGATTATATCGACGCTGCAAACATATTCGAGCGTATCGGGAATTCTGAAAAGAGCGAGTGGCTGCCATACTATCATGCCGCGTACTGTTATGTTAGTGCCGGCCATATTGAAGGCGACATTCAGAAAAAAGATCCCTGGTTCGACAAGGCACAGCAGTTCCTTGACAAGGCACTTAAGATCGCCCCCGATGAGTCTGAGCTATATGTTTTGCAGGCGTTCATCTATCCGGGCAGGATGGTCGTCGATCCGATGGGGCGGGGCATGGAACTTATGGGAAGGATGAATGCCGCTCTCGACAAGGCCATAAGTCTGAATCCCGGTAACCCGCGCAGTTACTTCCTAAGAGCAATGACCCTGCTGAATATGCCCGAAGCCTTCGGCGGCGGCCCGGAAATAGCCAGGCCATTGTTTGAAACTGCAAAGGAGAAATTTGAGGCCTTTGAGCCGGAATCGCCACTATGGCCCGTCTGGGGAAAAGAGCAAAATGAGGAGGAATTAAGCAAGCTTTAAGCCTCAATGATGTTTTTTTCTACCTTTATGCTTTCAGGATGAAACCGATAAAGACACACATTGCCATAATGCCTTAATAATGAAACTTCTGTCAACATCAGCCGATAAAAAGAAATCCGGCCGGGCATTGATGCTTCGGATATTATTGATTGCAGCAGTCCTGGTTACTATAGGCAATGTAATTGTGCTTGCCTATATTCCATTGGGCCAGTTCACTCTGGATATATTCATTTCAAATACAATTAATTCTCTCCTTATCGGCGGAACCATGGCAGCCGGGATCTCATGGATCATGGCATGGCTTGACAAAAAGCATCCATGGCTCGAAAACCCCACCCGCAGGCTTGTCCTTCAGCTGGCCTCAACACTTGGTTTCAGCATCCTGGTCATAGGAGTGGTGATTCTGGTGATGATATTTACCGGCTCAGAAGATGCCCGTTCAGAAATGATATATGAGAGCAGCCTGTTCATGGTCAGGGTAGGGGTCTCATTCCTGATCCTGTCGATGCTGGTAGTGCATGCCATTCAGTTTTTCACGAACTGGAAAAAGTCGGTTATCATGCAGGAACAACTTAAAAGGGAACAACTTGACCTGCAATACGAAACACTGAAAAGCCAGATTAATCCCCATTTTCTTTTCAACAGTCTCAATGCAATATCATCTCTGATCAAAAAGGACCCCGATAAAGCCACTCTATTTGTGCAAAAGCTTTCTGAGGTATTTCGTTATGTGCTGGAGCAAAAAGACAAGGAGATCACAACAGTTGAAGCCGAACTTGGCTTTGTTGAATCATATATTTTTCTCCAGAAAATAAGGTTTGGAGATAACCTGGTACTGAATACAGATGTAACAGACAGGGAAAAATTCGTGGTACCACTGTCATTTCAGATGCTGATTGAAAATGCGATCAAGCACAATGTCATTTCCCGGGAATATCCCCTTACCATTTCCATTTATTCGAAAAACGATAATTATATTGCATTCACAAATAACCTGAGGAAGAAAGATCCGGTAGCAACCTCAGGTACCGGCCTCAATAATATAAAATCAAGATTCAGTTTTTTTACATCCAGGCCGGTTATTGTGAGCAAAGATGAAACAAGTTTCACCGTTGAGCTACCGGTACTTGAAAAACCTGATAAACAGTGATCATTACCGGATCCATCACGATTTTGGAATATCCTGTTGACCTTTTAACAAGGGTTTTATGCGCGTATTAATACTTGAAGATGAACAGCCCGCCGTGGAGAGAATGGTTGAATTGCTCCAACAATATGACAAAAACATAGTGTTGGTTGCTGCTTTCGATTCGGTAAAGGATACGGTTGACTGGCTGAAATCCAGCCCCCATCCCGATCTGATCTTTATGGATATCCAGGTAGCCGACGGCCTTTGCTTTGATGTATTCAACCAGGTACAGGTTCAGGCGCCTGTAATATTTACAACTGCCTACCAGGAATATGCAATTCAGGCATTTAAGGTCAACAGCATTGATTATTTGTTAAAGCCCGTTGACTTTAAAGAACTGGTAACAGCCATGGAAAAATACAGGAAGCTCTTCCATGATAAAAAAGATAATCCGGTGCTGAGGCAGGAAATAATCGAAGGTGTCAGGAAAATGCTTGAAAAACCGCACAAAAACCGTTTCGTCATAAAAGTCGGCGAACATCTCCGGACGGTTTCAGCCGATGATATCCTTTACTTTTTCAGCCATGATAAAACAACCCATATCAGCACAACCGGCAACCGCATTCTAATAATCGATTATTCTCTTGATCACCTGATGGAGATCATCGACAATGAGAAATTCTTTAGAATAAACAGGCAGCATATCATAAACCGCGAAGCCATTACCGACATTGTAATGTACTCCAGGAGCCGGTTAAAAATAAAGCTGAAAGTTGAAACCCCCGATCCCCTGATCGTCAGCCGCGACAAGGTAAATTCATTCAAGACCTGGCTTGACAGCTGACTCAATTGTTGATTAATATTATCACTATTGTCCGGTCAAATCAGGCGGGGTGAATTGGTTTCATCAAAACATATGAGAGATACAATATTTTTCGGGTTTGAAATTTTATATAGGTAGGCGTCCCGACAGTTGCAGAGAAATTTCTACCCAATTCGTGCAGGAATTTTGGAGCTAATTTTTTTATCAGCCTGATTCTTTCAGGAGTTGAGAGGGTCAATGCTTCTAAAACATTGTCAGTAATATCTTTTTTGCTTTCAATAATAAGGTTGCTTTCTCTCAGTTGTGATTCCAACTCTTCAACTTGATAATCTTTCCTGAAATCGGTAAACAGAAAATATCCACCCGGTTTAAGAACACGAAAAACTTCGTTAAAAAACAAATCAACCCTCGGATACCTGTGGGATGATTCTATATTTATCACAACATCAAAGTGATTGTCTTTTAAAGCCAGCATCTGCGCATCACACTGAAAGAAACTCATGTTCTTTGCTTTGTAATGTTTTTTGCAAAATTGGATGGCTTTATTACTAATATCAACACCGGTCGAAGAATTTGGTGCCATATTGTTGTTGATATATGATAATCCCCCTCCACGCCCGCATCCAACTTCAAGTATATTCAATCCCTTTAAATTAATGGGTGATACTGTATGATGATACAATTGAATTGAATACCTGTTTATTTCGTCCTCCTCACTCAGAACTATTCTTTCATTATTGTTCGAATATCCGAAATTCATAAAAACAACATCCCCATTTTTATCAAGTACACTGATATACCAATACCAGATTTTAAAAAACAGATTACGTAATTTTCTTACCATAAAACATCCATATTTTTAACCATTCCAAATATTGAAAAATAATTATAATTTATTCAAATTTTGTTCCGCCGGCAATTAACAATAAGGTCATTTGTAAAGTTCTCATCTCATCTCATAATTTTTTCTGGTTCAATTCACAACCAATATTTGAATATTATTAACCTTCCCGTGCGTGAAAACTTACTATTATATCACTCAAATATATATTATTATCATTTTAATGCAAATAACCCCTTCACACAAATTTCCATTAATTAATTTAAGTTGCCTGATTATCATTTACGGGTTTTATATTAGCTGTTTATTATAGTTTTTGGCTATCATAATCGCAGAACTTCTATTATCCAAATATTCACTACTTTTGCTTACTGTCGCATTGACACCGGTAACAATTGCGCATGAACCTGATAGAATAAGTTGCCATATAACTTTATGAAACTAACAGTATTTCTCATAGTTATAGCTTTTTTGTCTGGCTTCGGAGTTAAGGCCCAGACCATCACCGGTACATTCAACCTCCTCGCCGGCCAGGAGGTCAGGCTGGAAGGTTTTAATGGTTTTGATACCTATCTGATCAGCAGTGCAGATGTTTCTGAAGAGGGAAAATTTGTACTCAATTATTCAGAAGCCGCCTACGGCATGGGGCAGCTCATTTCTCCAGATAACAGGCCCTTTATCGTGATCCTTAGTGGAGAGGATATTGAACTGAAAGGAGAATCCTTTGCCCATCCTGAAACCATCGTGATACTTAAAGGAAACGAGAACCGGCTTTTTGAGCAATATGCAACCGGGCATCCCCGCAGAGAGCAGGCCCTGAGCGCATGGCAATACCTGGAAAGAATATACAGGATGGATTCCCTCTTTGCCGTTCACCAGGCACCTAAAAATGCTATTATTCAGGAAATGCAACGCATAAGAGAAGAAGACAAAGCTTTCCTGGAAAGTCTGGACCCGCAATCCTATGTAAGCTGGTTTTTACCAGTTCGGAAGCTGGTAAGCTCCGTTGCCACCATTGCGCAATACCGCACCGGGGAAATTCCCGGTGCAATTGCTGCATTCAGGAGCATGGACCATACAGACCCCCGTCTTTACAAAAGCGGCTTATTGGGGGATGTGCTGGAAAGCCATTTCTGGCTTATTGAGAACAGCGGCCGTTCACTTGATTCGGTGTTCATTGAAATGAACATATCCATTGACCACCTGGTTGATAATATTGCAACAGATGAAATAATTTTCAACGAAATAACCGATTACCTGTTCAGATTGCTGGAGCGCCGAAGCCTCTTCACCTCCTCCGAATACCTGGCCCTGAAAGTGCTGAACGAGGTAAGCTGCACCATTGATAACGATCTTGCCGCACAGCTCGAAAGCTACCGTGCCATGAAGCCGGGAAACACTGCTCCCGATTTTGCCTTCAGGGAAGATGTTCTCGCACCGGGGTATGCCCCTTCAGAAATTCCGGGAAACCTGTCCGATCTTAACAGCGAATATACATTGGTGGTTTTCGGCGCAAGCTGGTGCCCCGGATGCCCCGGAGACCTCTCAAAAATTGCCGGCCTTTATGAAAAATGGAATGCCCATGGTGTTGAAGTTGTTTTTGTCTCCCTTGACGAGGACAGGCAGACTTTTAAAAGCTTTGCAGGCAGATTCCCTTTCATCAGCATTTGCGATTACCGGAAGTGGGACAGCCCTGTTGCAAAAGCCTGGCATATCTTCGCCACCCCGACACTCTACCTGCTCGATTCCAGCCGGGAAATACTGCTCAGGCCCAACTCTGTAAGGCACATGGATGCCTGGGTGGACTGGTACCTGGTACAGGGGAATTAAAAGTCCTCCTTGATCACCCCATCTGCAGCTCGACTTTTTTCCCCGCAAGGGAAAGGTTTTCCCTGATGTATGTCTCATCCCACAGGTTGGAGATCACCGCTGTGATATTCGGGTTTTGCAAAGCCCATAAATAGGCCTTCATGGGAGGTTTCAGATCGCCGGGCACTACCCTGTTAACCTTGTCAACACGCCACTGGGGTATTTCAAGGCCCTGGTGATGAGTGGCCACCGCCATGGCTGCCTTCATGGCAATGATCCCGACGCCGTTTTCCTTTGCATGTCGGATTGATCCCTCCAGGAAGCCCCCGTTGATGATATTGTATGAAGCCATCACCATATCATATTTGCCCGTGTTGGTGGCTGCCGTAATTACCCCGGCAGCATCATTGTGGGTGGAGACCCCGAAGAAGCGGATCTTGCCCTGTGTCTTAAGATATTCAATGGTTTCGAACATTTCCTCGTTCTGTACCTCCCCGGGACTGCTTGCTCCATGAGGACTCATCAGGATGTCAAAGTAGTCGGTCCCGACCCTTTTCAGGCTCTCTTCCAGAGATGAGATGATCGCCCTGCGAAATTCTCCGCTCCCTTCTACCTTGTGGCCCCAATCTTTCATCATCACATTGCTCAGGTAGGCCCCGTCAAAAGCGTTGATATGATTTGGCCAGTATGAAAGGAAATACCCGGGTTGCTCAACCCTTTTCTCTGCGATGGAGTCTTTTGCCTCCTTCAGATATGCCTCCTGTCTGGAGGAGGGAAGTCCGTTGAATATCTCCCGGTACATATTGTTTCTAACCCATGAATAGCCGCTGACCTTGGTGGCAATGTAAACCTTCTCTCTTTTTGATGTGGTGTCAAGAAGTTTCCCGATTGCTGTTTCACTTTCACCCCTTCCATAGGCAGGAGCCGTATCCAGATAATTCAGACCCATTTCCATGGCCAGTTCCATGTGCTTATAATTGTTACTATTGATTGGATCACCTCCGGCTACCACCTCCGACACCATCAATCCCGTCCGGCCAAGCTGCCTGTAGGCCATGGTACTCTGTTTGTTCCTCCACTCAATGGGAGCAGCCTTTTCAATAGATGCCGCGTGCATTTCACCCACCGCAGTCTTTTCGCCCACAACAGCCTTAGCACCCACTGTAGCTTTTTCACTAGCAGAGCCAACAGCCTTTAATCCGCTTACTGACAAGCCAACTGAGGCCAGGGCACCAAATTGCAGAAATTTCCTTCTGTTAATCCCGGGGTTATTAGTTCTTTTATCCATCTCCGTTTTGGTTTAGAAGTATAACACTTTATCAGCAGGAAATGTTCAGGAACATGTTTCCTGTCAGTTGCCGGGAAGCATACAATAATCAAAGTCGCAGGCTCAAAATTCATTTTGCAATTGACTTGACAAAATCTGAATTGATCAGAAGTAAAACAACCTGACCGGCTGAGATTGAATGCCGATCAGGTTGAATACTTTTACTGGTTTGCCCTGGTCAATAATAACCGGTTTAAAACTTTTCGACCTTTTAGCTCCAGGGGCTATTATTCCTTAATGCAACGAACGGAGTATCCGAATCTTTTGTCAACTACAGGCCTGACAACTTCGGCATTTTCCCAGATCATTGCCCTGTACCATGAGCCAATTTGTTCCTCAGTAGAGGACCACCAGTAACTGCCATACCCGTTAAACAGAAAATCACCCTCGTGAGACATAAGCCCTGCGGGAATAGCAGAGAATCCGTACTCGTCGGTCGCGTTCAGGTTGGGGCTTTCCCAGCGGGGGTGTGCAACGGGTGCCGTGCGGGTACTTTTAAGTTTGCCTCCGGCAATGCCTGAACCACCGGCGTTATCAATCAGGATTGTCCAGTCCCCGTCGGTTGGTATGCGCCAGCCTGCCGGGCAAAGCTTGCCGGTTTTGACGGCATAATAGTTATAGAGGGCGCCATATACCCCCAGAACCTCTGTTCCGGAATTAAGACCATCAATTTCAGAATGCGGGTAAACAGTGTAAGCTCCGGTGGTTAATCCTGCCCAGGCAGCCTTGTTATGCCCCGTCGGAATCGCATCACCGTTACGATACTTAGTAGTGCGCAAATTCTCAGCAAACCATTCCTGATTTCCAATGGTTACCGTTTTGTAGACATTACCATCAGCGTCTTTAACTGTGTTAAGATCATCGTCATCTTTTTTGCAACCGCTAAAAATCAGTATAGCGGCACCAAACAGGGTCAGCGCAAAATTCGAAAAGTTTTCTGTTGTTTTCATAAGTTCAATCAGGTTGATGAGGTTAGTAAATATCTTCACACCAGCAACAATTTATGTACCATATATTATGCAACCCTAAAGTCTTATTATATTGCCCTTCACGTCTTTATATCATCCTAACATCAAGCCTTCAATTGAATTATACTTTTTTTCACCAACTATTAAGGGGTACGAATCAAATTGTGTAAAGAAAGTATTTCCATTTACCTGTGAGAAACTGCAATTACCTGAAATAATGGAATGACCACCAGGGTCCGATACGGAACGGGCATTAAAACAAATACTGTGGGCTAATTTTGCAGGGGGCCGGGTTGCAGGGGTGGCCGACTTAATGATTTCTATTTGCTTTTATTTCTGTTTTTATATATTTTTGTATATAAACAGAAATGTATGTGGTTTGAATTCCGGAGCAAAATGTATCCTTTCAGGGTGTTTTCAGTGAGGGATGTGAAAAAGCAGTTTCCATCCATGAACCTGATGAACCTGGTGCACTGGCAAAAGAAAGGATACATTGTAAAACTGAGAAACAGATGGTACGCCTTTAACGATACTGAAATTAACGAGAACATCGAGTGGCTTGCCGCGAATCTTATTTACGCACCCTCCTGCGTCAGTCTGCATTCTGCACTTTCCTGGTACAACCTGATCCCGGAAATGATAACCACAACCACATCTGTTACCACCCTGAAGACCAACAAATTCTCCACACCATTGGGAGCTTTCGATTATCATCGGATTAAACCTGAAATATTTGGTTTTGGTTACGTACTTGAAAATGTGGATGCCCACATGGGTGAGCGTGGAAATAACAGAAAGATCATGGTTGCCACCCCACAGAAAGCTATTCTTGATTTCTTCTATATCAATAGCTTCTACGATACTGAGAAAGACATGGAATACCTGAGAATGAATGAAACAGAATTACTAAAAATACTAAATAATGAGTTCTACCAGTTCCTTGCGAGATTTGAAAGCAGGGCCCTGGAGCACAGGATTAGCTTAATGACTAAAACCTATGGCTTATGATAAGCTTCGATGAAATTAAATCCTTTTTTGCAGAACGTCTTCGAAAAAATCCTTCCTATTTTGAATACCTGCTGAAGGAGTATTTCCATTACAAGATGCTGGATATTATTTTTTCTTCAGAACATGCTTCAAAGCTAAGTTTTATTGGAGGAACCAATCTCCGAATTCTTCATCATATTCAGCGTTTCAGCGAAGATATTGATTTTGATTGTTTCAATTTGTCCAGAGATGAATTCTTAAGTTTAACCGACAAAGTAATTGACAGACTTAAGCAAGAAGGAATTAAAGTTGAGGCCGAAGACAAGGAAAAGGATCAAAAATTAGAAGCTTTCAGGCGAAACATTACTTTTCCGGGATTGATGTTTGAATTGGGATTGACAGGCCACCGGGAGAAAAAACTTCTTATCAAGATCGAATGCGAACCGCATAACTATGCATACAAATCAACGAAGCCCATTATTCAGAAATTTAATGTCTTTACACAGATATTCTCTCCTTCTCCGGCTATTCTTCTATCCATGAAAACAGGGGCTGTTATGGAAAGAGGGAAAGGCAGGGATTATTATGATTTTATCTTCCTGTCGGGTATTACAGAGCCGGATTTGGGGTACTTGGCCGAGAAATTCGGTATTACTAATCATACACAGTTATACGAAAGGATTCTTGAAACCTGTGAAAAAGTTGATTTCGGGATAAAATCTCGTGATTTTGAAAAACTTGTATTTGACCCGCCTGAAACGAAAAAAGTCTTGTTCTTTAAAGATTATATCCGTCAAAAACTGGCTCGAACCGGACCGAGCGTCAAGAATTAACCCGGTGGGTTAATTTAGCGAGGTCAAAATCTGAGCAAACATTATTTTTTCTTTATTTTAATGTTTGGCAATATACTGAACCTGTTTTTAAGGTCAAAATCTGAGCAAACATTATTTTTTCTTTATTTTAATGTTTGTTTGGTAAAAATTCGTAATTTTGAGCAGAAAATAAGGACACCTAATAATTTTTGAACCATGCCAGAGTTATTATATTCCATAAATCCAAATAGAAATGAGCCTTGGAATAACCTTCCACCCTTGCCAATTAAAGAAGAGCTACACGATACAGTAGATATATTACGAAAGCTTGGAGATGCAAAGGCTGCGTTAGGAAAACTACATGGACGTAGCGCAGTAATTCCAAATCAAGGTCTGCTAATTAATACAATTAGCCTGCAAGAAGCTAAAATTTCAAGTGAGATCGAAAATATATTTACTACTGATGATGAGTTGTATAAAGCGTTTAGTGATAAAAACACTGAATCTAATGGCGCTTCAAAAGAGGTATTAAGATATAGAGAAGCTCTTTGGTCTGGCTACAGCTATTTACAAACCAGAAAAGAGTTTGATCAGCAATACTTTATTAATATATTTCAAGAAATAAAGCAAACAACAGATACGATTCGGCCCAGTTTTGTTCAATTAACTATAAAGCAAGGTGGCACTGGCCCAAATGCGGGTCAGGTAATTTATACTCCACCAAGAAACCAGGCAGTAATTCAAGACCTATTGGAAAATCTGGTAAACTTCGTGAATGATGATGAGCAGTACAAAATAGATTTCTTATTAAAAATGGCTATTGCCCATTTTCAATTTGAGGCCATTCACCCATTTAGAGATGGAAACGGCAGGACAGGAAGAGTATTTAATATTCATTATTTGACGAACAAAGGATTGTTAGATGTTCCAATTTTATTTCTAAGCAGATATATTCTAGATCATAAAAATGATTACTATTCAGGGCTAATGGGTGTATCACAAAGAGGAGATTGGAAGAATTGGATATTATTTATGTTGAGAGCTATTGAGAACACATC
>SL_3KL_010_SEDDRAFT_10004958_pt1 | contig 11977 bp, 13 predicted proteins | sample SodLakKL_010_SED_2_FD_10381 | JGI IMG/M metagenome (IMG submission 10381)
ATTACTTTACTTTCCTCAGCGTTAACCTCTGCCTGAAAAACACGGTAATCCTTTTCTTTCAACTTCTCCAGGGTTTTTCTCTGCTGCATGGAGTCCTTTACTTTTTCTTGAACCTCCGACACTACCTCTTCACATTCTAAAATAATCTTTTCCTGTTCCTCCATGCTTTGGTCCAGATAAGACAAGTAGCTGTTCAGCATCCGGAGCCCTTCCAGATTTAATATTTTTTCCCCTTTACCCTTTAAAGCAGTCTGCGTTTTTACATGCTCCATCTGCAGAAGTTTCATGCGCTTTTTTTCCTCAAAAAGATTTCTTTCCCTTTCTGCCAGCTCCTGCTGGGCTTCCCTCTCCAGCCCTCGACGGTAATCCAGAACCCGTTCCAACCTGAAATTGTAACTCTTCACCTTAACAAACCTCCTGGTCCTGAAGCATTTCCATCAAAGTCTCGCAGGCCTGTTCATACGAAGAATTTTCCTCTGTGTCCTGCCTCAAATACTTGTTGATGTCCTCCAGATGCCTTAAAGCATAATCTATTTTAGGGTTAGACCCCTCTGCATAGGCCCCGATATTGATCAGGTCCTCCGCCTCTTCGTAGGTAGCCAGAATTTCTTTCAGTTTTCCGGCAGCCTTTTTTTGAGGTTCTCCTACCAAATCCATCATCAGCCTGCTCACGCTCCGTAAAACATCTATAGAGGGATAATGATTTTTAGCCGCCAACCTGCGGGACAGCACAATATGCCCGTCAAGGATTCCCCGAATTGCATCGGAAATAGGTTCATCTAAATCATCTCCGTCCACCAGGACCGTATACAGACCGGTAATTGAGCCGCGGCTGGAAGTACCCGACCTCTCTAACAATTTAGGTAGAAAGGCAAAGACTGATGGTGTATATCCCTTGGTGGTAGGAGGTTCCCCAATGGCCAGGCCAATTTCCCGTTGGGCCATAGCCAGTCGAGTGGCCGAATCCATCATCAGCATGACATTCTTTCCCTGGTCCCTAAAATATTCCGCGATGGTAGTAGCCACCAGGGCTCCCTTTACCCTTACCAGGGCCGGCTTGTCCGAGGTGACAACCACCACCACCGACCGTTCCAACCCTTCCCCCAGGTCCTTTTCCAGAAAATCTCCTACTTCTCTACCTCTTTCTCCAATCAGGGCAATTACATTTACATCAGCACTGCTGTTTTTAGCAATCATACCCAGCAGGGTGCTCTTTCCCACGCCGCTTCCAGAAAATATCCCCAGACGTTGGCCCTGGCCGCAGGTCAACAGCCCATCGATGGCCCTGACCCCGGTTTCCAGAACCCGGTTTATGCGGGTCCTGGTCAGTGGATTGGGAGGTTGATTGTCCACCGGGTATTCCTTCTCATTGGCAGGCAGCGTGCCGTTTAAGGTCCGTCCAAGGCCGTCCAACACCTTACCCAACAAGTGAGGGCTTACAGATACCTTCAGGGTTTGACCTGTAGGGATTACCCTGCACCCGGGCCCAATTCCCCGGGTTTCCCCCAGGGGCATCAACAGGGTACTGTTATTTCTAAAGCCTACTACTTCCGAAAGCACCCGTTTCTTTTCTCCAGGGAAGCATACTTCACAGACTTCCCCAATGAAAGTGTCTATTCCCTTAACCTCCAGGGTAAGGCCGACTACCTGGGTCACCTTCCCAATAACCTGTAGGGAAATATTCTCTTCTACCGCTGTGCGGTACTTGTCAAGATTGATTTTCGGAATGGTCAACGGACTTCATTACCTCCTCCAGCACCCCTTGAACCTCTTTTAAATTCTCCTGAAGGTTAATTTCCACCAGGCCGTAATCCCCCTCTACCCGGCAGCTGCCTGGAGTGATTTCACAATCCCCCAGGATTTCCAGCCGGGCCCTGTCGGTTAAAAGCAGCTGAAGGCGGTCCTTATTTTTCTTAAGAATGTCCACCTCCCGGGGGTTCACCCGGATGAGAATATAGCTCTGTTCATTGAGTTTTTTCATGGCCGTGGAAACCGTTTCCACCACGCTTTCCCGGTTAACGGAAAGCTGATGCTGTAAAATAGCCTGGGCAATGGTTACGGAAAGCTCCACCATCTCCTGTTCCAGGCTTTGAATCATCTCCTGTCGGACCCGTGTTACCTCCTCCAGGAACTGCTCGGCTTCCCTTCGAATCCTCTGCCCTTCTTCCCTTCCCTTTAAAGAGCCCTCCCGGAACCCCTTCTCCCGGTGTTCCTGTAAGATTTCCTCTGCCTTTTCCTGTGATTCCCGCACTATGGCTTCGGCCTGTTCCCTGGCCTGCTTTATAAGCAGAGCTGCCTTTCCCTCTGTCTCCTTCATAATCTGCGGCTCACCACTAAAGCCTCCTACTACTTCTCCCTGTCCTTCCTGCCCACGGTTTTCACCACTGCAGGCGGAACCGGAATTGAAATTTTCAATGCTGAAATATATACTATTATCCACTTCAAAAAGGCCTTTCTTTTCAAGCTGTACTCCCTTTAAGATTTTAGAATACAATTGCATCTTCCCCACCCCTGGAAATTATAATTTCTCCTATTTCATCCAGATTCCGTATAACAGCCACAATTTTTTGCTGAGCTTCTTCCACTTCTCTCAAGCGCAGGGGACCCATAAATTCCAGATCCTCCTTTAACATTTCTCCAGCCCTCTTGGAAAGGTTTTTCATAATCCTTCCCTTGACCTCTTCGCTGGAGCCCTTCAAGGCTACAGCCAGCTCCCGGGTATCTACTTCCCGGATAATTCTTTGAATAGAAGGGTCATCCAGGTTAATAATATCTTCAAAAATGAACATACGATTCCGAATTTCTTCCGCCAGGTTGGGGTCATCTGACTCCAGCTGTTCTAAAATCAACTTTTCCGTCCCCCGGTCCACCTGGTTCAAAATCTCCACCACACAGGGGATGCCCCCGGCGGAGGTAAAGTCCTGATGCGCCACGGAGGATAATTTCTCCTTTAAAACCCCTTCGATTTCCTTTAAAATGTCCGGTGAAGTTCTTTCCATGATGGCAATTCTCTTGGCTATATTCGCCTGCTGCTCTTCGGGTAGGGCGGATAATACCATGGAAGCCTGCTGTGCATTCAGGTAGGACAAAATTAAAGCAATGGTTTGGGAATGCTCCTGACTGATTAGATTGACCAGCTGCTTGGGGTCCGACTGATGCATGAAAGAAAAGGGCCTGATCTGAGAAGTCTCTTTAAGGCGCTTGATAATATCCCCGGCTTTTTGATGCCCTACCGTCTGTTCCAACAGTTCTTTTGCATACTCAATTCCACCCTCCAGGATATATCTCTGGGCTTCGGTGAGGACCATGAACTCACCCATCACTTCATCTGCCAACCCCTTGTCAACTTTGGGAGTATTGGCAATTTCCATGCTGATTCTTTCAATTTCCGGTTCATTAAACTGCCGTAATATTTTTGGAGACAGGGAGGGCCCCAGTGAAAGAAGAATCACTGCAACTTTCTGCACCCCGGTAAGTTTTTTTCTCATGCCATAACCCCCTAATCTTCAACCAGCCAGGTTTTTAAAAGCTGAACGATATTATCCGGATTCTTTTCCGCCATTTCTTTTGCTTGTCTGTGAGACTTTTCTATTTCAGTTTCTAGGATATCTGGTTTTACCTCCTGGGAAAGAGAGGAAAGGAGAACCTCTTCCCCCAATTCCTCCAGGGAATCTTCTTCTTTCCTGCGCCGCTTAACAATGAAGGTTCCAGCAACCAGGAAGAAAAGAAGCAGCGCCCCTGCAAGGCCATAAGCTTGATACTGCTTAGAAAGAGCTTCTTGGCCCTCCAGTTCCTTCATCATATCCTGAATTCTATCTGCATAATCCGTATTAAAACTGGTCATCTGAACGCTCAGTGTATCCCCCCGCTCGGGATCCATTCCAATAGCAGAGGCAACAATTCCCCCAATATCCGACTCTCCCTGGGCAGTGTTAGCCAGGGGGCTCACCCCGTCTTCAGAATTATTTACGATCACCGCTGTTGAAATCCGTTCCACTTTGCCCGGGGCCCTGATTTCCCGGCGAATTAGCTCATCTACCTCATTTTCATTAACTTCTTCCCTTCTCTGGTACTCCATATCCCCAGTGGGATAATAAGAGAAATATCCAGGGATGTTGCTGTCCACTCCGGCTTCCCCCGACATATCCGCCCCTGCCCCACTGTAAGACTCCTCAATAACTGTTTGAGAGCGGGGCACCACTTCTGAGCCATAAGTAACATAAGTAGACTCTTTCGCATCGAAGTCCAGCTCCGCGGTTACCATAACTACCGCATTCCCAGGGCCATACACTTTTTCCAGGACTCTCTGCACCCTGTTTTCCAGCTCCCGCTCAAATACCTTTTGGATTTCCAACTGCTTCAGGGCCAACTCCGTCCCCATCCATTGAGAATCCTCAGCGATTATGTCCTCGCTCAGCACATTCCCCAGGGAATCTATTACCGAAACATCTTCCATTTTCAAGTTCTCCACACTGCCGGCCACCAGGTTCACAACGGCTGTAACCTGATCCCTTTTTAAACTGGCAAAGGGTTTTAATTTTAAAAAGACAGCCGCCGTAGTTTCTCCGGCTTCCTCAATAAATACCGTCTGCTCCGGCATAACCAGGTGGATCCGTGCCTGTTCCACTTCATCCATCTGACAAATGGTTCGGCGCAGCTCCTCCTGAAGGGCTCTCTGGTAATTCAGCCTTCGTTCAAAGTCTGTAGCCCCCAGCCGGGTCTGGTCAAAAAGTTCAAAACCCAAACCGCTGCCGTGTAAGAGGCCCTCGTTGGCCAGATCCAGTCTAAGGTCATATACATCGTCCTTTAGAACTAAAATACTGGTCCCCTCCTCAGCCAGCTTATAAGGAACATTTTTATCCTTAAGCCTGCTGACAATCCTACCGGCATCACCGGGTTCCATCCCCGCAAAAAGAGGGACGTAATCTTTCTTTAACCCGGCATAACCGATGAGATACAGGATAACCAGTATGCAAGAAAAGACTGCCACTACAGCAACCTTCCTATTCTTATGAAGTTTGTTCCAACTATCCACTATATCTTTTCTTTGAATATTTTTAAGCTTTTCCCACACCGGTCCCCACCCCCAGTCCCCTTAGATCTGCATTCGGGAAATTTCTTGATACGCTTCAATAATTTTATTTCGAACCTGCACCAGCAGCTGCAGTGACAGCTTCGCTTCTTCAGCAGTGATCATTACCTCATGGAGATTGTCATGATTACCTGCCACATAGTTGTTTATGGTTTGATCCGCTTTTATTTGAAGGTCATTGGTGCTGTTAACCGTCTCCTTCAAAACATCTCCGAAGGATTTATCCTTCGGTGCCACCCGGGTTTGAGGAGTTCCCGGTATATTCTGCAAATGGTCTAAACTGATTCTCATGGTTTTCCTCCTTTACCCTCTACCAATTTCCATGGCCTTTAAAAACATATTTTTTGCTGCGTTCAGCACTGTCACATTGGCCTCATAGGACCTGGTGGAGGTAACCATGTCCACCATCTCCTTTACCATATCCACATTGGGATAGGCCACATAACCCTGTTCATCCGCGTCGGGATGGTCCGGCTCATAAACCAGCCGGGAGGGAGTAGGGTCGTGGACCACTCCCCGGACCTGAACCCCCAAAGAAGTCCTTCCTCCCTGGGAAGCCTTCTCTAACCGCTGAGAGAACAAAGCCACCTGGCGGCGGTACGGCCCGCCGGTAGAGGTCCGCGTGGTGTTCATATTGGCAATATTATTGGAGATAAGGTCCATTCTTAATTTTTCTGCCGTCAGGGCTGAACCACTGATGGCCAGGGTTTCAAATATTTTCATTTCTTACCGCCTCCCCTCATTAATAACGTAACGCATCATTCCATAACGGTCACTGAGCAGCTGGATCATGCTGTTGTACTTAATCTGATTGGAGCTTAAGGTTAACATTTCAATGTCAATATCCACATTGTTTTGGTCACTGCGCATCGTAGTGCGCTGGTCTTTGACCACCCGGGCATTCACTTCCCCTACCGAACCCCTGCGGTCCAGGGAATCCTTCTGTTTCAAAGCCTGGTTCAAATTTTCTTCAAAAGACACGCTAGAACGCTTAAATCCGGGGGTATTTATGTTGGAAACATTCTGGGCAGTCACCCGCTGCCGAAGCGCCGAAGCATCCAGCCCTTTTTTTAAAACATTTTCAGTGAGGCCTGATAATGATTCTATTTTCATTTTTCTCCTCCGAATAAAAAATTGCTCCGGCTTGAACATACCGGAGCAACTCTAAAAAGAATTCCTATCGGCAGTTCAGCCGCCATAGCATAAAAGCTTTAGGCCTGAAACTTTGCGTCCTTACCTTTAGGTAAGTTTGCCTTTTACGACAGTAACGTATTAATTTTTGGAATATATTTCTTTGGAATATTTTTCTTATATTCGACCTTTTTTTCACTAATCCTTCTTTTTTTGAAAAAAATTTCGAAAAAAAGCAAAAAAAATACCCGCATACTCAAATTATCCAAAAATTAACTGAGCTGCTGATAGGTTTTGTATTCATTTGTCAATTAATATATAAAATATTATTACTTTACTGCCAGGCGTTAACTATTTAAACTAGCCTCCTTCCAGGCCTCTTTTAACTCTTTCAGCATACACTCCACCTGGCAGAGAATTTGCGGGTCTTTTTGAATGTTGCTCTGAACCAACTGTTGAATCATATAATCGTACAAGAGATATAAGTTTTGGGCCACCTCTCCCATTTCAAGGTCTAAAGAATTCATCAATTCAAAAATAATTTCCTGGCCCCGTGTCAGATGTTTATTGACCTTTTCCAAATTATTCTCCATCATTCCCAACCTGGCCCCTTGAATTGATTTCAGGGCACCATCATACAGCATCAACAATAATTTTGCAGGAGAAGAAGTCTCAACCTGACTTTGCTGATATCTTTGGTACGGATTGGCTAACATAAAATCCTTCCCTTCTCCTTGGTTTTTCGTCTTTTAAAACTACCGCTTTTCATCCAGCACCAGTCCAATCATTTCCTGTATTTGTCCAATAAGGTTTAGAATTTTCTCCGGTGGGATCTCCTTCAACACTTCATTTTTATCCATATCGATGACCTGAACCATAATTCTGCTGGTTTTTTCATGTACTTCAAACTGCAGTCCAATATTCACTGCCTCCGTGGCTTTGTTGGCCTGCTTTACCGCCTCAAGAACATCACTGCTATTTTCATACATAGGGAAAGCTTTCCCTCGAATGGCTTCTTTTCTCTTCCTGCCCTCTGTATCCGAAAAAACCTCTTTGCCGCTTTGAATTTCCGACTTTTGGGTCTGATCCTGTATTTTCCCCAGAACCAAAGTTTCACTGCCGCATATTCTCATGAAGTCACCTCCCGGGCGGAATCATTTTTCTCCGCTTACTAATTATTTCGTCGGAAAAGAAATAAACTTTAGGGAGGGAAAGCTAAAGATTGAAAAATTTTTTCCGATATTAACAATAGTATAAAAAAATTATCTATAAAAATGGTTCGATTATTACAGTTTGGAGGGTTCATAATGAGCATAATGAGAATTGGCGGAATNGCTTCCGGAATGGACACCGACTCCATTGTCCGGGACCTGATGCGGGTAGAGAGAATGAAAGTAGACAGGCTGTTTCAGCAGAGACAGGTACTGGACTGGCAGAAGTCACAGTTTCGGGAAATTACCAATAAAGTACGAAGCTTTCGAGACACTTTCTTTAATCTGTCAGCCCCGGCAACCAATTTAATGTCCCAGGCTGCCCTGCACAAAAATCAAGCTCATTCTTCCCATCCGGAAATTGCTGCTGTGACCGCAGGCTCCACGGCAGTCCTGGGAGAATCCACGTTCCAGGTGTTCCAAAGCGCCACCAGCGCCCGGGCTCACAGCAGCAGCGGTGTCACCGGAGGTGACCCCCTTAATCTTTCAGATACCATGGGACAGGTAAATGGAAAAATTTTGGGAAACTTTGAATTTGACATGGAGGGAAAGTTCAACCTTTCCATTAACGGAGAAGAAATCGTTATCCATGAAACCGATANCCTTCAGCAGGTTATACGGAATATTAATAACAGTCAAGCCGGAGTACAAATCTCCTACAGTTCCTTCAGCAATACCTTTACGGTAACCGCCAGGGAAACGGGAGAAGGCTATATTAATACCGATAACGGCGGCAATTTCTTCTCTGCCCTGAACATGGAGGCCGGCCCTGAGGGGACCGTGGGACAAGCCGGAAGGAATGCCATATTTGAAATTAACGGCTACCGGGGGGAACGGTCCGCCAACACCTTTACCATAGACGGGCTCACCTACAGCATCCACGGAAAAATTGATGAACCCACCGAAATTATGACCATTTCCACCTCCGTTGACGTGGAGGGCATCTACAGCTTAATTGAAAACTTCGTGGAGTCCTACAATCAATTAATTGATGAGCTCCATGGAAAATTGAGGGAAGAGCGTTACCGGGATTTCCCCCCCTTGACTGATGAACAAAAAGAAGACATGCGGGATATAGATATAGAAAGATGGGAAGAAAAAGCCCAGAGTGGCCTGCTCCGCAGGGAACCGGCATTGGAGAACATGCTGAGGCAGTTGAGAGCAGCTTTGTATGAGTCCGTAGGTTCATTTCATTTAAGCGAAATAGGCATTGAAACCAGCAGCAACTACCGAGACCATGGAAAACTGGTCATAAAAAACGGGGGGCGGGATTTAAAAGAAGCCATCGCCAATAACCCGGACAAGGTGGCGGAAATTTTTAGCCGACGCTCAGATATTAATTATTCACCGAATTTAAGCGCAAAAGAAAGGTCACAGCGCTACAGCGAATCCGGACTGGCCCACCGCATGAACGATATCCTGAATGACAATATTCGTACCACCAGGGACCAGAATGGAAGAAAGGGGATCCTTTTAGAAAAAGCAGGAATAGAGGGAGACCTGACCCAGCATAATAACTTCTTTGACCGGAGCATAACTGATTTGAACAAGCGTATAGACCGGGTCAATGAAATGCTCCAGCGGAAAGAAGACCAGTATTACCGGCAGTTTACCGCCATGGAAAAAGCCCTGCAGCAGCTGTATGCACAGGGGGACTGGCTGATGATGCAGATGAACCAGTTTTAATATTCTATCAAATTAACGTCTAAAAAACAGCAGAAAAAGAAAGTATATGACAAAAATGACAGGATTGGGATATAAATCTAATCCCTTGTAAAGGAGCTGATTGTTATGCAGCAGCAGTGGTCTGCAGAAACTTCTATACATGAATGGGACCCTCAAGAGAAGCAGTTTAGTTTGTTCCAGGAATATCACGAGGCAACCAAAGAATTAATTTTTCTTTGTGAAGGTGGGGATTTTGCCCTGCAGGGCCATATGAATCAGTTAACCGACCTGATATCCAGGCGGCAGCAGCTGATGGAAAACATTGAACAGCTGAAAAAAGATTTCTCCCTATCTACTGGAGATTCTGAAAATAAAAAACCAGGAATTCTTCTTACGGAAATTTCGGCGCTGGATAAGAAAGCACAGCAGCTGCTGGAAGATAAAATCAAAATTCTCAAGGGAAAATTGAGAATGAACCGGCGGGACATGAAGGTTAATAAAGCCTATCATCCAACCGGAAAACAGTATGAAGGATTCTTTATAGACTGCAAAACGTCAAAAAAGTAAAATTAATTTTTTCCCACCAAAGCTAAAGTATCAGCAGAAAACAACCGATAATATAAGTGTAAGATAACATCTCATTTCCGGACCGGCCAACCGGAAAAGAGACAGTTTCTTAAATAAAGCTCCTAACGGAATAGGGGCAAACAATTTCAAGGAGGAATAAAAAAATGAGAATTAACAACAACATCAGCGCCATGAACGCGCACCGACAGCTGGGATTAAACAACCTTGCAGGATCAAAATCCATGGAGAAGTTATCTTCCGGTTTTAGAGTGAACAGGGCTGCAGATGACGCCGCCGGCCTTTCCATCTCAGAAAAGATGAGGGGACAAATCAGAGGCCTGGGCCAGGCATCCCGTAACGCCCAGGACGGCATTTCCTTGATCCAGACCGCTGAAGGAGCTATGGACGAAGTCAGCAGCATGCTGGTCCGGTTAAAAGAGCTTGTGATTCAGAAAGAAAACGGAACCTACGCTGAAGCGGATGTCGACAACATTGAACTGGAAATGCAAGCTTTAATCGATGAAATTGCTAACATTGAAACAAACACTAAATTTAACGGAAAAGATATTTTAGATGGAGATACTACATTTGATATTGTGATTTCCGATTCTGACCAAGTAACCATGACCATAACAGCCGGTGATATCAACGCTGCTTCCGCATTAACCACTGCCTCCGATACGGATGCTATTGAAGCAGCCATAGACGCTGTTAACTTAGAAAGGTCAACCCTGGGAGCGCTGCAGAACAGGCTGGAAAGCACTGTAAGGAATATCAATTCTACCGTTGAAAACCTGCAGGCTTCGGAATCCCGGATTAGAGATGTAGACATGGCTGCGGAAATGATGGAGTTTACCAAGAACAGTATTCTGCAGCAGGCAGCCACCGCCATGCTGGCTCAAGCAAACAACGTCCCGAGCACAGTTTTACAACTCTTGGGATAGTTTGCAGGGCGTCTTAAGGGGCAACTCTTAAGAGTATAACCGGGTGAATTGCTGGAACTTCCTAAAGCCCAGGAAGCCACAGCGGAATTCGAAAGAATAAACGCGAAGGCATAAAAATTCAGGGATGTTACAATGGATAATCAGCAGCCAAGCCCCTGTTCCGAAAGGATGGGGAAGGTTCAACGACTAGGACGAACCACCTAAAGCTAAAAGCCAGGGTGATGAGGTCCGTAGGGAGAAAAACTACTCTCGAAGTGCCCGGCCCCACAAAAAGTGTGGGTGAAGATATAGTCTGGCAGTTACCGAAAGGTATCTGATAAACCGCAAGCAAACATGGCACCACAAACCGTTTTACAGCTTCTTGGATAGTACTAAAAAAACCGACCGGAATCCGGTCGGTTTTTCTATTAAATCTCCACTCCTTTTTCTCTCATTCTCCTTATTTTATCTACAATACCCCAATAGCTTCTATTCAAACAATTTGCAATTTGCTGATTTGATTTACCTTTAGATTTTAATTGAATAATTTTTTTTTCATCATCAGATGAGTATGGAGGTGGAATATCTTCCGTTGAAGAAATGCGAATTCTTAAAGTGTCTCCAAATTTATTATAAATTTCTTGCCTTTTTTGTTTTAATCGCATTTCCCATTTATATCTCAAACAAAAGACATCATTACAATAAGGTTTTATTGTGGAAAAAAATTTAAATAATTGATCAACCACAATGAGGGTTAATATTAAAAACTAAAGTATCTTGCTGTTCCGCCGATAGGACTAGTAGAAGGGAGATGATCATATGAAAATACAACCTACTATGCCTGTATTAAAATCCTATGGTAAAAATATTCAACCTGTAGAACGTAACCCGGAAAACCACGGCAAAGGAATTTTGCAAAAGGATTCATATGTCCCGGGAAATTGTGAGTTTCATATCACCTATGATCAGGGAATTAAAAATAAGCCATCTATCTGCATCGAGTCTTTGAAAGCGCAGAGCGAAGAGGCCTACCGGTCTCTCAAGCAAATTGTAGTTAAGCTTCTGGAAAGACAAGGTTACTGCACTGAAGCTTTGGAAACTAAGGACATTAAAAACGTGGTTGTGGATGAGACAGCCAGGGCAGAGGCCGCAGCGCTTATCGCCAAGGACGGTCCCCTGGGTGCCGAAGCGATAAGTGATCGTATCGTGCAGTTTGCCATGGCTATATCCGGAGGGGATAAAACAAAAATATCCCTGTTAAAGGGAGCCATTGATAGAGGATTTAATGAGGTTAAAAGTATGTTAGGCCAGCTGCCGGAGGTCTCCTTGAAAACCTACGACCTGATCATGGAAAAACTGAACCGCTGGGAACAAGACACAACTCAATA
>SL_3KL_010_SEDDRAFT_10004959_pt1 | contig 11976 bp, 8 predicted proteins | sample SodLakKL_010_SED_2_FD_10381 | JGI IMG/M metagenome (IMG submission 10381)
GGCTGGGGTGGAGAGACTCTGGAGGCGCGGGTCCGGCGAGTCGAGCCGTCAGGATTCACCCGGGTTTCGGCGCTGGGGATCGAGGAGCAACGGGTGAATGTGATCCTGGATCCGGATGGGGAGGGATGGGGGCGATTGGGCGATGGGTTCCGGATCGAGGCAACGATCCTTGTGGAAGAGGCCCAGGACGTCCTCTGGGTACCCACAGGGGCCGCTTTCCGCCGCGGCGATGGGTGGGCGGTCTTCCGTGCCGGGAATGGCCGATTGGAAGAGGTCCCGGTAGAGGTGGGACGCCGGAGCCAGGCTCAGGTGGAGATCGTCTCAGGCCTTTCGGAGGGCGACCGGGTGGTCCTCTATCCAGGTGACCGGGTGGAAGACGGCGTGCGTTACCGGGAGCGGGAGTGATGGAGGGTTGCTCGGGGCGGTTGCCATGACCGGGCTCCTCTGGGTCGGGGTGGGACTGCTTCCCTGGATTGGGCTCGGCGTCTTTCTGACCCTCGGCATCCGGGAGCCCCGGACGCTCCCGCCGGCTCCTGGCTCGGATGACCTGTCGACGGCTGGCACCGAGGAGGCCGGGGCAGAGGATCTCGGGCCGCTGGTGTCCATCATCATCCCGGCCCGGAACGAGGCCAGCAGGATCGGGCGGTGCATTGAAGGGTTGGGGCGTTTCCACGGAGTCCCCTACGAGATCATCGTGGTGGATGATCGGTCCACCGATGACACGGCCCAGGTGGCCCGCGAGCAGGAGCCGGGGGCTGCTCTCCGGCTCCAGGTGGTGGACGGAAGACGCTTACCCGAAGGCTGGTTCGGGAAGCCCTGGGCCTGCCGGCAGGGAGCCGATGTGGCCCGTGGGCGTCTTCTCCTCTTTGTAGATGCGGACACGACCCATGAGCCGGAACTCCTGAGCCGGACGCTGGCAGCCATGGAAGAGGATGACGCCCAGGTCCTCTCTCTCCTCGGGCGGCAGGAAGTGGGCACCTTCGGTGAGAAGCTGGTCCAGCCCCAGGTATTCACCCTCATTGGACTTCGTTTCAGGAAGCTGGATCAGGTGGTGGATCCGAGCCGATGGAAGGACGCCATCGCCAACGGTCAATTCGTCCTGGTGACGAGGGACGCCTACGAGTCCATCGGGGGACACGAGGCAGTGAAAGGCGAGGTGGTGGAGGACCTGCGGTTGGCCCAGGAACTCACCCGTGCTGGGAGCCGCCTGACGGTCCGGGAAGGCGAGGAGGTCTTCGCCACCCGGATGTACACCTCCATGAGGGAGCTGGTGAATGGCTGGACCAAGAACGTGGCTGTGGGCGCCAGGCAGGCCAGCGGACGCTGGGCCGGGTTGGTGCTTCCCGGAATCCTCCTCTTCCTGAGCTTCTTCTGGCTTCTGCCGGCCGTGGCAGTAGGGTGGGCTGGGCTCGGATGGGTGGCTGGCGGCGCCGGTGCCGGCTTTGCCTTCCCGCTCTGGGCGGGGGTCGCGTGGGCCATGTGCGTAGTCATCTGGGCCGGTGCCTATCACCGGTTCAGGGTGTCGCCGGCCATGGCCTTCCTCTATCCCCTGGGGACTCTGGTGGTGGCCTTCATCGTTCTCCGAAGCTGGTTCCGTGGGGAACGGCGCATCGAGTGGAAGGGCCGCCGATACCAGGAAGGGGTCGTGGTGAAGGAGCCTTCACGTGGGTGACCATCCTACCGACCTGGAGGCTGGCGAACTGAGGGACCTTCTCCACCAACTGTCTGTGGAAGAGGGCTTCGAGATGGCCGGAGTGGTGCGGCCCGAACCTTCGGAGCACGGTGACTACCTCCGACAGTGGTTGGATCAGGGGTACCACGGTGAGATGGAGTACCTGGCTCGCTCCGATGCCGTGGAGCGCCGGGAGGACCCTGTCGGGACCCTGGAGGAAGCCCGCTCCGTCCTGGTGGTGGGCCACGGCTATTTCCAGCCGGATGGGGACGGAGTGCCGGACGACCCGTCTCGTGGGGTGATCGCCCGGTACGCCCGAGGCAGGGACTACCACCGGGTGGTGAAGAAGAAACTTCGACGGGTCCATCGCCGGCTGGAGAGCAAGCTGAACCGGTCCGTGGAGGCCCGCGTCTCAGTGGATACAGGGCCGGTCCTGGAGCGGGAGCTGGGGCAGCGGGCCGGTCTCGGTTGGTTCGGGCGCAACACCATGCTCATCCACCCTCGGCGCGGATCGTACTTCTTTCTGGGGGCCCTCTTCCTGGAGTTGGAGTTGGAGGTGGATGAGCCCTTCCAAAGGGACCACTGTGGGAGTTGCCGGGCCTGTCTGGACGCCTGTCCCACCGGGGCTCTTCTGGGCCGTAACAGAGACGGCGCCCCCGTCATGGACGCCCGCCTCTGCATCTCGTACCTGACCATCGAGAACCGGGGCCCCATCCCACGGGAGCTCCGGCCCCTCATGGGCAACCGGGTCTATGGGTGTGACATCTGCCAGGAGGTTTGTCCGTTCAATGTGAAGTTCGCCGAGGAGGCGGCGGAGCCGGGGTATGCGGCCCGGGGGCCGGGGGAGTTGCCGGTGGGGGTGGAGCCGCTGCCCGGTGGTTCGGGTTCGGCACCGGGCAGTTCAGGTGGATCCATGCCGGGAAACGACGTTCCAGCTGAAACGTTTCAGCTCGGTGCACGCGGGCTCGATGGCGGCAGGCCCCTCCACCCGGGCACCGATGGCCCGACCCTCGTCGAACTCCTCGGGATGGCGCTGGACGAGGACGCCTGGGAGGCGTTCTCCCGCGGGTCGGCCATCCGGCGGGCGGGGCGGGCGGGGTTCGCGCGGAACGTGTGTGTGGGGCTGGGCAATTGGGGTTCGCCGGAAGCAGTCCCGGTGCTGACCTCTGCGCTGTCCGATCCGGAGGCATTAGTGCGCGGGCATGCGGCCTGGGCGCTCGGCCGGGTGGGCTCGGCCGAGGCGAAGGAGGCGCTGGCCGCCCGGTCGTCGGTGGAGTCCGACGAGTTGGTGAGGTCTGAGCTTGCCGCGGCCTTCTCGGCCTGACCGTGGGAGTCCCGCGGGTCGTTCGGTGCGGTCCGGAGGGTCACGACCGCAAGCTTCTCGTTTGCCGGCTTCATCCCCGGAATCGGCTCCACGACGATCTGGACGGTGTAGAGCCAGTAATGGAGCAGCGCTTTCCGCTTCGTGACTTTTGTGCTCAACGGCTGCGGGGATCCTGTGGTTCCGGAAGGGATCGAACCCGAGTTCCCCTCCGAGACCTAGGCCCAACAGGACGCGGCGACGTCGCTCGCGGGGCTCCAGCTCCTGGTGTAAGAACAGTGTTTCAACGTCGATCACTGCGAGGTGGCCCCGGAGCTGCCCAACGCTGAGTGTATATGCAAGTTGGCGGGGGTCGATGCGGGGGGAGGCGAGCCTGAGCTGCAACACGGGAGTGACGCGGGGCGAGAACGGATCGTGTACCGTCTCGGTGGACCCGATCGGGGCCCTGGGACACGTCTACAGCTGGTACTTCCAGGGGGAGGAGATCTCGGTGGAGCATCCGGCGGGAGGTCAGGTCACCTGGACTGGGAAGATGGTCGAGTACGGCACCGTCATGGCTGATGTGCGAAGCTCCGGAGGCCAGGTGCGGCTGTTGTCCTACATCGACGTCGAGCCCCGGCAGGGGTCCGACTGGGCTTGGTCGTCCGGCTCCGGAGGACCTCCTCGCCATCTGCGCTCCCGACCACGTCGCGAGCCAGTGGACGTACAACCACCTACCGGCCTGTGGGGACGGCGGCTCGGGATGGGGCGATCAGTTCATGGACTGGGCCGAAGACCACGAAGAGATGCATTTCCAGAGCGTGGTGCAGTATGTGGGACTGGAGTCAACGTTCGATCTCCCCAGGTATTTCGAGGCCCAGGTCAGAATGGACTCCGCGGTGCTTGACGCGTTTCTCGCGGCGGCCGGAGGGGAGCGGGCGGCATGCCTCCAAGAGGTGGCGGCTACGCACACCAACTTCCCAGGCGCTCCTGTTGACGTCTGGTGGTGGGTGGAGTCCTCGAGCCAATGGCAACCCAGATACGCTGCGGATGGCCCGTGGTGGAACGAGAACCGGGTGGACGAGGAGTGCTACATCTGATTTGGCGATCCGGAGGCACTCAAGCGGGAGTCCCGGTGAAACGCATGCCGTGGAGGGGTCGCCTCGTCTGGCGAACGGAGTGTTTTTGGCGGTGGATGTCCTAGCCCGTAGGTCGCAGGACCCGAGCCCGCCGGACTCAACTCACCGAGTCTCCGATGAAACCGGGGCGGTTCAGTTCGACCAGAACCTCACCCCGGGAGTCAAGCACGACGCCGGTGGTGGGCAGCTCGAAGTGGATGAACGGCTCAATGTCCGGGAGATCATGGCGGTCGGTGTGCACGTGGCGAAGGACACCCGCTACCGGCACGAGCGCGATGAGAACCATCAGGAGGGCGCCGATCGCGACGCCACGACGGTACCTCGTCCAACGGGACGAGACCCAGGTCGCGGTCCTTGAGAGCTTACGGCGGATATTCACCTTGGAAGCATGCGGGTTTGCAGGGGCTACGGCATTGATGGGGGTAGGGAGGCGGTCGCCCGGGTCTGCCGGCGCCCCTCAAGCAGGGATAGAGGACCCGGGCCGACCGTTTACCGGCGGCGGGAGAGTCCCCATCCTCCGCCGAAGAGGATCAGCACGGCCAGGATGATGAGAACGGTCGTGGTGGTCATGGTAGGTTTCTCCGATCGGTTGTGATTCTGGTCTGTTCGTCAACGCGAGTGTTGATAGACAAAAGCTCGCGGAGCTGGGAAGCGCGGGGTATCGTCCAAGAGCCTATCGTTCGAGCGAACGATAGGGAGGGGACCTGTTCCTTTCTGCTGTTTCAACGGCCCCTTGGAGCCGAGAAGGGGCCGCAGTGATCGGGAGCGCTCCAGCAAGGCGTGGGGCCCTGTGGGGCCTCAGGAAAGCTCCGGTCCCTCCCGCGGTCTCCCGTCCGCCCCGATGACCATGATCTGGCGGCGAGGGTACACCGGAATGATCCGACCGTCATGTGACGGGTCGTTGAACGCCTCCATCGCCGCCTTGGCCAGGCGCGATTTCCAGACCCTCCGTTCACGGGCGTTGACCAGGTACCGGACGCTCAGGTCGGTCCAGGAATCGGCAAGGGAAACGAAGATCTGCGGTCCCCGGGGGATGGAACTCTCCAGGCGGCGCTGCCGAAGGATCGTCTCGTACGTTTCGGCTGGTTCCGCCATCCCTTCCCCCACGATTTCCTCGGCGACGGCGCGCAGCACCTCCATCGCGTATCCCAGCTCCGACTCGTTGCCGACGGGGACCGTGAGTTCGTCCCATACGAAGGGGAAGTCGCGGGTGAAGTTCACGATGCTTCCTGTCAGGACTTCGTTGTTCGGGAATGTGATCATCCGGCCGGTGGGCTGTTCCGCGTTGACGAATACCCCCTGGCGTCCCGGCCCCCCGATCTCCCACACCGTGGTCGTGAAGAAGTCGATGCGGAAGACGTCTCCCATCACCTCCCCCACGGCCACTCGGTCCCCGACGCGGTAGTAGCCCCGCATCCCGTTCATGAGCCACCCCGTGAAGCTCTCGATGGGGGTCTGAAGTGCCCACGAGAGCGCGAGCCCGATCAAACCCAAGGAGCCCACGAGAGCCCGCACGTCGCCCACCAACACGCTCACTGCAATGCCCAGGGCGAAGAGCCAGATTACGACGCCGGCCAGGGCTGTGAAGGCCTGGGCTCGCTCCCACTGCCCCAGGACCCGTCGGAGGAGGGGCCGCAGCGCCCGGGCCAGGAGCCCGGCAAGCAAGAGCACCAGCCCGGCCAGGATGTACCGCGGGAGGTTCCGGACGAAGGTGTTCCAGAGGGAGAGTGCGGCCTGGCGGACCTGCCCCAGGACCTCGTCGGCGATTTCGACGGGCTCGAGCGGCGGCGGTTCCCCCACCTGGGGTTCTTCGACTTGTGTCTGCTCCCCTACCGGCCCGGTTTCTATGGCCTCCACGTCGTCGAGCCCCAAGGAGAGAAGCAGGAGCCCGGTGATGGCCACGGCGACGATACTGGCCTGCCGGGTACCCCGCAGACTCCGGCGTGCGCCACTGACAGCCCCCCGGGCGCCAGGGCGTCTGGGCCGGCGCCGGGCAGGGGTCCGCCGTCGGGCGCCGCCTTCTGAGTGTTTGGTGCGGCCGGCCCGGGGCATCTTGCTCGATATACGCGGGGCTGACATGCGACGGCCTCCGGAAAGCCCCTCGGGGACTCGGTGGAATGTTTGCGACGTCCGTTGCTGATCCTGAACCACCGGCCCCGGTCCTGCGGCACCCACGGTCCCTGTCACCACATCAGCCGTCCTCCCGAGCTAGCCGGGATTGCCCGTACCTCCTCAACTGATGGCGCGGTGGATCGCCGACTTGAGTCCGGCCTGACTCCACGGTTTTCCCATGAAGGCCTGAGGCTGCTCGGGCCGGTCTCCGGCCATGGCGTGTGCCTCGTCGAAGCCGCTGGTCAGGACCACAGGTAGCTCGGGGCGACGTTCCCTGAGGGCCGCCAGGGTGTCCCACCCGTTCATCCTCGGCATGGTCAGGTCGCAGATGACGCATGTGATCCGATCGGCGTGCTCGTCGAAGACCTCCAGGGCCTCGATACCATCTCCCGCGGTCACGACATCGAACCCGAGCCGGGAGAGCATCCTGGAGCCCACCGCCCTCAGCATGGCCTCGTCGTCCACCAGCAGCACCACGCCTCCCTCGTCTCGGGTAGGGGCGGGCGCCGGGCGCTCCGCCTCAACGGGCGCTGCTTCCTCGGAGACCGGGAGGTAGACCTCCATAGTGGTTCCACCGCCAGGGGGGTGGGTCACTGCGATGGCGCCGTCGTGGGCCTTCACGGCCCCAAGGGCCACGGAAAGACCGAGACCTCGGCCGTACTCCTTGCCGCTGAAGAAGGGATCGAAGATCTGTTCGACGTAACGGCGATCGATCCCGCTTCCCCGGTCTGTGACGGACAGGACAGCGTAGCGCTCCTTCGTCGGGCTCCAACCCTGTGGAAAACGGTGGGTCGTGGGGATTTCCTGTCGGGGGACCTCCCGTACTGCAACCCTGATTGTGCCCTGGTCCAGCCCGGTGGCCTCCCACGCGTTGGTCACGAGGTTCTGAAGCACCTGCCGGATCTGGCCGACGCTCACATTGACCGTCGATCCAGGCGACGGAAGGTCGATCTCGAGCTCCATCCCGGGGGGCATGGCGGCTCGGAGGATGGGTAGGCTCTGACGGATGATCTCTGAAAGGTCTCGTGGGCCCTGATCCTCATGAACCTGGCCGAGATAGCCCAACAGCGTTGTGCTGACCTGCGCTGCGGAACGGGCGGCCGAGAGCGCATCGCTGAGCCGCTCATCCGGCTCCTCGCCGGAAGGGAGTTCGCTCAGTACCAGCTCGAGGTTCCCTATCATCACGCCGAGGAGGTTGTTGAAATGGTGGGAGATCGCTCCAGCCATTCGACCAAGGCTATCGACTTTCTCCTCCTGCTGGAGGCGCTGTTCGAGTTTGAGTCGGCGGACCTCCTCCTCCTTGAGCTGAGTCACATCGTTCACCACGACCCGGCTCACCGCCTCACCTTCCGGTCCCGTGGCCGGAGTCGAGACGACCCGTCCGACGAACGTGGTCCCGTCGGCCCGCTGCATTTCGATCTCGCACGTCTGCGGTGTCCCACCCTCGACGACGCTCTTGCGGTGTCGGTAGTAGGCGTCCTGGGACGCGGGACGGATGAACCGGGTGAAGGCACGACCCACGAGGGCTGACCGCTCCTGTCCAAGGAGGGGGACGGAGGTGAGATTCGCCTCCAGAATCCGCCCCTCTTCGCTGATCGTGAGATACGCCACGGGGGCCAGGTCGTAGAGCTCGAAGTAACGTTGGCGGGAGGCCTCGAGCTCCACCTGTGTGCGGCGCAGCTCTTCGTTCTGCATTTCGAGCTCGATCTGGTGCACCCTGAGATCGTGCAGCACCTCCTGGGCCGTCTCTGCCGACAGTGGCGCGTCGGCGGAGTCCCATGGATCGCCCTCCTTCTCCGCCTTCTTCTCGGCGCGGACCCGCAGCTCCTCGTCCTGCTCCGGACTACGGCCCCCGGGCTTCGGATCCCGCTTATCAGGTGTCATGGCGTTCATGCTTCCTCTGTCGATGCCGCGTCGGGCTCGACGGCCCGCTCGGTGGTGGCAAAGGCATATGGTGACCCCCTTTCGTCGACGAGGACGGTGGGCGTGATCCAGACTGTCAGGATGCGACCGTCCTTGGTCTGACGCCTGGTCTTGAACGGAGCCGGAGCGTCCCCCCGGCTCAGCCGTGCCAACATCGCTCGGGTTTCACCCTTCCTGTCTTCGGGCGCAAGGTCCATGCAGGTCATGTTCAAGGCCTCGTCCTCGCTCCAGCCGTACATCCTTACGGCTGCTGGATTCCAGGCTTGGATCCGCCCATCAAGGTCCTGCATCGTGACGGCGTCGTGCGCGTCTTCGACCACCACGGCCAGCCGCCTGAGGGCCTCGGACTCGCGGAGCGTCGCTCGCGCCTCTTTCATGTCGGTGATGTCGGTGAAGGTGATGACAGCTCCCTCGATCACGTTCTCCAGGGTGCGGTAGGGACGGATCTGGAGCAGATACCACACCCCAGACTGGGTCTGCACCTCTTCCTCGGAGGACACGAGGGTCTCCAGAACGGCTTCGATATCATCACTCAGCCGGTCGTATGCCGGCAGCCTGGACGTCAGATCGCTCACGGGCCTGCCGATGTCGCTCCCGATGAGGTTCAGGATCTCGACGGCTGACGGGGTGAAGCGTTGGATCCTCAAGTCGTGGTCCACGAACACGGTGCCGATCCCCGTGCCGTCCAGGAGATTCTTCATGTCGTTCTCCGCCCGGGAGAGGTCCGTGACCTTCGCTTCCAGTTCCGCGTTGATCGTTGCCAGCTCTTCGTTCACGGACTGGAGTTCCTCTTTGGAGGTCGCCAATTCCTCGTTGGTCGAGTGGAGCTCCTCATTCATGGACTGGAGCTCCTCGTTGGACGCCCTCAACTCCTCGTTGGAGATCTTCATCTCTTCCTGAATGACCTGGAGATACTCCTCCTTTGCCTGGAGCTCCTCTTCGAGCCGCAGGACCCGGGGATCGGCCCCCGCTTCGATTCCTTTCACCCCGTCTGCCCTTGTTGCCACCTGGGCCTGTGCCGGCCGCGCTTCATGCCCGGGTTTCCCACGGTCGTCCAGGACCACCAGAAACAGTTCCGCTGAGGATGCGTCGTCCGGCGTGGTCAAGACGGTGCGGATCGTCAGCTCCACGGTGACGGGGGTGCCGTTCGTCTGGACGCGCAGCTCGCTTCGTTGCACCGGATTCTTTCGCGTCACAGCCCGGTGGAGGGATACTGCCAGGTCCCGCCGGAGTCCCTCGCGAGCCATTTCCAGAACGTTCATCCTTCCGTCGCCCGGAGCCGGCTCCAGGAACTGACCCGTGCGGCCGTGCAGATAGAGAATCTCGCCATCCGCATCCACGAGCACGGCAGCTGGCGCGTGATGCTTCAAGAGTTCCCGCTCCATCAGTTTGGCCGGGGACCAGGATTCCGTGGCAGGGGGGGGCCTCGAAGACCTTCTGGAGCTGGGGATACGGGGAATTTGTGGCAGCCCCGACGTGAGCGGCCCCAGGGTGCGTCGCGTGCGGGCGGAGAGGCTCTCAATACGCCGGTAGAGCTTGGCCTTCTGATCCAGGGTCTCAAACAGGTCGCCGAAGTCCCCCACACTCTCCGAGTTGCCCAGGAAGAGGAGCCCATCGGCATTCAGCGCATAGTGGAAGAGGGGGATCAGGCTCTTCTGAAGCTTGGCATCCATGTAGATGAGGACGTTCCGGCAGCTCACCAGGTCCATCCTGGAGAAGGGTGGATCGGTAATCAGATCCTGCTCGCTGAACACGAGGAGATCGCGGATGCTCTTCCGGACTCGGTAGGAGTCCCCGTCTTCATCCAAAATGAAAAACCGCTCGAGGCGCTCCGCCGACACGTCTTCGCTGATGCTGGCCGGATAGGTCCCGGCCCGGGCCACCTCAATGGCCCCAGGGTCGATGTCGGTGGCGAAGATCTGCAGTTTTGCTCCAAGCCCTGCCGCGTCTATCTGCTCGCGGAACAGGATGGCGATGGAGTAGGCTTCCTCTCCGGTGGAGCATCCGGGCACCCAGACCCGGATGGTGGAGTCGCCGGACCTCCCGTCGAGGAGCTGGGGAATTCCCTTTTCCTTGAGTGCCAGGAATGCCTCGGGATCCCGGAAGAACCGGGTGACCCCGATCAGCAGGTCGCGGAAGAGCACGTCGATCTCTTCTGGCGCCTGGGCCAGATAGCGAGCGTACTCTCCCAGCAGCTCCACCTGCTGCACCGCCATGCGCCGATCGATCCGGCGACGGATGGAGTTTCGCTTGTAGTGCGTGAAGTCGTGCCCCGTTCGACCTCGAAGCAGGTCGAAGATCTGGTTCAGCGCCTCCTTCTCGTCAGGTGTGGTCGGGGGAGGTGCGGGTCGGGGCTCCAGGGAGGTGTGGCCCGCATACCCGATCAAGCGGACGAGCATCTCGTTCGCCGGCAGGACGTGGTCCACCATGCCGGTGGCGATGGCGCTCCGGGGCATGCCGCTGTACTCGGTCGAGTCCGGGTCCTGCACCAGGACCAGCCCTCCTTGATCCTTCACCGCACGCACGCCCAGGGTGCCGTCGCTTCCGGTTCCCGACAGCACCACGCAGATCGCCCGATCCCCGAGCTCTTCGGCCAGGGAACGAAAGAAGAAGTCTACGGGCAGACGGTGGCCGCGGGGCTCGGTGGGCTCCAATAGCTCCATTCGACCGCTGCGGAGCACCATGGCCTTCGCAGGCGGGATGACATAGACGCAGTCCCGCTCAACCTGCATCCCATCAGTGACCTCAAGAACCTTGAGGTCGGTCTGGTTCCGAACCAGGTCTACCAGGTGACTCTCGTGGTCCGGAGCCAGGTGCTGAACGAGGACCAGCGCCATGCCAGGGGCCCGGTCGGAGGGCATGCCGGAAAAGAAGGCCTCGAACGCAGCCAGACCTCCAGCAGAGGCACCGATCCCCACGATGGGAAATTCAGAGTCGAGGTCATGCTCGGTCTCTCCGGTCATTCTCGTCCACCCCGAGTTGGACCGTTCAGCTTCCCAGGAAGGGGGAGCATGTGAAAACGAAGATTGAGCTCCGCGATGGGCGCGGCGCAACCGCCCAAGGGCCGTACGTCACCGGATGTGATAGTGCAGTCCGACCCCCAGGGTGAAGAAGCTGGCTGTGAAGCTGTTTCCTGCGTCATAACGGGTGAATCCGACGCTCGGCACAAGGAACAGCCGCGGCGCGATGGGCATGTCGCCACCCAGTCCCACTTCGAATCCGATCTCTCGGTCACCCGACCCCAGGTTACCGGAGTCGCTGTCACTTTCGAGCTTGTCGGCTACGATTCCCCCCCGGCCCCACACGTGGATGTCCCCGGGGCTGTGAAAGATGTACTTGAGTCCGGCTGCAATCCCCGTGCTCCGGGGGTCGTCGCCCAGGGTACATCCATCATCACAGTTGAAGCTGTTCCGGTGGATGCCGGCATAGGCGGTCACATTCCGGTGGAAGTTCGCCTGCAGTTCAGCGCCCAGCGAGAGGCCGGCCTCGGCGCCGGCGTCGGAAAGGTCCCCCTGAGGAAAGGTGACGCCTCCTCGCCCTTCTACCGCAAACCCCACCTGGGCATGGGCTTCCTGACCCGTCAGGAGCCAAAGCCCTCCCGTAGCGAGAAGGATCACCGGCATCCACAGCGCTTTGAAGCGCGCAGGTCCGTTCTTTATCTGGGTGTTCATTGAGACTCCGATTCATGATATGGACGAACATGAGCCGGGATCAGAGGTGCGCGTCAGGCATCCCTGATCCCGGGGATTTCTTCAGTCTGTGCCGGTCAGAAGACCAGGTCGCGGTCCAGTTGGACGACGATCCGGGATCCCTGCCCAAGGGTCGCATCC
>SL_3KL_010_SEDDRAFT_10004960_pt1 | contig 11973 bp, 14 predicted proteins | sample SodLakKL_010_SED_2_FD_10381 | JGI IMG/M metagenome (IMG submission 10381)
CTTCCAGTAGAATGGAGTTGACAATTTCAGAGTCGGCAAAGTTCATCTGACAACCGTAAGTCTCGATATAGAATCGTTTGTTTTTCATGAATTCTGCTTCGTGTGTAAAATAGCGGATACCGGTGTTTATCCCGGCATCGCTAATGTGGGATAATTTCTGTGGACAAAAAGATACAAAATATAAAAACGCTTATCAGAAGGAATGAATTAGTGAATGAGTGAGTGAATTACTCTTCTTCCTCTTCTTCTTCTTCTTCTTCTTCTTCCTCCTCATCTGTCAATCCCAGGATTTCTAATAGCTGAACTTCGAAAATCAGTGTGGCTCCCGGATAGATGGAACCCGCATAATTATTTCCGTATCCGAGATAGGCCGGTATAACCAATTCATAGATCGAACCTCTATTCATCAGGAGCAGGCCTTCTGTAAAACCTTCAATCAAACCGTTAACCGGGAATGTTGCCGGCTCTCCGCGGGCAATTGAACTGTCAAATACTTCACCACTGACGAGTTCACCCGTGTAATGTACAACCACCGTATCCTGCAGTGTTGGCCGGGCACCGTCACTTTCCTGAAGAATGCGGTATTGCAGGCCGCTATTAGTTACAGTAACACCTTCCTGCTGTGCATTCTGTTCCAAAAATTCGATGTCAGCTGTATTATCGATACCCGGCGGATCATTTGAATCAAGACAAGATGAGAAAAAGAAAAGTAATATTATGGGAATGATTAGTAACAGATGTTTCATGCTTCGTGGATTTGTGATTTTAAGAATTATAAACGTAGATAATTTACGACAGTTAGTTGATAATATTTTATGCATTGAAGAAATTCAGCTATCAGCTATCAGCTATCAGCTATCAGCTATCAGTGGTAATCTGCGAATGTGAGTCAGAATCTTATCAAGGTTATACGGAATTTGGTGATCAAGTTGAGAGATCAGTTCTACATCATAGAAGTCTGCCTGGTTGTACGAATGCCAGCGTTTTCTTTCAATATCGATTAGCGGTATGATTTCAACCAGATCATCTGCCTGGAAAAAAAGCAGGTCACGATGGAGGGTTTCCAGGTCATCATGGATCGCCCTTCCAAGAAGGAACAAAAAAGGGTATAGGGAATGAGTGATCTCCTTAATCATGATATTTTGCAGCGAAAAAAGATTCTGCCGTATTTGATGACAGAGTTTTTCAAGATCTTCGCGCTCGATGATCACTGGCTTTTGACTCCGGTAGTACCTGAAATCCCGTGCGCATCTTAATGATACCGATAACGTCATTAACGTGGCTGCGGCAGCCCATGATAAATTTTCTTCAGATTGCTTCAAATTAATTGGGCCATTTTTCAGGATTGGCTCTCCAGCGGTTTAACTGCTCAAGATCTTCTTCTTTGATATATCCTTTCTCAACAGCTACTTCGATCAGTGTTGAATAGTCGGTGAGCGAATAAACCGGGATTCCGGCTTCTTCAAAACGCTCATTGGCTTTATCAAATCCATAGGTGAAGATGGTAAGCACACCCCTTATATCCGCACCGATAAATTTCAGTGCATCGATCACCGACATCGCTGAACCCCCGGTTGAAATGAGATCTTCAATAACGATGGTTGATTGTCCTTTATCAACTCCTCCTTCAATCTGGTTTCCGAGTCCGTAAGCCTTCGCTTTAGACCTCACATAGGCAAGAGGCTTGTCAAGGTTTTCTGCTACCCATGCTGCATGCGGTATTCCGGCAGTTGCTGTTCCGGTAATCACTTCTACATCCGGGAACTCTTTCTCAATTACTTCAATAAAAGCTTTAGATATTTTTTTTCTGATTTCCGGAAAGCGCAAAGTAAGCCGGTTATCACAATAGATCGGAGAATTCCATCCTGATGACCAGGTGAAAGGGTTGTTCGGCCTTAAAATAACTGCATTGATTTCAAGAAGCATCAAAGCAAGTTCATCCGCAAAGGTTTTGTTAAAAATCATATTTTGTTCTGTCAATGTCATGTATTCAAATCAAAAAATTCCTGGTAAAATCTATCATGTTATTTTTTGCAATGAGACCGGCATTTATTGAGTATGCTAATTACCTGTTAATACTGTTAACCAACCTGTTTCATAACGTTTGGTTAATATTCCTGGTACTTCAAAATCTTGTTCTACCCGTCATCTAAAACAGTGATACCATCCAGATTCCTGCCTGCAGGCAAATCAGTGCATATAAACCAGCCAATAAATCATCCGCCAATATACCAATTCCTGATGGAATATGCTGTAATCGGTCAATACCCAACGGTTTAAAAATATCGAAGATTCGAAACAGGATAAATCCGGAAATAAGTAACCATATATCTGATGAAAGTTCTCCGGTAAATGGAATCCAAAAGAAAACGACTGATATACCGGCAAATTCGTCGATCACCATCCGGCCGGGATCTTTTCCCCATTTCGCTTCACACGCATCTGCCGACCAGACGGTAAGGGCTGATCCGGTTATCACTGCAATGGCAAGTCCTGCAGTTCCATATACCAGTACTACCGGGTATAATATGATCAGGCTTGCCAGGCTTCCCCATGTTCCCGGAGCACCCGGAATGCAACCCGATCCAAAAAGCGTGCCAATCATCAATTTCAAAAATCGCACCATCATCCGGCCGGGTTCGATGTAAAGAGATGCCTGTTTACATATAAATACTCAATCCCCGTATAAACAGTGACGACAACAACGATGATCATCAGCCAGCCCATGACAAAAGTATCCATGAGAGCATGAACGTAAGATGAGAACATGATATCAGCCTGCAGGAATACCCCGATCAGAAGTGCTATATAGAGGAAGATCATCTGCAGCAGTGTTTTCATTTTTGCTGATTTGCGTGTTTCCATCTGAATATTTTTATGGTCGGCATAGACCCGAAGCAGGGTAACAACAATGTCTCGTGCAACGATAAAGCCAATCGCCCACCATGGAAACTGAACCGGGTCGATAAAGGGGAGACAGATGAAACCGGCAAATGTGAGAATTTTATCAGCCAGCGGATCAAGAAATACACCGGCAGGTGATTCGACTTCATAAGTCCGGGCAATATACCCGTCAAAGATATCTGTGACGGCTGCAATCGCAAATACGGCAATACTTAATGAGCGCCAGACCAATTCATCCTGCAGGTACATATACAGGAATATTGGCGCCATTACAATCCGGAAAATGGTTAGTATGTTGGGTACATTTTGCACGGGGTAAAGATACAAATTCAACAATGGAGAAAAACTTAAATCCGGAAAAAGCTGAAAACTATGGTTTAGTCCCTGTCATTCCGTTTCGCGAATGAGTGAATAGTTGGTATTTTCAGGGTACAGGGTACAGGGTACAGGGTACAGGGTACAGGGTTCTGGGTTCTGGTTTGGAGCGATAGCGACATTCCAAGACGTTGGAGGCTTGGGAATGTTGAATACCGATTAACGAATGTTGAAGTACAATACACAATACTCAATACAAAGACTCATGACTCAAGACTCAAGACTCAAGACTCAAGACTCAAGACTAAGCACTCACAATGATTTGAATGAAAGCGCATATTATTTCAATCGGAAATGAACTGTTGATCGGTGATACGATCAATACAAATGCATCATGGATCGGCCGTTTTTTAACTGAGAGGGGCTTCCACGTAGAAGAGGTGCGAACGATCACCGATGATTATGAGCATATTATCGGGTCATTGCATCATGCATTTGAACAGGCAGATCTGATTATCAGTACCGGGGGGCTGGGCCCAACACATGACGATGTGACCAAAAAAGCAGTGGCGGATATGTTCAATTCTGAAATGATCCTGAATGATGAGGTCCTTGAGTTCATCAGGGAAATTTTCAGGCGAAGAGGCCTTCATTTTACCAGGTCGAATAAAGACCAGGCCATGGTTCCGAAAGTATGTGAAGTGTTATTTAACCGGAAAGGAACGGCACCCGGGATGTGGTTTGAAAAAAACGGCTCATACCTGGCGGTACTGCCGGGTGTTCCGCACGAGATGCGTCACCTTATGGAAACTGGTGTGGAGCAAAAAATCCATGATCATTTTTCAGGAAAACAATTCAGGGCAACAAGATACCTTCGAACTGCAGGGGTATCGGAAAGCTCATTAAGTGATGAACTGGTGGGTGATCTGGGTAAATTTATCCGCAACGGTAATGGAATCGCATACCTTCCGTCTCCGTCAGGAGTTACCATCAGGGCCAGTACGAATGGCACGAGTACCGAGGATGCCGAGAGCCGCCTGAAACCCCTTGTGGATCATATCCATGCCAGGGCAGGAGCATACATTTTCGGGGAAGGGCGTGATCTTGAATTATCTGAGGTTCTCGGACAGGTTTTAAACCGGAAAAACCTGACTCTTGCTGCCGCGGAAAGCTGTACGGGTGGGCTTCTTTGTAATGAGATCACAGATATCCCGGGAAGCAGTGCCTATTTTACCGGAGGTGTCATAGCCTATTCAAACCAGGTTAAAATTAATGAACTTGGAGTATCTGAGAAGGATATACAAACTTTTGGTGCAGTCAGCAAACAGGTTTCGTTACAAATGGCAAAAGGAGTGGCTGAAAAATTTAATTCGGATATCGGTGTTTCTACAACAGGAATAGCAGGCCCTGAAGGCGGCACCAAAGAAAAACCGGTAGGAACTGTCTGGATGGGTTTTTACATTGACGGCCAACATTTTGCACTTCAGGCACGTTTCACCAACGATCGCCTGATCAATAAAGGAGCGGACTGTAATGGTAGTACTGGAAACATTACGCCGTAATCTGCTGAACCTTGGAACGACTCCGTACGACCTAAAACCCCATTACTTTTGATTAGTTTCCTGGTCATCCTCTGTTATTCGTTGTCTGCTGCAATCACCGGTGGTGATTCATCAGAACCATTCTCTTTTACAGCAGATACTATACCGGTACCCCGAGATACAATTCCCTCCGTTCCGGATACCATTCCTGCGCCACCTGACACGATTCCAGCTCTTCCCGATACGATTCCGGCAATACCGGATACCGTTGAAAATGACACAATTCCGCAACAACCCGGAATCCCGGGAATGGAACCATTCGACCCTGAAGAAGAGGAAGAGGAAGAGGAGCTGAGAATTGTCCCCACCTGGCCGGCCGACCGGATGCCTGGATACCGTGTAGCAGAATCAGACAGTACGATTCGCTGGTTCATGGCCCTTGACTGGACCGACAGGCTATACAGGAAGCCGGGGGTAATCACCTATCGTACCGGAAGGCTGGGAAATCCGTCCGGGATCGATATATACAGCTACGAGAATCGTCATCAAAACCTGGTTATCAATGAAATGCCCGCGGCTGACCCGGTAACAGGACAGGTAAACTGGAACCGGTTGCCGATTCACAGGATCGAATCGATACAGGTTGAAGACAGGACATATACGCACCGTGCAAATGTGAATTTACGTGAGTATTATGTGGTTCAGCCACGTACATTTCTCAATTTTGATGAAGGAAAGGATAATTACAGGAACCTGGAATTTGCATTTACGCATAATTTCAGTCCCGAGACCAACCTTGAACTTTCATTCTGGGACCGAAGGGATGGGGACCTCTATCCCCGCAATGACCTCAATGGAAGACAGATTATAGGGAAAGTACGGCATAATCTGAGTGAAACGATTTTACTCAGGGCGGGGTATATTAATAACGGAATTGAACAGCAGCAACCATTCGGATTCAACATTCCCAGCCTTCCCGCATACGATTTTAACCCTTATATAGCCATGGCGATGGAGAATTCAGCAAATTCCAGGCATACGACAAGTGATGCATATATTCAGTTTTTTCAGCGTTCAGGAAATGATGAGCCTCCGGGCCGCGCTGCCGGAATCAATTATCAGCATGATAACTGGGACTTGACTTACAGCCAGGATACAACTGCCTATGCAATCAGGGATGTCAGTGCATTTGCCTGGCAGGATCTCCGGGTTGGAAACAGTGTGCTGAGAAGCCGTGCAGAAATTAACGCGATGAGAGATAACAGTAACGTATCACTTACTCATCGAACCTGGATTGGATGGAGGGCATCATTAAAAGGTGAAATCCCGATTTTTTCAGGGTTGAGAATTGATTTACACGGAAATTACCAGGGAAGAAATGACGGTTTCACAGGGTATGATGCATCCGTTAATCTGGTATTGCGTCCGTTTTCATGGGTGGAGATGCAGGGCTTTGGAGGTTTTGGGTCGTCGATTCCGGATATCCAGTCACTGTATTGGGATTCCAATGAGTTCAGCGGGAATGAATTTTTGGAAAATGAATCGGCATTGTTTGGAGGAGGTACCTTAACATTAAATCCGGGCGGACGGTTATCGGCGGGTGTGCGAGGTGATGCCCGAAATGTGAAGGACGGAATTTTCCTGAACAGTGAAGGGAACTTTACGAATATCGGCCCATATATAAATTTATCCGGAAGTGCATGGATTGAACTCGACAGTGAACGGTTTGAAGGCCACTTGTCAGCAACCGGACAAACGTTTTATTCAGAATCCGGCCATCCGGTGAATCAAACACTTGACAGAAGCGGTGAACGATTATGGCTAAAGGGTTCATTCCACTGGAAAAACTATGTGTTTAACCGGGCAGCTTTTGTGAAAGCAGGTGTCTCCGGGATGTTCTCTCCGGGCAGTTATATGGCTGCTGATTATCATGTACCGTTAAACCGGTGGCAGCACGGTACAGGTGAACGGTATCTGCCGGATTTCCACCGGCTGGATGTAGACATCAGTGCTCGCGTCCGCTGGATTATGCTCTTGATCAGGTGGGAAAATGTACTTGATAGGATTACTCAACTGGGGTACTTTGAGACGGATGGTTATCCAATGCCCCGGAATCGATTTATTCTTGGATTGAGAATTGTGTTCACAAATTAACAGACAGGCGGAATGAGTATTCGATATGTATTAAAAGAAGGTGTTGCCGGGTTAAGGCGAACCCGTTTGGCGTCTTTTACCTCTATTTTTTCACTTTTTATTGCCGTTTTTCTGATAGGGTTACTTACACGTGCCGGTTTTAATGCGTATGATGTTGCCCAATCCTTGCGTCAGCAGGTGGAAGTTGAAATATTTCTGCAGGACCTGGACCAGCAGACAACCGATGAAATTGAATCAAGGCTGCAGCAAATCGAATTCGTTGATTCGATGGTGTATATTTCAAAAGACAGTGCAGCCGCTATTTTCCAGGAAGAGTTCGGTGTTGGCAGTGAGTCACTGGCATCACTCCGATTTCTTCCGGCTTCATTCAGGCTGATGATCGATGCAGAAGCAAATATCAATGAAGTGGACCAGGTGGTCTCTGAAATTAATGAGTGGAGCGGGGTGGATGAGGTGAAATTTAATCTCGCCCTTTTACAAATGCTCCAATCCAGGATTGAGATGAGTGCATTGGTCGGAGGATCAATCGTACTTGTTGTGATTCTTGCAGCAATTGCCCTTGTTTATAATACTATCCGGCTTACTATCTATTCAAAACGTGAACTGATCCGTGCAATGAAACTGGTAGGGGCTACTAATGGTTTTATTCGCAGGCCGTTTCTTGTGGAAGGATTAATTCAGGGGCTGATAGCAGGAGTGGTGGCCAGCGGCCTGCTTTATATTCTGTTTTCCTTTATTATTCCAGCTCAATTGCCGCAGGTTGGTGTACTTGGCTGGCCTTATGGCGAATGGTATTACCTGACAGGTGGTATGATCCTGCTTGCCGTAGTGATGGGATGGTGGGGAAGCCGCTGGGCCTCGAGAAAATTTATCAGGGATGCAACCGTTTATAGTTAATTCAAACTCTTGATTTTATTACTTTTTCCCTTCCTTTCTTCACAGCTTTTGGTATCCTTGCATTTGCCAAAAAGATGAAGGGAATGTCCCTTGACTTCAAAATCGTGAATTTGTTCCATCAGNTTTTGAATTTCGAGAATTCTNGGNTCACAAAATTCAATNACAACTCCGCACTCCTGGCAGATCATATGATCGTGTTGCTGGTAAGCATAAGCTCTCTCATAGTAATACTGATTTTTTCCGAACTGCTGACGCATTACAAGCCCGCATTCAACCAGCAAGTCAAGTGTATTATAAACGGTTGCCCTCGATACCCTTGTACCTGCATTTTTCATATTGAAAAAAATATCATCAGCATCAAAATGCCCGTCTGATTTATAGATCTCTTCCAATACCATAAATCGCTCTGGTGTCTGCCTTTGATTTCGTTCCTTCAGATAGGTGCGAAAAATTTCTTTTACAAGTGTGATTGTTTCTTCTTTTGCCGGATGCGCCATAATGGAAAATAGAGGGTCTGACTTTTGAACATGAAAGAGTTATGCAGATAACGATACTGATAATCAGTTCTTATCACATCAAAGCAATTCACTGCACTGAAGCAATTCATGATTAGTTCAGAGACAGTATTATATACCGCGTATTGAATAATACAAAAAATCTGAGATAAGCGTATGAAAATCGCTGAAGCCTGCCAGATTTCAGAACTGCCTGAAAAGAATCGATCTATTGATAACTGCTAAGCCGCCTCTTTACGGGCATCGATAAATGATTTTACACCGAGGATGAGGAAAAACAGGCATAAAATCGCCATAATGGCTTGTGAGTAGGCAGCTGCAGGATTCTCAATCGGAGTTCCACCCATTGCACCAAATACGCTCATCAGCCCCCTGTAAGTACCGAAGATGCCAAAAATAGCCAGCAGAAGTGCAGCGTGCATAGCATGTTTTCGCATCTCTTCCGTTTTGTCAGCAAGGTAACCTAAGCCATAGAATACCATACCAAAGAAGGATGGAATCAAAGCAGTGAAATGTTCAGCCCCGGTGGCAAAATAGGAGATCAGTCCAAGTAGTATTAAAGTAATTCCGATATATTTACTGATTTTGGGCACGGTGGTCAGTTTGATTTATTTGATTCATATTATTGTCGGACAATATACATGTTTTTAGCTTTCAGAACCGGAAATTAAAGAGTTCAGTCGTTCCAGGAATCGCAATATACGCCGCCTGTTTACACCCAGATCACTATAACCGGCACGGCTCGCACTTTTAAGGTGCAGAACAGATGATTCACTTCCAGGTGATATCTGAACTTCGAAATCATCTTTAAATCCAAAAACCCGGATTCTGAAAACAGCTTGAATATAACGCTTCTCACTGTTTTCTGTAATTTTATATGTCTGCATGGCGATGAGAGTTCTCAGTGATAATTCATAAAGCAACTTTGCTTTGACCCGGAAGGGTACTGAAATTCTTGCACAGTTAGGTGAGTCGGGGCATCCGGGTAAAGGGTGAATATCTGCTGCAGGATAATCAGGGAAATTATCAGATGTGGTTCCGCTTAATGATTTGAATAATGAAGCCATATAAAACCATAATTCTCATTAGGACAAACAATGTATTGATTTTATCCGGTGTTGTGATGATTAAATGTTTAAGAACAGTTTTAAAGTGAAAAGTTGGATATGACGGAAGACCGATGACCGGGGACGGGAGTACTTTCATGGGGTAGCGTGTAGTTCTTTGCTATTTAATTGTTTGTGCTTTGTCAGGGGTCGAGTCCTAATTACGGAACACCCCTCAAAACGAAGTGCTGAACGCCCTTCGTTTATCTCCCCTCGAGGGGAGATGAATGTGATACGTTCAGCATTACATTCTGAGGGGTGTTCTGTAGCCCCGACTCTAATTTCGATCAGCTTCTGGCAACGACCATCATCCGGTCGAGTACACCCTGTAAAACCTCGACAAAACGATCGACTTCTTGTATCGTATTATCTTTACCAAAACTGATCCGGATGCTTGAATCGGCGATATCTACATCAAGCCCGATTCCGGTAAGTACATGGGATGGTTCAATGGCTCCTGATGTGCAGGCTGATCCGTTAGAGACACAGATCCCTTCGATATCGAGGTTTAACAGGAGCATCTCTCCGTCTAATTTTGTATCACCTGTATTTTTCAGGCCGATGTTTATGATATGAGGGACACCACCGTCTGCCGGTCCGTTGACCTGGTACAGGTTTCCAAATACCTGATCCATTTTTTGAATCAGGTATTTCCGTAATTCCAGGTAATGTGAACGATGATCTTCCATTCGGGCTGTGATGATTTCAAGTGCCTTTGCAAGCCCGACAATCCCGGGAATATTTGAAGTACCGCCTCTTCGCCTTCGTTCCTGTGACCCGCCGGTCATCCATGGGACCCACGGAGAACCGTTTTTGACATACAGGACACCAACACCTTTCGGGCCATATATTTTGTGGCCGCTGATGCTTATGAAATCGACCTCAAGATCTTTGACATCAACCGGGATTTTACCGGCACTCTGTACACAATCGGAATGAAACGGTACTCCTTTATCACGACAAACTGCAGCAATCTCTTTGATAGGGTTGATCGTCCCAAGTTCATTATTCACATGCATCAGGCTAACCATTGCTGTATTCTCATTGATGGCATCCCTGACCTGCTCTGCAGTAATCATCCCGTTGTGATCCGGGGCCAGGTATACCGGCCTGCCGCCCTGACGCTTGGTACATTCAACGGTATGAAATACCGCATGATGTTCAATAGGCGAACTGATGATCTCCTTTTTATTTCCGGAGACTTCAAAGACTCCCTTGATTGCAGCGTTATTGCTTTCCGTGCCGCCACAGGTAAAAATAATTTCCGAAGGTTCGGCATTGATGATTCTTGCAACAGATTCACGGGCATCTTCGAGTGCAACTTTTGCACGCTGTCCAAACTGGTGAATAGAGTCTGCATTCCCATACTCCGTTTTGAAAAATGGAAGCATTGTATCCAGCACCTGTTCATCAACCGGAGTCGTTGCTGCGTGATCAAAATAAATGGTCTCCATGGCGTGCTCGATTTGAATCTGAAATTGCATCCTAAAAATATTTAATTCATCGATCAGATGCATCAATGAAAAGTAATACCAATTATCAGGATACATTTCTATTTTAGAGTCTTCGTAAATGAATCATAGCTAACAACTGAAAAGACTGAATTACCATGGCAAAAATGACCTTAAAGGATGTTGAGTTGAGCGGTAAAACCGTATTGATGCGTGTAGATTTTAATGTGCCGATCAAGGATGGAATCATCGGTGATGATAACCGCATCCGCCAGGCTCTTGAATCGATAAATTATGTTATTGAAGGTGGGGCAAAACTGATTTTGACGAGCCATCTGGGCCGCCCGGGCGGGTCACCTGACCCGGAATTCAGTCTGAAGCCCGTTGCTGAGCACCTGGGTACACTGATTGATGCACCTGTATTTTTTGCAACAGATTGTATTGGAGCGGAAGCTGAAAAAGTGATATCAACCGCAAAAGCAGGAGAAATCGTACTTCTTGAGAATGTCCGGTTCCACGAAGGAGAGAAGAAAAATGACCCGGAGTTCAGCAAAGAACTGGCAAAACATGCCGACCTTTTCGTCAATGATGCATTCGGCAGCAGCCACCGCGCCCATTCTTCAGTTGCGGGAGTCACTGAATTTCTTCAGCCGGCCGTTTCAGGATTTTTGCTTGAAAAGGAGATCAGGTACCTGGAAGAGAGCGTCAATAACCCGACACGTCCGTTCACAGCAATCCTCGGCGGTGCAAAAGTTTCTGATAAAATCGGTGTGATTGAAAACCTGCTGAATAAAGTAGACTCTATTCTGATTGGCGGAGGGATGACCTATACGTTCTATAAAGCAAAAGGACTTCCAATCGGCAACTCACTTATTGAAGAAGATAAAATTGATCTTGCAAAAGAACTGATCGAACATGCAGAGGCAAAAGGAGTGAACCTGATGCTGCCTTCCGATTCAGTCGTATCAAAGGAATTTAAAAATGAAGCGGAACATAAGATAGTCGGAGAAGATGGAATCGAAGACGGCTGGATGGCTCTTGATATCGGGCCGGATTCAATCAAGCAGTTCTCGGATGTCATCCTTGAGTC
>SL_3KL_010_SEDDRAFT_10004961_pt1 | contig 11972 bp, 7 predicted proteins | sample SodLakKL_010_SED_2_FD_10381 | JGI IMG/M metagenome (IMG submission 10381)
GGGCTTGGCGCCCGTACAAACCAGGTTTCTGGCCGCCTCTGAAACAGCGATCATTCCACCTTTGAATGGGTCGGCATACACGTAGGATGAATTGCAATCCGCTGTAGCGGCAATGGCAATATCGGTCCCCTTTATGCGGATTACCGAGGCATCTGCCGCCCTGTTGGTAGTCATGGTGTTTGTCCTGACCGTTGAGTCGTACTGCTCAAATATCCATGCCTTTGAGGCAATCGTCGGCAGAGCAGTTAATTGTTTTGCCACAGCCACCGGATTATCCGGCTCTTTTATTTTGTTGAAATCAAAAGATTCCAATTGTTTAAAATACGCCGGAGTTTTGTACTCCCGATCATAGACGGGAGCACCGCCTCCGAGAACCAGCGAATCAGCTGGTACTTCTGCCACTTTTTCGCCATCCATATAGTACTCTAGAATTCCGCCTTCTGTCACTTCACCAATTTGAACGCATTCGAGATCCCATTTTTTGTAGACATTCAACAGCTCTTCTTCCTTCCCCTTCTGTGCAACGATCAGCATTCTTTCCTGACTTTCTGAGAGCAGAATTTCAAAGGGCTGCATATTGGGTTGACGAAGGGGCACCTTATCTAAATGGATTTTCATTCCGGTTTCGCTCTTGGCCGACATCTCAGAAGTAGAACAAGTGATTCCGGCTGCTCCCATATCCTGAATTCCGAGAATTGAACCGGTTTTCAGTGCCTCCAGAGTGGCTTCGAGAAGCAATTTTTCCTGAAAGGGGTCTCCCACCTGCACAGCGGGCAAATCCTCGGCGGAGTCCTCGGTGAGATCCGCAGAAGCAAAAGTAGCTCCGTGAATGCCGTCTTTCCCGGTGGCTGAACCGACGATAAAAACGGGATTTCCAGGCCCGGGGGCAATAGCGGAAGCAGTTTCTCCAATATTAACAATGCCGATGGACATGGCATTGACCAGAATGTTTTGTTGGTAACTGGGGTGGAAGTAAACTTCTCCACCGATGGTGGGAACGCCCAGGCAATTGCCGTAATCTCCAATTCCGCGAACCACCCCTTTAACCAGATGGCGGGTTTTGTCGTTATCTGGCTTCCCGAATCTCAGTGAATTCAATGCCGCAATGGGCCTTGCACCCATGGTAAAAATATCGCGGTGAATTCCACCTACTCCGGTGGCAGCTCCCTGATAGGGCTCAATGGCAGAGGGGTGATTGTGCGATTCCATTTTAAAAGCGCAGGCCAACCCATTCCCTATGTCAACCAGGCCGGCATTTTCTTCTCCCGCTTCAACCAGGAGTTGTTCCCCCTTCCTCGGAAGGGTTTTTATCCACTTGATGGAGTTTTTATACGAACAATGCTCCGACCACATGACTGAGTATACACTGAGTTCAGTGAAGTTGGGTTTTCTCCCAAGGTAGTCAATGATCTTTTCGTATTCTTGTTCTAAAAGTCCCAATTTAATGGCGACGTCCTTGCCGGCTGGTGATTCATTGCTCATGAATGAAAGTGTAGTTTACTGATGAAATTAAAATGCAAAGATAAGGGTTCGACCGCGAGTATTGATATATATATTTATTTTTCTTTTTCCTTCAGTGGTGGTTGGATGGTTGTCTTGCACTGAAGCTACGTTTTTAAGATCAAATTATGGAGAGGAAACCAAAGGCCAGTAGTAGCACGATCCAAAGTATACCCATGAAATGGAGGTATATACCGAGTTGATCCAGATATCTGTATTTGGATGGATCTGAAAAAAAGAGCTGGATGTCGTGCTCAGCACCGGAGTATTTTCGGTACTGAAGATAATGCTGCAGAAAGAAGGGAATAGATGCCAGAACGTGCAGTAAATGAAGACCAGACAAGAGGAATAAAAAGGCGTATGCATTGTTGGTTTGGATAAATGCATCGGCCCCAAAAATACTCATCCACGATTGTATTTGTCCAATTAAAAAAAGCAGAATACTCAGCCCGCAATATGTGATCGCTTTTCGATATCCACCGGAATGGGCCAGTTTGAAATTCACCTTACTTCTCTCGATAAAATAACTCATCATAAAGATAAAAAGAGCGGTAATCAAAAACCACAGGGGAAAACTCACATTTCCGGTGTCACTGTTAATGACAAGGTACAACATGGCCCCCAGGAGGGCGAAAAATAAAAAACTGATCCCACTTATCAGTAACCACAGAAAAAGGTAGGTGGAATGATTTCTGGAGATTTCCATGAATTATTGGGTATTCGTTCAATGTTCACTGCCGGAGGTATCTCCGATTTTTTTAATAAAAAACCAAAACAATACCAGACCGACGATAAGTATGATTATAGAAATAAACCATCCACCGCCCAAAAAGGTTGAGAAAAATGCTGCAAGTAAACTGTAAATACCCACTGTAAGAGCGTAGGGAAGTTGGGTCTGAACGTGGGCAATGTGGTCGCAACCAGAGGCCAGAGAACTCAATATGGTGGTATCTGAGAGCGGTGAGCAGTGGTCTCCTAAAACAGATGCCGCAAGGACGATAGAAATAACATTCAATAAAATTTCAACGGTCTGGGCATCATCTATCCCCGCTGCCAGGCATACTGCATAGGTACTCGGTATGGCGATGGGGTAGAGTATGGCCATGGTAGACCAGGATGAGCCGGTGGAGAATGCGGTGAAAGCAGCCAGGATAAATATTAAAGGCGGTAAAAAGTATGGATTGAGGCTGCCCTCCATTAAACCCGCTAAATAGGTGGCCGTGCTTAAATCTCTGGTAATCAAAGCCAATGCCCAGGCCAGTACAAGTATGGTCACGGCGGGCAGCATGCTTTTCATTCCGTTGCCAAAGGATTTCATTCCCTGAAAAACGGTCATTAGGTTTTGCGAAAAGGTGAGGATAAGAGCAACCAGCACGGCACTGCCCGAAGCCCACAACAATGCAGCATATGGGTCGGCATAACCAATAATCAGGCCAGCTCTTTGTAATGCGCCGGCATCGGTTCCCAGTTCAATTTGGGTGAGTAACCATGCCTCTTGAATAGTGAAAACCCCTTGGGCGACACCGGATTGCACAGCTTCCGAAAAAAAGGCCTGGAAACCGGTGTAGACCATTCCCCAAAAAGCGACGAAAATGAGCGTTAAGATGGGAAGCGCGCCATTGTACCACCTGTGTGGAATGCCGGGCAAAGGCGTGAGATCCTCGTCCTCGCGCGCGAGACTGTCCCCATCCTTTGCGTCCTCTGAATTTCCATGGAGGGCTTTTTTCTCTGCCGTGAGCATCGGTCCAAAGTCTCTGCGGGTCCAAATTATCATAAATACAAAGAACAGGGTGAGAAAGGGGTAAAAAGAGTATTTTAAAGACTCCAGAAAAATTCCGTAAACAGATTGTCCCAACTCAATATCTATGTTGATGATGCCCGATTGTATGTAACTCAACTCGGCCCCAATCCAGGTAGTGATGAGTGCAACTGCGGCTATCGGTGCAGCAGTGCTGTCGACTATATAAGCGAGCTTTTCCCGGGAAATTTTAAATCGGTCGAACAACTTCCTCATACTACTTCCCACGACCAGGGTGTTGGCATAGTCGTCGAAAAAGAGAACGATGCCCATGAGGTATCCAGTCAATTTCGTACTTCTCCTGGTTTTTGCATAGGGGATGATTTTGTCGATGACACCTTGCATTCCTCCATTGTTTGATATGAGTGCAACCATGCTGCCAATCAGGAGAGACAGCAGTATGATCGATAGGTGGTAGGGATCGTTCAGTGCTCCTAAGATATAGGTGTCCAGCGTACTGAATAGGGAGAATACGAATGAATCAAAATACATTCCGGAAGCAATAAATGCTCCTGAGAAAATACCGGCAAAAAGGGAGGTGATGACTTCTTTATATACCAGGGCCAGAAAAATGGCCAGTATCGGTGGAACAAGACTCAACCACAGGGGAATTTTCCGGATTCTCACCTCTCCGTCCCTGTTTTTTGACAAGTGGTAAATCTGTAAACTGCTCAGGACGCCGGGACTTTTCAGACTGAATAATTGGCCGGATCTATCCAATTCCAATTGCCACACCTCAAGGCCATCCATGAGATGCAAGGTATCCAACTCTCCATTTATCAATACGGGAACAATGGCTTCATCAGTTTCAGCGAAAAAATAGACGAGTTCTCGCAATTCATCGGTCTTTAACTGAAGATCGGCAGCGGATAATTGGTTTGTGGATTCCTGGGCAGTGCTTGAAGTGAGGGATAAGGGAATTAAAAATGATAAAAGGAGTGTTGTAAATATTGCTAAACCTATTTTCATCTGTTTAAATTTTTACTGTACCTATGGCTGCAGCCGAGAAAATTTAAAGTAAAACGTTTGGGTCCGTCTGTAAATATTGCGGTTATTTAACCGTCATCTGTTTAATCCGGATTATTCAGGAGAGCTTCTATTATATGCCTATATGCCTTCATAATTGGGCACTTGTTCGATTTTTTGTCCTCACCGTAACTTGGCTACGCCTGTGGGAAAAAATTTTCACAAGACACCCATTTCTATTGGCCTATAAGCTTTCATGACGAACTCCTCATGAATAATCCGGTTTAAATTTTTACTGTGCCCATGAATTTTAATTCGAACACCATCGGTATTTTTTCCGGAATAGAAACCGAGGGGTTGGGTACTTACAAATGCCGTAATTTTCCTAAATTAGCGGAAAGATATAAAACAATTTTTAAAACCAACTTCATCATGAGAATTTCCCTATTGGTTGCTTGTATTTTATTTTGCAGTGCACAATTGCTTTCCCAGCATTTTGAACAGGTCAGTTATCCGGTGTATATGGATGGAGAGGAAATAGCAAATCCGTTTGCCGGAGGGTTGAACAATCCGCAATTTAGTCTGGGAGATATCAGTCGAAACGGCGAGAACGAACTCGTGGTTTTTGACAGAGACGGTGCTGTCGTGTTGGTATTCGAAAACTTCGGCAGTTCCGGTGAACCCGATTATCGCTACAATGCTGAGCTCAGCAGAATATTTCCTGAGATGCGTAACTTTATGTTGATCAGAGATTACAACCACAACGGCATCCCCGACATTTTTACGTACTCAAATATTGGCGTACCCGGTATCCAGGTGTATACAGGTTCCGTGGTCAATGGTCAACTGAGCTTTGACTTGCTTCAACTAGATCAGGATTACAACTTCAATGTGTTGGCTTTCAGAGACGGAGGAGGAATGGCCAACATCAATGTACTGAATATCGATTTACCGGCTATAGTCGATGTGGATGGCGATGGTGATTTGGATATTATTGTATTTACGGATGCCGGAGGAACTGCACAGTACTTTCGGAACCGCACAGTAGAGGAGGGCCGACAGCCCCATGAATTTGTCTTTAGGAAAGAAGATCGTTGTTGGGGCAAATTTTACGAGAATGATTTTTCCGATGAAATTTACCTCAGTAATGATCCGAATCAGTGTGCCAGTTTCCCCGGGGCCAATGGAGGCTCGACAGAAAGACATGCCGGCTCGACCATTGCGCTGTTTGATGAAACGGGAAATGGGCTGTACGATGCTTTGATCGGAGATCTCACGAGTAACAGGATTGCTTTTTTGAAAAACGGTGGAACACCTGCCAATGCCTGGATGACTGAAGTGGATGTCAACTTCCCCTCTTACGATGTCCCTGTAAGCCTCCCCTCATTCAATGCACCTTTTATTCTAGATGTAGATGGAGACGGGAAAGACGATTTGATTGTTTCACCCAATGGTTCGGGCGGATTTGGCGAAACTCAAAAATGCGCCTGGTTTTACAGAAATGTAGGTACAGAAGGGGATCATCACTTTGAATTTGTCCGGGACGATTTTATTGTCGGCGATATGATCGATTTGGGATCTAAAACTGTGGTGGCCGTGGCAGACGTGGATGGTGATGGACTGCCCGATATTGTGGTAGGCAACTACGGACTATACGTCAATGCACAGGAAACACTTGCGTCACTTTACTATTTCAGGAATATCGGGACCGCTGAGAATCCGGCCTTTGAGCTGGTCGATGAAGATCTTTTTGGAATGAGTGAATTCGCCTCCAGTACCAGGGCTTTTGCTCCGGTTTTTTACGATATGACCGGAAATGGCGCTTTGGATGTCATCGTTGGCGATCAGCAGGGCCGATTGTTCTACGGTGAGAATCAGGCCGGCCCCGGCCAACCCATACAAATCGACCAGTGGGTTTATCCGTGGATGGACATCGATGTCGGACAGTGGGCTGTACCGGCCGTGGCCGATATCAATGGGAATGGTTTGCCGGATCTGGTGGTCGGAGAACGCACCGGAAACAATGTAGACAACGCCCGTTGTGGAAACCTTAACTATTTTGAAAATACGGGTACGCGTGAAGAACCATTTTTTCATGCCGACGAATTTGAAGCTCCCAACAATCCCTGTTTTGGAAAGGTGTTGACCTTTGCACCTGGATTTCTGAGGGGCTACAGTGCGCCTTCTTTTTACGAAACCGATGGCGAACCCCTCATGGTTGTAGGAAGTTTTAATTTGGGATTGTCCCTCTACCAGGGACTGGATCCTTCCTTTGGTGTGGAGTTTGAACCCCTTGAGGATGATTTTGGGGGCATCAGACAAGGCCACAGGACACAGGCGGTGCTCGCAGATTTAAATCACGATGGCATTTTGGAGGCTGTGGTCGCCAATCAGCGCGGTGGATTGGCCATTTTTAAAACCAATATAAATTCAGATGGGGTTGTCTCAACAAAAGAACTCCCGCCGGAGAATACCTCTTTTGATTTATTTCCCAATCCGGCGAAAGCGGAATTTACCATTCGCTTGCCTGAAGATCTGGTATCAGGAGCCGCAAAGGTCGAGATGTTTGATTTGTCGGGTCGGTCAGTAGCTGTGTTTACTCAAAATGGCTCAGAGGAAACCTTCTCTGTTCGTCACATTCAATCGGGAACCTATATTGTACGGGTGACTACATCCGGTGGATACCACTATTCCCGACTGCTGGTATTGGATCAATAGTCTCTGGGACCGAATATCGCGCTCCCGATGCGCAACATATTCGAACCCGCATCGAGTGCCTGTCGATAATCACCTGACATACCAGTAGATAGTATTTCCAAAGCTTCACGGTGTTGGGGACTTTTCTCTTTTTCCTCAATAAAAAACGATTCCAATTCTTTGAGTTCAGAGGCAATGACATCCTCATCATCGGTTAGGCTTGCCATGGCCATAAGGCCTTTTAGTCGAAGGTTGGGGTACTTGTCATTCAATAGGTCTGAGATGGCTTTCGCAGCCCCCGAAAAATCAAAACCCGACTTGGATTCCTCTCCGGAAATTTTAACCTGGATCAGGATGTTGGTAAGTACATTGTTTTTCTCCGACTGCTTTTGAAGGACTCTCAAAAGCTTTGGGCGGTCAACAGAATGAACGAGGTAGGGGAGCGGGATTAGTTCCTTTACTTTTTTACTCTGTAAATTTCCGATAAAATGCCACCTGATGTCTTTGGGGAGGTGAGGAACCTTTTTTATCAATTCACTGACCCTGTTTTCCCCAAAATCTCTGTGACCAAAATCGTACAAAGCCTGTATCTTTTCAATAGGTTGCAATTTAGATACTGCGACCATTACGGCCTTGTGTTGGTCTGCGAGAGACTTTAAATCGGAGTACTGCTTTTCATCGATCATAATAATTTTTTGTAGGATGGTACAGAACTAACACCACAGCGAGGCTGGAGTTTAAAAAAGTCCGTGTATCTCACTGTCCACCAAATTGATCACCCTCCCGAAATCCTCTGGATCGTTTTCAAAATCCATATCGTCTACCGGAATCACGAGTAATTTTCCCTCGTGGTAGTTGTTGATCCATCGTTCGTATTTTTCATTTAGACGTTTGAGGTATTCGAGACTCATACTGCCCTCGTAATCCCTTCCCCTGGATTGTATGTGGTCGACCAGTGTCGGCACTCCGGCGCGCAGGTAAATAAGTAAGTCAGGCGGTTGTATTTGCTGCATCATGGTCTTAAAAAGGGTGGAGTAGTTTTGATAATCTCGTTCCGACATCAATCCCATTTCGTATAAATTGGGGGCAAAAATATACGCATCTTCATAAATGGTTCTGTCCTGAATGACCGTATGCTCACCGCTTCTGATATTTAAAACCTGTTGGTACCGGCTGTTTAAAAAATAAATTTGCAAGTGAAATGACCACCTCTTCATATCGTCGTAAAAGTCCGAGAGATACGGATTGACTTCTGTATCTTCAAAATGTACATTCCATTGAAAGTGGGATGCCAGTTTGGCTGTCAATGTCGTTTTTCCGGCGCCGATATTTCCGGCTATTGCAATGTGTTGTATTTTTTTTTCTGCCATAATAACTTTTCATTTTTTTCCAAACCTATGATTCGTCCGGCTTTCGGATTTAACCACAGAGTTTGGCTGTAAATATCGCGATTACAGATCGATTTCTGTAAACGGGTTTGATTGAAAAAAGGTGAATTTAAAACATATTTTGAAAGCATGGGAACGGTTGCTGTTCTTTTTTTACAGAGGTCAAAGTATTAAAGAGTTAAACCTGGCGTTATTTTTGAATGTGTTTACATGTATGTAGTGGGTGAATTAAAAATAGATAAAATGAGAACGTTGATAAAGTTGTTTGTAATTCTGTTACTGGCTATCATTGCCTACAATTATTTTTTAGGAGATGATGTGGAGCGGGAGGAGAGTGCACAAGTCATTGAAAATGTAAAGGAATTGGGTGCTTCAGTGGTGAATTTACTGGTAGCGGAAAAAGAGAGGATCAGCGCTGGGAAATACAGTGAAATAATGGAAGAAATCGGTGAATCCATCGGATTGATAAAAGCCCACAGTGAGGATTTAAATATCAGTGAGGAGGAACTTGAAAATCTGGATAATCAAAAAAAGGAACTCGATTCACTGGTTCAGCGGGAATTGCATTCTCCCTCCGGTGATAGCGATTCTGACGATGGGGTTATTTCAGAAAAAATTCAAAACCTCTTACAGCAGTTGGAAAGAATAACTTCCCGGGAATAGAAAGTCATTCATTTATCTAAGTAGAGTGACATCCCCTTTTAAAGTCCTCGTATTTCCATTGGGCAACTTGATTTCAATGATATAGACGTACACATCTGATGGAGCAGGACTTCCTCCCTGTCGGCCATCCCATCCTTCCTCATTGTTGTCGTTGTCGTAGACCTTTTCTCCCCATCTGTTGAAGATTTTAAAATCAGAGACAAAGGATCCATCGAATTGATCGGCATTGACCATTACCGGCCTGAAAAATGGATACTGGGACTGACCACCGGGTGAGAATACATTGGGGACTTCAAAAATGGGTTCAATACCCGAAATGATCACCTGGAGTGAACGCATACACCCATTGGCGTCTAAAAATACAACTTCAATGATGTTGGCTTCGCCTTCTTCAAGAATTGTGATGGCTGCAGTCCTGGATCCGGACTCTACTTCTCCTCCATTGTAAAACCACGTGATGTTGTCCGCATCAACCATTGGACTGACGTTGAGTCTGAATGTACCCACACTACCAATGGGAATCTCTTCACCGGGCTCGACTTGGATTTCCATGATGTCGGGATTGGGAAAGACCGTTACTGTTGCCAATCCGAGAGAAAGGCATCCATCCTCATCCAGAGCTTGTAATACAAACTCGGTATTCGAACTTACCGTTGCAAGTGGGTCAAAGCAGTTAGTACAACTGAGGAACTCTTCATTGCTGACCCAGTTTGGATTGGTAAACCCTTCAGAGTCAACAATAATTTCAACGGGCTCACCCGGGCAGGCCATGGCCGGCTCTATTGGTATGGTGGGATAGAAAACGTTGACTGTTACGGTGGTGCTTGCAGGACAACATTCTTCTGCGGTAGCAGTAACGGTATATGTGCGTGTCTCCGGAGTTGTAATCACCGGATTGGGACAATCGGTACAACTCAAACCTTCTTCGGGAGACCATTCAATATCCGTCAAATTTGTATCGTCGATCTCGATCTGAACCGGTTGGTTGGCGCAGACTACCGTATCCCTGAGATTGATGGGGATTTCGGGATCGACCACATCAATCCATACACTGTCCATTCCCCTACAACCGTTGTTGATATTTTCTCTTATGTAGTATTGAGATACCGAGGTTTCTATGCCGATATTCTGAAAGTGAAGACTGTCTTGAATTGAACCATCCATCGGTTCCCAGAGGTATTCAATATCGGGGAATCTTTCCGGATTGACGGGGTTTGAAAAAATGGTTACAAACTCTCCCGGGCAGTATTTGTTGCAATCGGGATCGGGATCGGGTACCACTGCGTAATTGAATTCAGGCAGTGAATCCAACCGCACCACCACCGTATCCATGGAAACACAACCATCGGGTGTAGTCATGGTAACGATGTACCTGGTAGAGAAATCCAGGGTAGCAGTCGGGGAGGAGGTGTTTAGGTCGCTGAGGCTGCCATTGTTGGGGCGCCAAACAAATTCAGATCCCGGGGGTTCAAATCTTGTATTTAAAACAATTTCCGGATCGTCATCGCAAACACCCGTAGTGTCGGGATGGAGAATTTCCACTTCATTGGGAAGTACTTCAATGATGACCGAGTCGATAAAAGTACAGTATTCATTTTGACTGGTGGCAGTCAATGTGTAAGTAATGCTTTCCTGTGGGCGTACTTCAGCATTTACTATAGTGAGATCACTGGTAAAAAAGGTGTCCGGTTCCCATTGATAGTCAACAGTCGCTTCTGAATCAGCAGCCGCCAGTACAATGGATTCTCCTTGGCATATGGTGGTGTCACGCGTTGTTAAAACGGGCACTACAAATGGATCGGTTTCTATCGCAATACTGTGCTCAAAAAGTTCCCCTCCGCTGTAAAATTCCAAATTCACAATGGTGGTTCCGGCTTCGGGTGTTAGGGTGATTTCCATAGCATTGACATCGTCGACCATTCCATCGGGATCCCACTTCCAGACAATGGAATCGGGGGTGAGGGCCGTTTCAACAGTAAGGGTAATCTCTTCACCTTCACACAAAAAGGGAGGTTTGTCTGTTGTGATCTCCAACTCATTTACAAAGAATGCCCCCATTGATCTCTCATTGGCAAAGACGGAGGAGTGGATAAAAAAAGTCAATGAACTGAACAGAACAAACAGAAAAGTATATGTCTTCTTCATCTTTTAGTTTCGAGTTAGGTTACAGGACATCAAATTTACGATGATTTTTGGTAATTATTACTCATTGGCTCATTTTTTGATTTTTATAGGGTTTTTGAAAGACCATAGCTCTACTCCTGAACAACTGTCCATTTGATCATAATCCCTTTCTCTCGCTGCTATGAGTGAGATGTGATTCCTTTTTTGTACAAGGGGTTGATACTATTATGATTTTTTCGATACTTATGGTGACGGGTAAAAAATTCAATGAGTCTGCCTTTTGGTCCTTTAGGATTTTGCGGTGAAACCCTTCTGAATAATCTGTATGAAAGAAACTTTCATTGAGCAATGATTTTCATCCGCGATCGTTATTTCAAAAAAGTATTATATGAGAAAACTGTTGATGTCTTTCGTTTTTGTTTTTTTGGCACTTCCGCTCTTTGCCAGTTATATTATAGTTCCCATGGATCCGGATCAGAGAAATCACCTCAAGGCCTATGGCCTTACTTATTTTGTATTGGAGCAGGGGGTTGAAGCCTATTGGCTGTTGAATTACAAAGGAGGGAGTTTTGCATTTCTACACACCAGAGCTTTTGAGAGGGAAGCCATGCTCAGAGACGTGACCTTTGAAGTGGTTAGCAATGCTCAGTTTAACCGAATACGGCAGGACATTTCGAATCCCAGCGTCAATAAGGAAGTGATAAAACTCGAAGTGGCACCCAGGGTAGCGGTTTATACACCGGACTACAACCCCTACGAAGACGGCATACAACCCTGGGGCGATGCAGTGACTCAGGTACTTGACTATGCAGAAATACCCTACGATAAGGTGTACG
>SL_3KL_010_SEDDRAFT_10004962_pt1 | contig 11972 bp, 7 predicted proteins | sample SodLakKL_010_SED_2_FD_10381 | JGI IMG/M metagenome (IMG submission 10381)
CTACCTACTACCTACTACCTACTACCTACTACCTACTACCTACTACCTACTACCTACTATTTCCTTCTTTCCCCGAAATTGTTCCACGTGGAACATTAACGTCCGAGGTGGACAAGGAGGACTGAAATGTCCGATGGGGTGATTCCGCTGATGCGGGATGCCTGACCGATGTTCTCGGGTTTAATGCTTTGCAATTTTTCCCTGCCCTCCATGCTGATGGCTTTTAGCGCCATGTAATCAAAATCCTTTCGAAGGACAAGGTCTTCCAGGCGGCTGACCTTTTCAGCATTTTCCCTTTCCTTTTCCAGATAGCCTTCGTATTTTACTTGAATTTCAACGCTTTCCAAAGCCTCTGAATACACATCCTCTCTGCTGAAGCCGCGAAAAAACAATTTCAATTCTTCATCTTGACCGATCATTCCCCTGAGGCTAACCTGAGGTCTGAGCAACAAATTCGCAAACCTGGTCCTATTCTGGATAAGGGTCGTTTCCGATTTCTCAAGGTAGGCGTTAATCCGTTCGGGTGTGGTGGAATGCTTTTTCAGGAAAGCTTCCATTTGTCCGATAATCCGTTCTTTCCGTGACAGCCGGTCCAAACGCTCGTCCGACGCAAGACCAATCTGGTGTCCTATTCTTGTAAGTCGCTGATCTGCATTGTCTTGTCTAAGCAAAATGCGGAATTCTGCCCTGCTTGTAAACATCCGGTAAGGCTCCATTGTCCCCTTGGTAACCAGGTCGTCGATCAATACTCCGATATAGGCCTGGGATCGCTTCAACACAATGGGCTCCTCTCCCATTTGTTTCCGGTGAGCGTTAATTCCGGCAATCAAGCCCTGGGCCGCGGCTTCTTCGTACCCGGTTGTGCCGTTCACCTGCCCCGCAAAATACAGATTGTCAATCACTTTGCTCTCGAGTGAGGCCTCAAGTTGCTGAGGCGGAAAGTAATCGTATTCAATGGCATAGCCAGGCTTGAGGATGCGTGCCTTTTCAAATCCGCTGACAGCCCACAAAGCCCTGGCCTGAATCTCTTCGGGCAAGCTGGAAGAAAATCCGTTGACGTACACCTCCTGGCTGCTCCGGCCTTCGGGTTCGATGAACAACTGGTGGCGGTCGCGGGCCGAAAACCTTTCAATCTTGTCTTCGATCGATGGGCAGTACCTTGGCCCGCTTCCCTGAATCCTACCGCCGAACATCGGACTGTCGTCAAAACCCTCCCGCAGTATTTCATGAACCCTTGGGTTGGTATAGGTAAGGTAGCAACTGAGCTGATCTGTCAGCCTCGGGGTGTCCAAAAAGGAGAACCTGGCAGGATTTTCGTCTCCCTTTTGTTCGGTCATTACTGAAAAATCGATGCTGCGGCCGTCCACCCGAACCGGGGTGCCTGTTTTCAGCCTTTGCGACTGTATGCCGTAAATGGCCAGGCAAGATGTTAATCCGCTGGCGCTGGGTTCTCCAAGCCTCCCTCCTTTAAAATGCTTTTTCCCAATATGTATCAATCCGTTCAAAAAGGTGCCGCTGGTAATGATGACGTTGCTGGCCCGGATCTCTCCCCCAAAAGCTGCAACCACCCCACATGCCTTTCCCTGTTCAACGATCACATCGGTTATGGTGTCTTGCCAGAAATGCACATTGGGCAATTTCTCAAGCATTTGCCGCCACTTGAGCGGAAACAACTGCCGGTCGCTCTGCGCCCTGGGCGACCACATGGCAGGTCCCTTGCTCCGGTTGAGCATCCTGAACTGTACCATGGTGTGATCGGTAACCACACCGCTCAGTCCACCCAGGGCATCTATCTCCCGCACGATCTGTCCCTTGGCAATGCCCCCCATTGCCGGGTTGCACGACATGTGGGCAATGGTCTCCAGGTTAAGGGTAACCAGCAATACATTCGACCCCAAACGGGCAGCGGCGGCAGCGGCTTCACAACCAGCATGTCCGCCGCCTACCACAAGGATGTCGTAGCGATCAAAAATCATCTTATGTATTCTGAATCAGGAGAGCAAAGATAGGCAATAATTCTCTTTCTCCCTCATTTTGGCGCGCTCCCCGATCTCCTGGTCGTTGTATCCGAGCAGGTGTAAAATCCCATGAATGACCACCCGGTGAAGCTCTTCATGAAACAGTTTTTTGTTCAGGGCAGCATTCTCCTTTACCCGGTCGAGGCTGATGAAAATGTCGCCGCTGATGTAGCCCAGGTCTTCGTTATAGTTGAAGGTGATGATGTCGGTATAGTCATCGCGCGACATGAATTGGCGATGAAGGCGGTGCAGGTAGTCGTCACTACAAAAAATATACTGAATGGTTCCTGCCCTGCCTCCTTCGCGCTCGATCACCTCCTCGATCCACCGCCTGATCCTTTCGGCAGAGAAGTCATGGAGTTCTGCATCCTCGAAATGAAAAGCAATATGTGACTGGTTTTCCAACACTTATACTTTTTTTGTTACGGTCATTTTATGGTAGTACTTTTCGAGCAATTCGATGCGCTGCTGTGTCAGCATTTCGTTGACTCCCGTGATGAAGTAAACCATTTCGATGGCTTGTTCTTCGGGCATGATGTTAACTTCGTCTGTCAGCAGCCTGATCATCTGCATCTTGTGCAGATCAACGGAAACGTCATCCGCATCGTCGATTTTGGTTACCCCCGCTTTTTCGTGCAACAGGGCCATGTCGAGGAAACATTGCTCCAGTTTAACGGTAAAGTAAAGGCCTTTTGGTTTTGAAGAGAAATAAACAGAAAGGCTGGAGGGCTCACCGGATTTCAGATTAAGGTATATTTCAAATATTAAGGCGCTGGATGCCAGAATATTCCCATAGTATGCATCGTAAATATGGAAGTCGTCGCAAATTGTTTCGATAAACCCTTCGAGCTGATGCATATTCCCTTCGTCGGCATCCAGCCTCAGATAGCGTTGTAAGACATTACCCATCATATTATTCTACATAAAGAAAATATCTTTCGACAATTGACCGGTAAAAGGGTCGCAATTCGGGCGGTAAGCTGCGCAGCATTTCAACCTCTCTTTCCCTCATTCTATTATACTCAAAAAAAGTGTCAGGGTTACTGATTTCAATCTCTTTTGCGGTGGTCCCTTCGCGCCTTTCTTCGGCTTCCCTTTCTTCTTCGGCCCTTTCGTGTTCTAGCAGCCTTGACAGAATTCGCTGCTGCCGCATCATGGTCTGCTGCGACAATTCCTTTCTCAGCATATCCAATTCAGACCTTTCCATGTCCCGTTGCAGGTTTTCGAGCTCTCCCCCGGGTTCAAGGCCCTCATTCCGCATCCTGTCGGTTATTTCCCTCAGCTTGTTTCGAATGGCCTCCTGGCTGGCAGCTGCCCTGGCCATCTGTTCGCTTAGCGACATAGGCATCTCACCTCCTTCGCCGGATTCTCCAGGTTCGGGCTGGTGGCCTTCGCGTATCTGTTCGAGCATTTCGTTGAGTTGATCCTGCATTTGCCGTAGATCCTGGAAAGAAGGTTCTCCCATGCCCTGTTCAGAGTCATCGCCCATGCCCGAGGCCATGGCCATCTGTTGGTTGATGTCTTGCAGGCTTTCGTTCAGCATCAAGGCCAGGTTGTTAATATGGGTCATTACGAATTGCTGCCTCGAGGCGGCGCTGGGCCGGCGCCGGTTGACCATATGCGACAGGCCCTCATTCAGGTTCATGTGGATTTCGGCAATTTCGCGGGTAACATAAGACTGAATGGCGATCTGACGCCGGGCCAGTGCAACCAGTGAATCTTCAACCATTTCGAGGTCGCTTTGAATTTTCCGCTGCTCGCGGATCAACTCCACAAAACGCGGATCGTTGACATTGGCCGCCCGCGTTTCGAGCATCAGGTCTTCCTGAGCAAAACTGGATCTCAGCAGGTTTTCCAGTATCATCCGGATAGCCCTGGCATCTTCGGCCAGTTGCTGCTGAAACATGTTCATCTGCATCCCTTTCAGGGCATCTGATAACTCATCCATCTTTTGGCCTGCGTCGCGCTGAGCGGGCCTGGCCCCATCAAAATCCTGCTGCTCCATCCTCTCAAGGGCCTCCCTGATTGATTCGGAGATCCCTTCTTCCTGTTTGCCGGTATCGTCCATGGGTTTCGGACGGCTAAGTTCCTGGTTCTTCTCCCTGAGTTCTTCGAGCTTTTCACGCAACTGCTCAAAGCTTTCGGCAATCTCTTCCTGCTGCTCCTTTAATTCGTCCCCTTTGCCTTGCCCTCCACTGGTCTCTTCCTCCAATTCCTTTTGAAGCTCGCTCAGGGTTTCCAGCAGGTCGATGCTCTCCTGCATCAGCCGCTCCATTGCCAATTGCCTGAACAACTCCAAAGCCCTGTCGAGCTGTCTCTCCAGGTCTTTAAATTCGAATTCCATCCGGTTAAGCATCTCATAAACCTGTTCACGGTCCATGTTGTCGAGTTCCTGCCTTATCTGATCAAACAAGTCTTTCATTTCATCCGAAAGGACCTCCTCGAACAGTTTTTGCAATTCCTCCTGTTTTTCCCGAATGCGGTCGTCGGTTTCCAGAAACTGTTCTGAGGCGGCTTCGCTTTCTTTTTTCAGATCAAACACCTCCTCGAACTTTTTCTGCATTTCGTCCTGCCTGTTGAGCAATTCCTGAACCGCCTCCCGCTGCTCCCATCCCATGCGTTCGGACTCAAGCAATTGCTTGCGCAACTCGTCGATCTGGTCGCGCGCCTGACCGGCCTCCCCCCTGCCGTCGCGCAATCCTTCCTCCACCCTTTGCTCGCTCTCCCTTCTTCCGGCAAGCAACTCATCGAGAGTAGGAATTGTGTGTGTAAAAACCTGGCTACGTGCAGACTTCGGCCCACTTAGCGGATCGTTGTCGTAAACCTCAAAAAATAGCTCAACGGTTTCTCCGGGTTGCACATACACCGATTGCATGTCGAAGTGATGATGGAAACTCTGGTTGCGCAGCCCGGGGTCGATGTCGATTGCCTCATCCAGAAAGGGCACATCGACGCCCTGGCTTATCTGCCGTTGGTCCATCACCCGGTAAAAGAACCGCAATCCGCTGAAACCGAAGTCATCCTCTATCATTCCGCGGTAAAACAAATGCGCAATGAGCAAGTCGTCGCGATGCTCCTCCACAACAATCCGGGGATGCTGGTCTCTGACCACATTCACCACATAGGAAAGGCTGTCGCCGGTACCGTGTTCCTGATTGTGCGCGTACACCCGGTAGCCAAAAGCTTCGCCGGCCGTCAGTTCGACCCGATAGGTCAGTGTTCCGGTCTGGTCGACCTCCATTTCCTGGTCTTCGCGGTAAAAGCTAAGCTCTCCATCACCCCTTGTATGGAAAATCCAGCGTATCCGCGAGCCGGCAACTACCAACAAGTCGCCCATGTTGTCGAAAGCCTCGGGTTCCATCCCCGTATAGGCAGGATAGTCGACCTGAACGTTAAAGTGCGAAAAAGAAGGTTTTTCAAAAACATTCACCCGGAAAGGCCCGTAACGGAAACCGCCGGCCTCGGCATAAAAACGGATGTCGTCCTGCAAATTCCTGAAATCGTAAGCAAAGAGCCCGCTCTCCGTGGCCTGCATCCTGAACCGTCCCCCATTGTAAACCACCTCTACCTGTGCAGGCATCACCTCACCTTCTGATAGCAGCACAACACGGTGGTCTTCGTTCCTAAAACCCGTGGTGCCCGACACCATCGAAAGGGTGAAGGGCCTCGGGCGTTCAAATACGGTTTCGTACCGGACAATCCGCCTGGTGGGTTCCAGTATCAGGGCGGGGCGTATAAGGAAAAAGGACAGCAGCACCAGCAGGGGCAGGGCAAGATAGGGCAAAAACCTGAGGTTTCCCTGCAGCAGAATGGCACGCTGAAAGGGAACCACAGCGGCCTTTTTGGCTTTTTGTTCGAGCCCGGCCATAACCAGGGCGGCGTTTTCGGGGTGCTGGTCGAGGTAGTTCTTTAACTGCAGGGCATTGGTAATGTTGTCGCTGATCTCATCGGGATACATTTTCCCAATCATCCGGGCGGCGTGGTCGGGCGACATCCGTTTGCCGATCTTTACCATGCCCAAAAATGGTCGCAGCACATAGAAGACAAACACCGCGGCATTAAACCCAATAAAGGAATAAAAGAGGATCAGGCGGACTGTGGTATTTAAGTAGCCAATGGTTTCAATGGCAACAAACAGCAGGAAGAGGGCGAGAAAACCAGCACCGAAAAACAGACTACCTTTAAGCAGCAGGTTCAGGTAATACCTCCTGATAAAGCCGTCAATTTGCCGGAATAACACGTGAATAGTTGAAGACATGGCCGGTTTTTACTAACTTAGTGAAATGGCAACGCATTAACCCATAAAATTACTAAAAAAACAGGGGCAGCCCCGTTTTAAAAAATCATAAATAAACATCCATGGCCACAAAAAAAGAAAGAATAAAGCAGAAACTCAGCGACAGTATCATCAGGGTATTCGAATCATCGCCCCGGCAGCTATACAATTACAAGCAGCTTTCCAAGGCCCTGGGCGAGGAAGGACAGGAGAACAAAAAATTTTTACAGGGCATCCTGTATTCGCTGGCCAAGGAAGGCATCCTGATCGAGACTTACAAGGGCAAGTTTCAGATCAGCCCCGCCCATCTCGAAAAGCAGAAACACATCGGGCCATTCATCACCGGTGAGGTCGACATGAAGCAAACGGGCAAGGCCTATGTGATTACCGACGAGTTGCTCGAAGACGTGCGCATTGCCCCAAACAATACCGGTTATGCCCTGCACAGGGACAAGGTGAAGGTAAGGCTCTNCCCCCGCCGAAAGACCGATAAACAGGAAGGGGAGATCATCGAGGTGATCGAACGCAGGACAACCCGTCTGGTGGGAGTGATCCAGAAAAGCAAGCAATATGCCTTTTTAATTCCTTCCAGCAAATCGGTGCCCGTAGACATCTTTATTCCGCTCGAAAACATCCATGGGGCAAAGGACGGGGACAAGGCCATTGTCGAGATCACCGAATGGCTGCCGCCCTCAAAGAATCCTTTTGGGAAGGTGGTGGAAGTGCTGGGCCGACCGGGGGTAAACGAGGTGGAGATGCATGCCATCCTGGCCGAGTATAACCTCCCGGCCCGATTCGAGAAAAAGGTGGAGGAGGAAGCCGAAAAAATACCGGTGGATATCTCCAAACAGGAGATCGAGGCCCGCCGCGACTTCAGGGAAGAAGTGACCTTTACCATCGATCCGGTCGATGCCAAGGACTTTGACGATGCCCTGTCGGTCAGAAAACTATCTGACAACCGCTGGGAAGTGGGAGTGCATATTGCCGATGTGACCCATTATGTGAAACCAGGTACCGCCCTGGAGGACGAGGCCCTGCAGCGGTCTACCTCCATCTACCTGGTAGACCGCACCATCCCCATGCTGCCCGAAAAGCTGTCGAACATGGTGTGTTCCCTCAGGCCCAACGAAGACAAACTAACCTTTTCGGTGATCTTTACCCTGAATGAAAATGCCCGCATACTGACTACATGGATGGGCCGCACCATCATCAATTCCAATCACCGTTTCTCATACGAGCAGGTGCAGGACATCATCGAGTCGGGCAAGGGTCCTTACAAGGACGAGATCCTGTTGCTCAATTCGATGGCCGGGATCATCCGAAAAAAGCGGATGCGCAACGGGGCCATCGACTTCGACCGACAGGAGGTACGTTTCAAACTGAGCGACAACGGAAAACCCCTGGATGTGTATTTCAAGGAGCAAAAGGAGGCCCACAAACTCATTGAGGAATTCATGCTGCTGGCCAACAAGGCGGTGGCCGAAAAAGTCGGAAAAGCTTCCGGCAAACAAAAGCCCAAAACCTTCGTTTACCGGGTACACGACATCCCCAACCCCGAAAAGCTGAATACCCTGAAGGAATTTGTCCGAAAGCTCGGCTACAAGGTCAAAACAGATACACGGACAAACATCGCCAGTTCGTTCAACAGGCTGCTGAAAGAATCACAGGGAAAGGGGGAGGAAAACCTCATCGAGACCCTGACCATCCGCACCATGGCCAAGGCAGAATATTCAACCCAGAATATCGGACATTATGGTCTTGCCTTTGACCATTACACCCATTTTACCTCACCCATACGCCGCTACCCCGACATGATGGTCCACCGACTGCTGGCCAGATACGAAAACGGGCAGCCTTCGGCCAATCAGGAGGAGTACGAAGACTACTGCAAGCATTCGTCTCAAATGGAAAAAAGGGCCCAGGAAGCCGAACGCGACTCGATCAAGTACAAGCAGGTCGAATTTTTGGCCGATAAAATAGGCAAGGAGTTCGAAGGCCTCATATCCGGTGTGTCTAAATGGGGCATCTTTGTCGAGATCAAGGAGAACAAATGCGAGGGCATGGTGAGGATGAGCGACATGGACGACGACTACTATTACCTCGACGAAGAAAACTACCGCGTTATCGGCAACAACAAAAAGAAAGAATACAAACTGGGCAGCCCGGTGCGCATCCTCATCAAGAAAGCCGACCTGCAGAAGAAGGAGCTGGATTTCGTGTTGGTGCAGGAAGAAGGTAGAAGATAGAAGATAGAAGATAGAAGATAGAAGATAGAAGATAGAAGGAATTTTGGAATGGCCTTTTCTACTTTCTACTTTCTACTTTCTACCTTCTATTTTCCTAAATCAAATTCAACCTGCTGTAAAGTTCCTTGCGGTAGAGTCCGCCGATGGGCAGCACCTTCATTTTGCCTTCGATCACCAGGTCGGGGTATTTGATCGAAAAGATCTTGTTCAGATTGACGATAAAGGAACGGTGAATGCGCACAAAATCCTTGGCCGGCAAAATGCGCACCATTTCCTTCATGGTGGTATGCGTGGTGTAGCTGTTGTCTGAAGTATTAATCACCACATAGTCTTTCAGCGCTTCTACATAATAAATATCATCGAAATCGATCTTGTTTAAACGGTAATCGGCCCGTACGAAGATGGAGTCCTTTGATTCCTTGTTTTCGATCAGTGAGTGGTACAGATCCCGTTCCTTCCTGACCTCCTGATCCTTTTCGTGCTTGTAAAGAGCCATTTCGATGGTGGTCTGAAGCTCTTTTTCCTTGAAGGGTTTGATAATATACCCATAAGGCTCGGTGATCTTTGCCTTGTTCAGGGTGTTATCGTCGGCATAGGCGGTCAAAAAGATAAGCGGAACAGAGAACCTTTCCCTGATCTGCTTCGCGGCCTCTATGCCCGTCATTTCACCCTTCAACATGATGTCCATCAACACCAGATCGGGGCGGTTATCTTCCACTTCACGGATTGCCTTCTCACCCGTATTGACAACGGCTGTGACATGATATCCCAGTTTTTTCAGACCATTTTGAATATCCTTGGCTACAATGCTTTCATCTTCGACGATGAGTATTTTTACTTTGGCCATAATGCGTGTTTTAGTATTGTTAATTTTTTATCACTTTGATGACAAACAGGGGGAATTCTTCAACCAATAGCAACCATTTTATCAACAAAACGGATTCTATTTTAAAATTTACATGCCAAATTTACATAAATTTTCAAAATATAACAACCTGTAAAGAAAAGTATTAGGAGAATAACCACATCAGCTTATGTAATTGGGCACAGAGTACCGTTTTGCTTTTGCTTTTGCTTTTGCTTTTGCTTTTCAAATTCAATCCATTGTCCTAAATTTTTAAAGCCGGCATTTTGTTATGATGACTCTTGAATATTATTTAATTAAATATAACTTATTCATGTTCATCAGGCGGTTGATAAAGCTGAAAAAATATGACTAAAAAACTTGCATAAGCGAGTTATGAAAATTTATTGACAAATTATGCACACAATAACCAGGCTCAAAAAATTGGCAGCAAGGGGTTTAATGTAGTTATCAACAAGAGGGATTCCTGCACGTATGTTGATAAAAAACGCTTTATTAACAAGGGTTTCTGTGGACTTTTTTGTCAATAATGTGTTTATAAGTTCTGATAATTTTCCCCGGTTTGTTCTTGGATAAATAAAATAAATTAGCATGCAGCGGTTTTTTTAAAAAAGCAAGAAATTTCTTTGAATAATTTTCAACAACAATTCCGGTTTTGTTAACAGCGACTTGTTAATAAACCAGCAAGCCCTTACAAGACAAACGGATCGGACACCTGGTACAAAATCGGCCGGGAAATTTGGCGGGGCTTAATGTGCTCAGAGTAAATTTTGTATACTATCTTTGAACTGATCATTCACCGAAGCAGTCACCAATAGTTTTCAACAATGTCCGAAACAGTACATGAAATTGCCATGGGAAGCGACCATGCTGGCTTTCCGCTCAAGGAAAAGATCAAGGATTATCTGCTGAAAAAAGGTTATTCAGTAAATGACTACGGAACCCATTCGGAAGAAAAGACCGATTATCCTGATTACATTCATCCCCTGTCGGCAAGGGTTTCTGCGGGCGAGCACCCCGTGGGCATCATCATGTGCGGCAGCGGCAACGGGGCCAGTATGACGGCCAATAAATACCCGGGAGTGAGGTCGGCGCTTTGCTGGTCGGCCGTGATCACCCGCCTTGCCCGGCAGCATAACGACGCCAACATACTGGCACTTCCCGGACGCTTTATCGAAGAGGAACTGGCCCTGGAGCTGGTCGACATATTTCTGAATACCCCCTTCGAGGGCGGACGTCATCTGAAGAGGATCCAAAAGATTACCGGCAACATGCAATGAAAGAGGATTCCCAAACACATTCAACATTCCTTAAGAACAGCGAAACGGTGGCTTTCGATGAGCGCCACCGTGGCATCATCGCCTACAATATGGCCAGGTACGATGAGGCGGCTGCCGTTGGGAAGCAACAGTTCAGCAACCTTGATCTGGCCCGGCGCAGGGCGGCCATGAAGAAGCATCATATGCTGGAGCACCTGGAAGACCACCTGAAAAACTTTGAACACAGCTTTGTGCGCAATGGCGGAAAGGTGATCTGGGCGCAGGATGCCACCGAGGCCAGACAGGCCATTCTGCAGCTGTTTGAAGAGCATTATGTAAAGAAGGTGGTCAAGTCGAAGTCGATGATCACCGAAGAGATCGGACTTACCGAATGCCTTGAGAAGAATGGCATCGAATGCATAGAAACCGACCTGGGCGAGTACATTATCCAGGTATCGGGCGACAAGCCCTACCACATTGTTACTCCTGCCATGCACCTGTCGGCTGCCGACGTGGCGGGCATCTTCCATAAAAAATTCCAGCTTCCCCCCGATTCGTCGCCCGAAGCCATCACCGCCTTTGTGCGAAACAAGCTTAGGGAAAAATTTGCCCGGGCCGACGCCGGCATCACCGGTGCCAATTTTCTGGTGGCTGGCAGCGGATCGGTGGCCCTTACTGAAAACGAGGGAAACGGATTGCTGTCGATGGCCTTCCCCCGGTTGCATATTGTGGTGGCCGGCATCGAAAAGGTCGTTGCCTCGATGGACGACCTGGGCCTGTTCTGGCCCTTGCTTGCCAGCCACGGTACCGGGCAGCAGATCACCGCATACAACAGCCTGGTCCAGGGCCCGAGGCGCAGCAACGAGAGCGACGGCCCCGATCAGATGGTGGTGGTCCTGGTCGACAACGGCCGCAGCCGGCTGCTGGCGGCTACCCCCCAGCGCCGCAGCCTGAGCTGCATCCGCTGCGGCGCCTGCCTGAATGCCTGCCCGGTATACCGCAACATTGGCGGCCACGCCTATGGCACCGTTTACAGCGGCCCCATCGGGGCCGTCATCAGCCCTCACCTGCTTGGCCGGCTCGATGAGTACAAACACCTGAGCTATGCTTCCAGCCTCTGCGGCAAATGCACCGAGGTTTGCCCGGTAGGAATCGATCTTCACCACCAGTTGCTTTACAACCGCCGCCTCAGCGTAAAACTGGGGCTTACCACCCGCAACGAACGCCTGGGCATGAAGGCCTATGCCATGGTGATGGGCAGGCGCAAATGGCTCGATATGCCAGGGATAAAGGCCAAGAACTTCGTAG
>SL_3KL_010_SEDDRAFT_10004963_pt1 | contig 11970 bp, 12 predicted proteins | sample SodLakKL_010_SED_2_FD_10381 | JGI IMG/M metagenome (IMG submission 10381)
GCGGCCTACTCGTGCGTCCGCCCATCCCGCGGGTCCGCCAGCGGCAGGCCGCGGGCAAGGCGGGAAGGACGGGCTCCCCGCCCCATGGCCTGACGCATGAACCAGCGACGACCGGCCGGAAACAGCTCCACGGCCATCAGGCCCAGGTTTCGTCCGAACACCATCCCGGGCAGCCTGTTCGAGAACAGCCGCACCAGGCCGTCGGTGAAGTTGATCGTGCGGCGCTCATCCGCCTTGCGGGCCGCCAGGAAGCGTGCCATTACGTGTTCCGCAGCCGGATCATCGCCGATGACCGCGGCGTCATGAAGCCGCTCAGCCAGTTCCGCCACGTCGCGCAGCGCCAGGTTGAAGCCCTGGCCGGCGACGGGATGCAGCGTGCGCGCCGCGTTCCCGATAAGTAGCGCCCTTCCCTTGCGACGTTCACGACTGCGCAACAGGCGCAACGGCCAGGCGGAACGCCGTCCAGCCCGCAACAGCCGGCCGAGCCGGAAACCGAAGGCCTGTTGCAGTTCGTCAAGGAATGCCTGATCGGAGAGCCCCATCAGGCGTTCGGACTCGGAACTGCGCACGGTCCATACAAGCGAACAGTCGCCGCCGGGCAACGGCAGCATGGCCAGGGGCCCGCGGGCGGTGAAACGCTCGAACGCCCGGCCCTGCGGCGACCGCTCGGGTGTGACGTTGGCGATGATGCCGGTCTGACCATAGTCGCGTTCGGTCACGGCGATACCGAGCCGTTCGCGCAAACTCGAGCGACTGCCGTCAGCGACCACCACCAGGCGCGCATGAACCAGCCTGGTGGTATCCGCCTCGCGTACCGACAGCGAGATGTGATCACCGGCATCCTGGATTGCCGCAACATCTGCCGGTTGTCGGGTCTCCAGGTTGCGCTGCCCGCTCACCGCCTCGGCCAGAACCTCTCCGAGCAGGCAGTTGGGCACCACATGCCCCAGGGCGTCCATACCCTCGTCGTCCGCACGCATGCAGGCACGCCCGAACCCGCCCTGGTCGGAAACATGAATCTCCGTAATCGGCGCCGCCCCGGCAGCAATCTCCTGCCAGCACCCCAGGGCCGAGAAGATCTGCCGCGAACTGGGTGACAGAGCGGTATTGCGATCGTCATGGTCCGGCGCCGATGGCGCCGGCGCCGGATTGGATTCCACCAGGCACAGCCGCAGAGGCGTATTCGCCAGCGCGCGTGCGAAACTGAGCCCTACCAGACCGCCGCCGACGATCACCACATCGCAACCGCTCCCGGGGGCCACCGTGCTCATGCCCGCATCAAGGCCTCGATGTCGTCGGGCGCCTTGGGCACGCCTTCGCTGAGCAGTTCGGGGCCGTCAGGTGTGACGGCAACGTCATCCTCGATCCGGATTCCGATATTATGCCAGCGCGGGTCGACACCCTCGATCCGGTCCGAGATGTAGAGCCCCGGTTCCACCGTGAGCACCATGCCCGGCTCCAGTTCGCGCCACTGCCCATCCACCTTGTAATCGCCGACATCATGCACGTCCATGCCCAGCCAGTGGCCGGTGCGATGCATGAAGAACGGCCGGTAGGCCTCGTGTTCGAGCAGGTCATCTACGTTGCCCCGGAGCAGACCCAGCTCCACCAGGCCCTCCACCAGCGTTCGCACCGCCACCTCGTGGGGACGGTTCCAGTGGTTGCCGGTGCGAGCGACATCAATGGCGGCAAGCTGTGCCGCCAGCACCACCTCGTAGACAGCGCGCTGCTCGGCCGAGAAACGACCGTTAACGGGAAATGTCCGGGTGATGTCGGATGCGTAGCAGTCCAGCTCGCAGCCGGCATCGATCAGCACCAGGTCACCGTCGGCCAAGCGCGCGCTGTTCTCGATGTAATGCAGAATGCAGGCATTGCGCCCGCCGCCGACAATGGGCGGATAGGCATGCTCGCCGTTGTAGCGGCGGAAAAGCCCCGTGAACTCGGCCTCCACCTGATATTCGTACATGTCGGGACCGCAGACTTGCATTGCCTGGCGGTGGGCTTGCGCCGATACCTGCGCAGCCTCGCGCATCAGTTTGAGTTCCGCCGGGCTCTTGAACAGACGCATCTCGTGCAGGAGATGCTCGAGGGACACGAACTCCTCCGGGGCTCTGGCACCCAGACGAGCGCGCGAGCGGATACGGTTGACCCAGCCGAACAGGGTCTGATCCATCTCCGGATTCCGGCCCATCATGCTGTAGACCTTGTGCCTGCCTTCAAGCATGCCCGGCAGGATCTCGTCGATGTCATCGATGGGGAAGGCGTCGTCGGCGTCATACTGCTCGCAGGCGCCGTCCTGGCCGGCGCGGGGGCCGTCCCAGATTTCCCGCTCGGGATCGCGCTCCCTGCAGAACAGCACGAACTCGCCATGTTCACGCCCCGGAATCAGCACCATCACCGCCTCGGGCTCCGGAAACCCGCTGAGGTAGTGAAAATCACTGTCCTGGCGATAGGGATAGTGCACATCGCGATTGCGGATCTGCTCGGGAGCGGCCGCCAGCACGGCAACCGAATCCGGTCCCATGAGTTGCATCAGCTCGCGCCTCCGGCGCCGATACTCCTCGCGATTCATGCCACCTCCGATCCCGGACCGGGGGTCCGGTGTAGTACGTTTCGGGAAACACTCCGTCAGGCTTCCGTCCCCCGGCGCCGCGCGCCATTCGGTTCAGTGCGACTTGCCCTCCGGCGGCAGGCGCACGTCAACGGGGGTCGTTCGCCGAAGCGGCTGCATGTGCTCGTGGATCAGCAGAGTTGCCACCCGGACGAATTCCACCAGTTCCGCGTAAGCCGCCTCGTCATCCTCGTCGTTGGCGTCCGGATCGACCCGCGCGATCTCGGCGAGGCTGGTAACCGCCTCGCGCACATCCTCGGGAAGCTCGTGCTCCTGCCCCTCGGGATCGTGTCCCAGCCCGTAAAGCGCGCCCTGACACCAGTGCCCCAGCGCCGCCGCCCGCCGGGACAACGGTTGTTCGTCACCCGGCAGCATGAGGTTCAGTTCCAGGTTGGAGTCGCCAAGCCCCCGGTTGGTTTCCTGCCAGGTCGCGGTCAGCAGTTCCAGCACGTGACGGGCGGCATCGCCACGCGGCTCGGTATCCTCCAGCACGCGTGCGATCCAGCGCGCGGTATCGGTATCATCGCTGGCACTGCGCATGCCGCAAAGGAGGCCCTGCGCCTCGGCGGCGCCGACATGGGAGGACACCGCCCGCAGCGCGGCCTCGAGTTCGTCGAAAGGAGGTAGGCTCATGGCACTCCGGTGTCGCAGTGAAAACGCGGCCACAGGCATGACAGGCCGGGCCCGTTGAGCGCGCATTCGTCATCGAATGATGACCGCATCACAGAACGCATCTATGCAGCGGCAGACCGGTATCCTAACATTGACAAGGTTGAGGCTGGGATCCACGGCCCGTTGCATGACGAAAACCATGAATAACAGAGACGCCGGAAAAATCAGGGAAGACCTTCAACGCCTGGAACAACAGGTGGAACGACTGGTGCAACGCTGTGCCCGACTGCAGGAAGAGAACCGTGTTCTGAGGCAATCCCAGGACAACCTGAACGCGGAGCGTGCCAGCCTGCTGGAGAAGAACGAAATGGCGCGCTCCCGGATCGAGGCCATGATCAGCCGCCTCAAGGCCATGGAGCATCACTGATGAAAGCGTCCGTGGAACCGGTCAAGGTCAATATTCTCGACAAGGAATACCTCATTGCCTGTCCGGAGGATGAGAAGGCGGAGCTGATGAAGTCCGCCGCCTACCTGAACCGCCGCATGAAGGAAGTGCGTGATAGCGGCAAAGTGGTGGGCGCCGACCGTATCGCGGTGATGGTCGCGCTCAACATCACGCACGAATTGCTGCAGGCCGGTGAGAACGCGGATGACATCACGCGCCTGGTGGAAGACCGCATCGAGGCCATGAACCGCCGCCTCGCAGGTGCTCTGGCCGAAGGCGGCAATACCCCGTCCGGATAGGAATACCCCGCGATCACGCAATGGCCTCCGGAAGCATGAAGTACGTCCAGGGGTGTTGCAGTAATCGGGCTTTGCCCCCACCATGACCCGGGTGACATCCCCTGCGGCGTTCGAGAGCGGGAAAAGCGATTCTTGAGCCTACAACTTTGCGCCAGGGGAACTGCGTGGTGACTTCCGGTGTGCAGGTCCGCCCCGAGCGGAAAGCCTAAGGTGTCATCCGTGTTCCCCACCTGAACCACAGGGTTCAAGGGGCGACACCCGCACGGCGCAGGCGGGGGATGTCCTTTCATTCACTTGCCGCACCCTTTCCGACAACGATCCTGTTGGTCGTCCGGGATCCCCCGCAGTCTCCCGTTGTTGCACGTTCAATATTCAACGTTCAACGTTCATGATTCCGGGCCCGGAGAATCCCGTCCCAGCCCGCATATCTCACCGCCGTTCGTCGCGAGGGCGTCGGGATGCCGCTGTGACGGAGGGCACGGACCGGAAGACGGCGAAGGCGTAGCTGACACTACGTCGAGCCGGCTGCAGGGAGTACGCCCCCGAACAGCGAGCAGATCGGCGTGCGCAGTAGAAGGGCGGTGAGATATGCGGGCCAGGGAGACAGCAAATTTGGCGCAATCCCGTAAGGATATCCGGTTGCGTATGCGCGCACGCCGGTCCGAACTCTCCGCACGCGAGCAGCGACGCGCGGCGGCGCGCATTACCCGCCTGCTCGAATCCTGGCTGCCGTGGCGACGGGCGTGCCGCGTGGCGCTTTTCCTCCCCAATGACGGCGAACCCGATCTGGGTGCCCTCATCTCCAGCGCCTGGCGGTCCGGGAAACGCGTGTACCTGCCGGTACTGGCTCCCGTCGGGGGCAACCGGCTCTGGTTCCGACGCTACCGCGCGGATAGCCGCATGCTGCCCAACCGCTTCGGCATTCCGGAGCCGTCGGCGCCCGATCCGCTGATCCACCCCCGGCACCTGGACCTGGTCCTGGCGCCACTGGTCGCCTTTGATGCCGAAGGCCGGAGGCTGGGCATGGGCGGAGGCTTTTACGACCGCACCTTCGACTTCCTGGTCCGGCACAAGGGCTGGCGGCATCCGCGCATGGTGGGTGTCGCACACCACTTCCAGCAAGTGGACACGCTACCCGTGGAAAGCTGGGACGTGCCCCTGGCAGCGCTGGTCACGGACCACGGCTTGCTGCAGCCGAATCGCCAAATTCCGCATCAACCCTGAAGGAGAGCTCAATGCAGTACTGGCTGATGAAATCCGAACCGGACGAGTTCGGCATCGACGATCTGGCAAACAGACCCGACCAGACCGAACCCTGGGACGGAGTTCGCAACTACCAGGCCAGAAACATGATGCGGGACGAGATGCGCCGTGGCGACCAGGTGTTCTTCTATCATTCCAGCACCAGGGAACCCGGCATTGTGGGGATTGCCGAGGTGGTACGCGAAGGCTATCCGGACGACACGGCGTTCGATCCGGATGATCCGCACTTCGACCCCCGGAGCGATCCCGACAACCCACGCTGGTACCGGGTCGACGTACGCCTGGTGCGCAAGCTCCAACGCACGATCACCCTCTCCGAACTCAAGCAGAAACCGGAACTGGAAGGCATGCAGCTCCTGCGCAAGGGCAACCGGCTGTCGGTAATGCCCGTAAGCGAGGAACACTGGGCGTTCATTCTCTCCCTCGAGTAGATACCAACCCGGGGATCCGGGCATCGCCGGCGCGGTTCCGGTAACATGTGCGCCTTTGCGCCGAGAAGCGCAGATCCGGCGGGCCGTCAAGGAGACCCTCGTGACAGGTGACAGCAAGCAAAGACAGGGACTGGCGCTGACCGATCATCGCGTGTTGATCCTTGGCGGGCTGCTGATACTGGTGACGGCCGCCTTGCTGGTCGGGCACGCCCGTCTGGAGGCAACGCGCCCCGACGCCGGCGCGGAGGGCGCTGTCCACGGCGGCGCAGCGGAACCGGAGTTGCTCGTCATCGAGTTCGATTCGATTGCGGCAATGGAAAGAGCGTTCAAGGACCACGAGTTCGACTGGCCGCCCGAGGCCCCCGTCCCGCCGCTGCAGGTCAGGACACTGCCCGAGGGCCTTGACGACACCGACCCGGATCAGCGGAAGGCGCTGTTCTTCAGATCGCTGTTGCCACTGGTACTGGCCGAGAATGCGCGCATCCGGCGCGAACGCGGCAGGCTGATCGACGCGTTTCGGAAAGATCGGCTGCAGCCTTCCTCACCGGAGTACGCCTTCGTGACCCAGGTCGCAGAGCGTTATCGGCTTGACGGTGACGTCAACGACCCCGAACTGCGTGCTCGACTGCTGCGCCGCGTGGACGTGATTCCTGTTCCGCTCGCCCTCGCCCAGGCGGCGAAGGAAAGTGGCTGGGGCACATCGCGGTTCACCCGGGAAGCGAATAACCTGTTCGGCGTCCGTACGTGGGAGCAAGCCTCCGGGGTGGTTCCGGAGCAACGCCCCGCGGGGGCGAATCACCTGGTCCGTACGTTCCCGGAGCTGCGCCAGTCGGTCCGGAACTACCTGATTACCCTGAATGTGGGTGGTGCCTATTCATCACTGCGGGCGCTTCGCGCGGAGATGCGGGCCCAGGCGCAACCGCTCGACGCGATACGCCTGGCCGAGGGTCTGGTGCGCTATTCGGAGCGAGGCGAAGAATACGTGGGCGAATTGCAGGACATGATTCGCGCTAACGGGCTGCACGACCTTGGCGAACTGCGTCTCGCCGAAGGCGCAAATTGATCGGCGTCCCGCCCGGGGACTCGGTGCCTCGAATGATCGTAGCGCGCCGAGTGGGATAACGAACACGGTTTTTCATTCGCTCGAGGAGGATAGTCCCGCCTATGTGAAGAGAAGGAACCGAAACTAGCGATCGCCGGGCCGGTGGGAGGGCGGATCGGCCTCGAATCCGCCAGGCTCTCGGGACAGGAGGCGCATACGATCTTCCTGGTCGAAACCTGGGGTGTCGGCTTTTGGCAACATAAGCAAGAAGTTGCAAGGACTTTCTTCTTGAGCACTAAAGAAGGCTGCTATAGTCTGTCCATAAAACGGGGGGGGTCATGCATCACCAACACCTCATACAGCTGCCGGCTGCGGACTCACGCTGGCACAAACCGGTTTCCGTTGACCTGATCGCGGAGGGGACCCGGTGCGGCGCTCGCGGCTGACAGATCTGGATTTCGAGCCGCTGGCTTCATCCCGCCGGCAACGCAGGCCTCTGCGGCGTCCGCTGGCGCTCGGGGTTGCGGCATTGCTGTGCGGCCTGCTTGCCGTGGCCATGGCACGCTCCCCCGAGCCTGTCGGGCAACCGTCCGGCGTTGACGTCGCAGGCGGTTCCGACAGAACGCGGGGAACGGCACCGATGGACATCGCCATCCCCGAGCTGGCAGCATCGGACGCTTCCGTCAAGGGCGGCGACGAGGACTGGCAGCCGGGCATCCTGCTGGACGCCAGTCTGCCCCTCCCCATACATCACGATCAGCAAAGCGGCGAGTTGCTGATCCTCCAGGAAATGGCCCGCCTCATGCCGGACCCGGAGGACGCATTCGAGACCGTCACCGTCCGCTCCGGTGACAGCCTCGCCGCCATCTTCGGCCGTGCCGGTCTCAGCCCCCTGGAAGTGCACCGGGTCGTGAATTCCGACGAACGGGTGAAGGCGCTGCGACGCATTTATCCGGGCGATGAGATTCAGTTCCGGGTCAGCGATGACAAACAGCTGCAGGCCTTGCGCTACAAGCTGGACAATACCCGGACACTGCAGGTCGACCGGGTGGACGACGATTTTCGCGTGGACATCCATGAGGAAGTGCTGGAGACACGCGTTCTGCACTCCACGGGCACCATCGAGCGATCCCTTTTCCTGTCAGGGCGCCGGGCCGGCCTCAGCCAGCGCCAGATCATGCAGTTCATGAGCGTTTTCGAGTGGCAGGTGGACTTCAACAGGGAAATTCGCGAAGGCGACACCTTCTCCGTCATGTACGAAGCCCACTACCTCAACGGCGAACGCGTGGAGGAGGGGCGAATCCTGGCGGCCAAGCTGACCAACCGCAACCGGCGCCTGAACGCCCTGCACTATGAACTTCCCGACGGCACGCGCGGCTACTTCGGGCCCGACGGCCAGAACATGCGCAAGGCGTTCATGCGCCGCCCGATCCAGAACGCGCGCATCAGCTCCGGATTCAACCGTAATCGCAAGCATCCGGTGCTCGGCGTCCACCGACCACACCTGGGAACCGACTTCGCCGCGCCCACGGGCACACCCATCATGGCAAGCGGTTCGGGCCGTGTAGTCCACCGCGGCCGCAAGGGCGGATACGGCAACACGGTGATAATCCAGCACAACAACCGGTACCGGACGCTCTACGCGCACATGTCCCGCTATGCCAACGGCATACGTGAGGGCAGCCGCGTGGAACAGGGTCAGGTCATCGGCTATGTCGGCCGCTCCGGCCTCGCAACAGGCCCGCATCTACACTACGAGTTCATGGTCAACGGTTCGCACCGCAACCCGATGACAGTGGAGCTTCCCAGCGGCGACCCCGTCCCGCAAGAACACATGAGCGACTTCCGGGCCATGACGGCTGGTCTGCTGGCGCAGCTGCAGGATGCCGCCCGCACCGAACTCGCCATGGGCGGCGACGACTGACAGCACCACGCGGGGTAACCCTGACACGCGTGCGGGAACGACCACAATTTTCCTTTTGGCTCCCCGTTGCCGGGAACGGCGAAGCATGTCAGCGGTCTCATGTTAAAGCCCTGGATGCGGGACGGAATCAGTCATGCGCGCCATCCGCACTGTCCTTGCCCTGATGTTGCCAGCGCTGTTCGCCGGCTGTGCCAGCATCCCCTCGGCCGTGGACGGCGAGCTTGGCGCCGACCCGCCAACGCCGTCGCAGGTCCGTGCCAACCCGGCCGCCTACGAGGGCATGTCGGTACGCTGGGGCGGCCAGATCGCGACGGTGGTAAACAAGCCGCAGACTACCGTGATCGAGGTCGTCAGCCGTGAACTGACGCGCACCGGCAGACCGCGGGAGACCGACAGCAGTTACGGTCGTTTCGTGGCGGTGATTCCCGGTTTCCTGGATCCCGCTATCTACCGTACCGGCCGCGCCCTCACCGTATTCGGCACGGTTGACGGCGTCGAAACCCGAAAGGTGGGGGATTACGATTACCCGCATCCGCGGGTCGCCGTCGTTGGCCAACACCTATGGGAGCGGCGCCCGGATCCGCCGCCGGCCTATCGCGACCCCTGGATGTACCATGACCCCTGGCATCGACCGTGGTACTACGATCCATGGTATCCCTACGGCCGCCACCGCTACTGGTAACCCATCGAATGAAGATCGGACAACTCCTGATGTCGCCGCTGATCATGCTGATCGCACTCGCCCTTGGCGCCTGTGCCACGGGGCCCCGATATTCCACCGACAACGTAAATCAGGAATTGACGCCTCGAGCCGCCGTGGACAAGGGCAGCGCTGCCGAGGGTGATCGTGTGATCTGGGGCGGTCGCATCATTGAAACCAGACCTCGAGAGGCGCACACGCAAGTGGAAGTCCTGGACTACCCCCTCGATCGTTCGCAAAGGCCGAACACGGCCCGCAGTCCGGGCGCGCGGTTCCTGATCATTCACGGGGAGTTCCTTGAGCCCAGCGACTGGCGCGCCGACCGTCTGGTGACTGTCACCGGCACCGTGGAGTCGATCAGGCGCGGGCGTATCGAAGAAGCGGATTACCAGTATGCAGTGATCCGGGCCGACGATCTGTACCTGTGGCCTGAACCGGCGGCCCGCGCCGCTTCACCTCGCGTCCACCTTGGTATCGGCGTCATTTTCTCGCGCTAGCGCGCCGAGATGCCGCTGTGACGGGGGGCACGGACCGGAAGTCGGTGAAGGCGCAGCTGACACTACGTCGAGCCGGCTGCAGGGAGTCCATATAAGCGTCTCCCTAAACCCGGATCCGTCCGAATTGCCGACCGGACCGTCGCAGGGTTGTCGCGGATCTGCAACAGTTTGCGGAACATCTGTCTTTTTTTTACAAATAGGAGTACAAATACGAAATGGACGGCAACGTCGTGCCGGATCGAACATGGGGTTACGGATCACACCCCCGGAACGGCTTTGGGACGCAGTAAGCGCGGGCAGCAGGCAATGCGGTATTTTTCAACATCAGGTTTTCGGCTGTCGCTGACGGCCCTGCTGCTCGGATGCAGTTTCGCGCTGCCCGCGCAGGAATACCTGACGCCCGAATTCCGTTCCTTCAGTCCGGGGGCGCTGGGGGGCTCCACAGCCGGCGAATACGGATACGACGAACTCGATCCCGCGCACCAACGCTATGACGGCAATCCCTGGCGCGTCACCGGCGGCCTGCGTATTAATCCTTTTGTGGCGCTGGAACTCGGCTATCGTGAATTCGGCCACGATTACGCCGCGGGGCAGGATGTCATGGATCCGTCCGGATGGAGTCTGTCCGGATTGCTTTCCGTTCCCCTGACCCAGCGTATATCCCCCTATGCCCGCGTCGGGCAGTTGTTCAGGGAATCCGACGGCAGGGCCATGGTCCCGTCCTCGAGTTCGGACAGCCGGGACATGTATTACGGTATCGGCCTGCGCTTCGGACTGGCGGAACAGTTGGACCTGAACTTCGAGTACGAACGCTACGGGGTGGAGGAAATGGACCTGGACATGGGTACCATGAACCTGCACTTCAACTTCTGAACCGTTCCCACCACGCGAAGTCGCGCGGGCGCGAGTGAACAGGCACAGACCTGCTCAACCCAGAAACAGTCCGTATGCCGGGTTGCGCGTTTCCTCGTGATAGCGATAACCCAGTTTGTCAAGGAAGGTATCGAATCGTTCGCGATGCTTCGGCGGCACCTGGATCCCCACCAGCACGCGGCCATAGGCGGAACCGTGATTGCGGTAATGGAACAGGCTGATATTGAAGCGCTTGCCCAGGCGGGTCAGGAACTTCAGCAACGCGCCGGGGCGCTCGGGAAACTCGAAGCGATAGATCACCTCGTCTTCCACTTTCGGCGCATGCCCCCCGACCATGTGCCGAAGGTGTGTCTTGGCGAGGTCGTTTTCGGTCAGGTCAAGCACCGGATAGCCGGCTGAGCGCAGCTCACCGATCAGCGCATCGCGTTCCGCCAGGCCATTGTGCAATTGCACGCCGACGAAGATATGCGCCTCCCTGGCATCGGCATAGCGGTAGTTGAATTCGGTAATGCCACGATGACCGATGGTCTGGCAGAACTGTCGGAAGCTTCCGGGCCGCTCGGGAATGGTCACCGCCAGCACCGCCTCCCGGTGTTCCCCCACTTCGGCGCGTTCGGCCACATGTCCGAGTCGGCTGAAGTTCATGTTGGCACCGCTGTTGATCGCGATCAGGCGCTCATTGCTGACACCCTCGCGCTCCACGTACTTCTTGGCGCCGGCCACCGCCAACGCTCCCGCCGGCTCCGCGATGGACCTGGTGTCGTCAAAGATGTCCTTGATGCCGGCACAGATCTCGTCGGTGCTGACCAGGACCACCTCGTCCACGTGCTGACGACAGATACGGAACGGCTCCTTGCCGATCTGCCGCACCGCCACCCCATCGGCGAACAGGCCAACCTGGTCCAGGTTCACACGACGCTTGAGACGCAGCGACTCGTACAGTGACGGCGCATCTTCGGGTTCCACCCCGATCATCCGGATATCCGGCCGCAGATGCTTGACGTAGGCGGAAACCCCGGCGGCCAGGCCGCCACCGCCCACGGGCACGAAGATGGCGTGTATGGGATCCGGATGCTGCTGCAGGATCTCCATGGCCACGGTGCCCTGGCCGGCGATCACCTCCGGATCGTCATAGGGCGGTATCCAGGTCATGCCGCGCTCCTCCATGAGCTTGCCGGCATGGCCGGCGGCCTCGTCGTAGCTGTCGCCGTGCAGCACCACCCTGCCACCCAGGCGACGGGCGGCATCGACCTTGATCCCGGGTGTCGTCCGG
>SL_3KL_010_SEDDRAFT_10004964_pt1 | contig 11969 bp, 10 predicted proteins | sample SodLakKL_010_SED_2_FD_10381 | JGI IMG/M metagenome (IMG submission 10381)
GGTTCCCGACAAACCCAAACGAAATCCCCTGATCGCAACGCTCATGGACCTCGTTGCGTAGCCCAAAGCGGGAAACTTCAGTTACTGAACAATCTGCTCATAAAAACTCTTCGCCCTCACGATCAGTGCATTGGGTCCAGGCAGTGGCGGATAAATGGCTTGACTTCCCGAGTCTGCCGATGATGCCTTACCCCCGGCCAGAATCTCTGCCGAGCGTCGCACGAACGCGGGTGCCGCAGAACATTCCGCTCTTAAATGCGCGGTCCAGGACACCGGTAAAATGCCTAGATGACTTAACCCCCAGAGCCACGGCCCGGCTCTTGACTGCAACGTGGTCCGGACTGCCGCCCCCCCCAACCACCAATTCAGCACACTACCATTGCGAACACACCGCGGCGAACGCACGAATGGTGTGCAGCACGCCAAACTCAGGACTGACCCGACCGATGCTGACCCCAAGGCGGCGATTGGTAAAGTCCATTAGTGAAAACGGAATTCCGCAGTAACGGGCGACAGGAAATGGCCATTCCAATAGCCGCCTTAGTAACGTGCCACTAGATCACGTAAAGCATGCACCGCTCGCCGAGCGTTTGATTCCAAGTATCCGCGGATAACGCGCGTTTCATAAATGACCCGCGCCCGCCACACCGTCCACGCCGTGATCTCGGGCATTTGCATCTGGTCCCATGTTTCACCATCGTCCTGCGACCGATAGAGCGTCGCGCCGGAAAACCCGTACAGAGTTGCGTCTTTCGAGTACTCCGGCGAGAAAACAATAGAGGCGAATTTCGGAGTCATCCCGAAGAAGTGTCCCAGAAGGACATTGCGCTCCCGAAGATCGTCACCTATTTGACGAAAGGACTCTCCCCCATCCTTGGACATATATGTTCCAAGACCACGGACGCTTATCACCAGTGTGCTGTCATCTCCATACTGTGGCGAGACCGCGATTGTCTCGACATATCCATCATGAACAAGACCTTCGGGACGTAGCCGACTCCAGGTCTCCCCGCCATCGCTGCTTCTCGCAAGCCCATTCGGAAGCGCCGCGAATACCGTCTGATCCTCCGCAAAGTTGGACGATATTGCGAGTTTCATCGCGAACTCTTTATCCCTCTGCTTTAAAATGTGGTCGCGCCACGCTTCACGCCACTCGTCTGGATAGGCAGGGGATACTTGGATATCGCCGATAAACTCATCACTGACCAACTGGCTGTATTCCCAAGAGTTGCCACCATCCCTGCTGAAGTGCACCCCAGCCCGATCACCAACAAACACTACTCCGTCCTCCGAAAACTTTGGTGAGGTTATGACAGACCCCGTCATGTTTGATTTGGTCGAAAGCACTATGCTGAAGCTTCCCCCAAAATCCTCTGATCTAAGGACATGGCCCAACCTCGTTGCACGGAAGATAGTACCATCCGCATCAAAGTCCGGAGAGACCGCAATATACGAACCGTCTGCGTACCGTGCACCGCCATTTGATCTCCAGCCTGCCGACGCCTTCCGCCAGTTCTTACCAGCGCTATGTGATACGAAAAAGTCGTACCATGTGGATGTAAAAAGTGTTCTATCCTCAGCGAACGATGGCGAAAACGCCACCTCAAACGGCCTCACGAGTCCCTGACGACGCGCGAAGTGTGCGCGCAAGCCTCGAACAATAGGCGTCCAGGATTCCCCACCATCGCTTGATTTGTAGGGTCCCCATACCCACGTCGAAACGATAATTGTCGAGTCCCGTTTAAAGTCTGGCGAAATCGAAAGGCTGATGATATTCTCCATCGACAGCGTACTACGCCATGTCCACGAATCCCCGCGATCATCGGTTCGAAATAGACCGTCAAAGGCCGCCAGAAAAACCGTGTTGTCTTTGCTGAAATTGGGCGATGGGCTTAGGTATGAAAAGGATGGGCGCCCCAGTTCAGGCGCTTGATGGTCGCGCGTTAGTCCATTGCTGATCGCATCCCAGGTCATGCCTTGATCCCGACTCCTGAAAGCCCCGTCATCCCAACCGGTCGCGAAAAGCCAATAGCCTCTTTTTGCTTCAGGCCCTGGTGCGGTTACAATCGACAGGAGCGCTCCACGGCCAGCGGCTGGGCGAGAATTCACCTTCTTCTCAGAGCCAAGGCTTACGACCAAAAGACGACCATCGCCGGTGCCCGCGTAGATGTTGCGGCCNCCACTCGTTTCTTGTGGCGAGACAGCCAAACTGAATATCGGGGTCTGTTTCCCGGAGCTGCGAAAGGCCGGCTGCCACGTCACACCCGAATCCACACTCCGATAAACACCACCCCTTTCATCGCCGACAAGCACTTCATGGTTATCATAGAAGTGGATCGCGGTCGCTTTTCCGAAGTCAGTACTCAGTTTCGTCCACGGCTGGCCATCAACGGTTCGGTAAAGCGCGCCGTCGGTATCTGCTGCAAATGCGAGGTCAGGCGAATCTGGCGAGACCGCGACCAGATCGATCACGAGTGATTCCAGCCCTTCATTAAACCGACGCCAATTGTCTCCTTCATCCCGAGAAATAAATATGCCGTTCCCTAAGGACGTTAGATAGACTGTGCTTCCATCCCCGGAAACGTCAAACCTATAAAGCATGCTCCAGTGGTCCAAACCATTCGAACGGCGCGTCCAAGTATCCCCTCCGTCATCCGACACCATAAAAGTGTTACGCACCACGGCGTACACCCGGTCGTCTTCAACGAAGTTCGGCGACACACGCACGTCGTATATGTCATCGTGCGGCGTGTGAGAGTGAGCTAAAGAACTGGCAAATCCGACTGATGCAACCAGGATTGGCAAGAGAGCCTTAAAGTTCATCGTGTCGTTTCCTTGGAGAGCCACAGAGTGAGATCGCGCTGAATCACATCCTGAAGCCGAAGGATATCCTCGCGGTAAACGTTTGTGAGATGCGCTCGATCTGAAGCACTTAATTTCGGTTTCGGAGCGGCGTTGTAGGCTCGGAACTGCGAAGCCAACCCCTGCCTGATTCTATCAGGGACAATTTTGCTGATCTTGCGAATCGATCGGTTGTTAAGAACATTAGCGACCGTTCGGCTTCGAGGCGGCCGCGACTCGTTGTACCGCGCGGAGCTGTCCACAATATGATCCTGATCAATACACAGGAAATCAAAGACCTCGCGCAAAAGCCATTGGGGCCGAGTTTGCAGATCCTCATGAAGGAAAATGCGCACCTGCGATGCTGGGAATATCTTATGACATTCCTCCATCTGCTTATGGTAGAACCCTTTCTGTATGTAATGGAAACGAGGCGACCAACCCGCCTTGATCCGCATTGGCTCGGCCGCCAAGGCATCGCGGAACGAGCTTAAAGGCTCATGCTCTTCGATCCACGCATGCAGATAGTTGGAAAAGGCGCGCTCGGCTGGATCTCGCAATATCACTAATAGCTTAGCGCCAGGGATTGTTTTACGGATTGCTTCAAGCGCGTTGGGCAAATAGAAATACCACTGAGACGCCTCCCCGACCGCGTCGGTTTCCCTTGCGCCGTCGAACAATGCCTTATAGTCTTCAAGCGTGCGCTTGACGAAGCATTTCCTGTCGTTTGGTCCGTTCAGGCCGACACCCGTGCCCTCGAACGCGAAATATCTCGGCTCCTTGGGCTCGCACATATAGATCTGGGGGTGCTGGTTCAGGTATCTCCACAGCGATGTGGTACCGGCTTTTGGGGCTCCAGCGATAAAGAAATTCGGCAACATGGGAGTCTGCCTCTTGCACGAAAGGGGACCAAATGACCCTGGACGGTGATTTTCCGGGACCTGCAGAAGAAAAAAAGGCTCCACACCTTGTATTGAGGGTATTCGGGCCAAAAAGACTCAGCCAATGGAATCAGCGATCACTGCCTCAAGTTTTTCCATCTGTACTCGATGGTCAAAGCGTTCAAGCGCAAGCCACCGGGCGGCAGCGCTCATTTCACGCCGTGTTTGGGGATTTGCGAGCAGGTCCATCATGTATTTCGACATTTCCACCTCGCCATGTTCCTTCACAAGGTAACCCGTCTTGCCATGGGCGATCTGTAACGGAATGCCTGCGTGCCGCGTAGCGATTACGGGCATTCCGCAGGCGACGGCCTCTGCAATCGAGACGGGCCACCCTTCCATGTCGCCATTCGCAGCCGTGACGGAATGCTGGAGGAACACATCGCTTTTGTGCATGAGCTCTAATACCTGCTCGTTACCAATAGCCCCAGTGAAGGAGACATGACCCTGCAATCCGCGGGCCGACACAAACGCTTTTGCCTTTGAAAGCAACGGGCCATCTCCAACCATCACCAAATTAGCACGGGCGCCCTTGGTGATACAGCGATCAAACGCGCGCAGCGTGGTCAACGGCGCTTTTTTCTCGACGAAGCGTCCCACTGCGAGAAGTCTCGGGGTCTCGCTGACGGGTGCGTTAATGGGGCTGAACTGCTCAACCGGGACACCGCAGGGTATTACGTGAATCGCTTCCTTTTTGGCACCAAGATCAACCAGGGTATCGCGTTGGTGGTCATTTACCGTTACGAAGGCGGCAAAATCGCGGATCGATTGTCGCAGGCTCCAACGATACCAGTGATTTTTCAGTGAGGCAGTGAGGTCGACTCCATGGAAATGGGCAACTATGGGGATTCCCGTGGCGATTCCGACGGGCGCCATGCGAAGCGCCGACCACCCAAAGTGGCAAAGAAAGCCAGCCAGCCGGCGCTGGGTTGCAAAGTCGATGAGCCAGCGGCGCTCTCTGCCCACGGTTCCGAAGAAATTCCGGGTGCCCGTGCTTTGTATCCTGTGGATCCATCGGCGAGGTCCCTCGTACGGAGTTGGGTCAAACGCCATTTCATGCCATTCGACGTCTCCGAGTGGAAAGGATCCGCGATTCCTGTATTTCCACGTAAGCACGCACAGTTCATATCGGCGAAGACCAATCGCTTGGCGCCAGAGCCATGTCTCACTGGGTTCCCCCAGCGTGAGGCATACAAAGCCAATGCGGTTCCGTGGCGTTGGATTCGGTTCGGCTAGCTGATTCATTAGGTCGCTACCCACCCTTGGGCTGGAGAGTGGCTAGCCGCTGAGAGCGGGGGGGAACTCCAAAAGTACCCGGGTCCACGAGGCGCTCACGCTGCTCCTGCCGCAGCCGATCGCTTATCTTATTCGCGCCCGTCATCGGCAATCACCCGCGTGCTGTTCGGCCGGCCACACGGTTGGAGCGACAGGCGCTTACGAAACTTTCCAGAAACCCTGTAGAGGTGTGCTCTGCAGTAACCCAGTCGCGACCCGCTCTGCCCAATCTGGTACGCAGGTCATGATCGCCAAGAAGCTTTCGCAGAGCTCCTTTTAGCTTTGGCAACGATGCCAATCCGTCGCCCGTATCGTACCCAAGACAGATGCCGAAGCGAGTCGCGAGTTCATCGGATTCGATGAAACTGATCAAAGGCGTCTCGCAAGCCAGAGCTTCCAAGTTAGATACCGCGGATTCATCGTGAATAGCGGTATTGATCAGGGCCCATGATGACGAGATCAAATCAAGCTTCTCGTCGCCGCTGACATTTCCCATCATCTTGAGGTTAGGTGGCCATCGAGCCGGCGCCCAGCTCAAGTTTTCGTCCACAAAATTCCGGCCGAGCATCAAGAACTCGACATCCGGACACTGTCGGGCGAGCTCGACGAATAACCACGGACGCTTCACCGGGTCCAGACGGGCTACTGAAACGACCCTGGGATGCTCCGTCTTGGCGCTAAGCGGTCGATCGTAGGCGATAATGTCAGGATTGGGCAGGACGAACCGTGGATCTGGTAGCCCGAACACCTCTGGAACCATCCCTCTCATATACTCCATCTTACACGCCAACTGAATGGGCCGCCGCAACCACCTAGTCCGCCGAGCGAAGCGGCTCAGCGAGTGAAAATCCCAATCTTGGACACCTCTGGGTGGGCCGTCACTACCGGGGACGCGAAGCGATTCCATGCGCTTCACCGCCGCACGTGTTCTCGGGTCACGGACCCACACAATAACGGGGGTCCGCGGAAACGCCTTGAACCACTTGAGATAGGAGGGTCTGAAGTCGATGCACAGGAAAACGTCGATGGACTCCTTGTATCCGGCCAGATAGTTCTCGAACCAGCTCGAACGCGGAACCACGATCCGGACGCCGTCCACGGCCGTGTCAGCAGCGGACAATAGCTCGCCAGAAAAAAACACAGGGGTCGCAAACCTGGGGTCTGACCGAAATGCGTCCATTGCACGACGCGCGGCCCATCCAAACCCACCAACCCGGTTGATCTTAGGGTCGAAGAATTCGTTCGCTATAATGCCGACACGAATCCCTTCTGNTTGCATCGNGCCAGGGCGCGTAGGCTTGTCTGTTTTGCTCATGCTTGGTCCCACAAATGAATTCAAGAGCCGGACCAGAGATAGGTCGGTTCCAATGCCGATAACNGCAAGCGCGAGACCTGCACGCGNCTGTGAGACCGTCACAACCCGATAGTCAGAGCCCCGGCCGCAACTCCCTGCAGGATAGAATGAGTATGGTCAGTGGACGCGTTGTCCACCAGGACCAGCCCGAAATCGTCGGGGCGACTCATCGTTTCTACCGCCTAGCTGGGCCTCGCGTTCACTAGCCATGTACTGGATTCAGGCAGTGGCGGATAAAGGTCTCCAGTGCTTCAACCTGCCCGATGGTATCATAGCGTCGGGCAGAATCTCGCGCGGCCTCAGCGAGCCTCAAACGAAGCGATTCATCCTCGGCGAGGGCTAGCATAGCGCGGGCTTGAGCACCGTGATCCTGGGGCGGGAAAAGAAAGCCGTTGACGTTGTGCTGCACTTGATCGAGTATCCCCCCTGAGGCGCTTACCACGGGGGCAAGCCCAGCCGCCATCGCCTCGGCGACCGAAACCCCGAAGCCTTCCACCCAGCCATCAATCTCGCGGGAATGTTGAACGAAGGCGTGCGCCGCAGAACATTCGGCTTTTACCTCGGGGGAGTCCAGGAAGCCGGTAAAACGCACTGCTGAGCTGACTCCCAAAGCCGCGGCCAGGCTCTTGGCTGCCGCGAGGTCCGGACCGTCACCAACGACTACGAGTTCGGCATCTTCCCATACCGAACGCACCGCGGCGAACGCATGAATGGTGTGCAGCGCGCCCTTCTCCGGACTTACTCTGCCGATGGTAATAAATCGAATTCCCCTGGTCGTCCGGCGCGGCATTGGCTCCACGCCAAAATCCGCCATAGGCACACCGCAGGGAATCAGGCGCCCTTTCTCCGGAGGAAGCCCGAGGGCTCCCAATCGCTTGAGCTGGTGCGACCCCACGGCCACCACCCCGGCCGCATCCACCATTGCGCGGACCACCGAGCTTCGAAACGATTGCTCCGTGAGGCTCTTCGATACATCTCGGCCATGTGCGTGCCAAATGATGGGGGTGCTTTTTGGCACGGGTTCCGCTTCGGTAGCAGAAGAGCCAGCCAGTGCGTTCGTTACACGGACGCCAGTCCATAAAAAATGACACAGAATCGCTGCAGGCTCGACTTCGCGGAGAACAGACGCGATACGACGGCCCTCCTCAACGTCGATGGATGCACTGGCCACACCAAGCCGACGGGAGACTCGCTGCCATAGGCTCCTTTCCGATGTCCAAGGTAGATCGAGGTAGCGAACGTCCAGTCCGAACTGATCCGCCGGAGCGGCTGGATGTTTCTCCCAGGCAATCACCACCGGGTCAAACGCTCTCATGCCCACGCACTGGCGCACCGCCCAGATCTCGGATGGAATGCCAAAAATGGGAAGGAACACCGCGAGCTTCGGCCGTGCCGATGAAACAGCGCTCGCATCCTTGCCAGGGCCCGCCGACCCTGGTTCTGATTGGTTTACCACGCTGCTCAACACTCCTACGGGCCTGCCATCATCTGGTCTCTGAACGTTTCGGTGCTACCGTTCAAACCCGGTGGCAACCTACGAAACCCTCGTAACGTGCATGGCGGAGATAGGCCAGTGCTCCAAACACCGAAGGACCACATCCCGCGTGGCCATACCGAGCCCCGCTCCTGCCTTTCCAGGTCGATCGTCCTCGTCGACGCGAGGATCCTTGTAGCCCCTGCCCTCCAGCTCGGACCCCGACCATCCAGCTCTTGGCGTCTCCTTGTGCATGTAGGCAAACGTCCAAGAGACTGGCCACCGCAATATGCCGGAAACGACAGTCGCAGGCAAAGTGGGGCCGGACTCGGGGAGGAGTTCTCGTTTCTCGGGCCGCGAAGGCAGCCCGCAGCCGGGGTGCCTGCGGACGGGCGGACGCCGTCCAGGAACGCATGCTAAGCCGGATGACTGAATCATTCCGACAAGGTGACGGAATCCGGACGCTCAGCGCAGCCCTTCGAACCGCTGGACATCCTCGGTTCAGCCCGTCCGTTGACGATCTCGCGAACCTGGTACTCCTTCAGGTCCCGGGCGTGAGTGAAGATCACGAGTTCTCCGATCAAGCCCATGACAATGATCTGCACACCCAACACCACCATCAGTGAGGAGAGCAACAGAGCGGGCCGGTCAGCCAAGCCAACCCCGAAGAAAAGCCGCTCGATGACGATCAAGAGGAGCAGCAGAAACCCCAGGACTGCAATCGGAGCACCGATCATTCCGAAGAATCGCAGCGGCTTCCTTGTGAACTTGGTCAGGAACCATACTGTGGCCACATCCAGCAATCGGCGCAGATACAAGGAACCGTCCTTCCGGGTGGAATATGGAGCCCGCCGGGCCTGCGGCAGATCGGTCTCGCCCACCGCGAAACCTTTCTGAGCCGCCAACAGCGGCAAGAAAATTCCCTGGTCGCCATACAGCGGAACCTCGTCGGCCACTGCCTTGCGCAGAATCCGCACGCCGCAACCAAGATCGTGCAACTTGAGACCGCCCCTGAAGAAAACCATACGATTGAAGACCGCAGTCTTGATGCGGCTGTACTGTGAATCCGTTCGTGGCCAACGGCGCGCAACCACTATGTCGTGGTGTTGCAGAGCTTCCACCAGTTTGGGCAGGCTGGATGGCTCTACCTGGAACGTCGGGGGGAGCGTCATGAGCACATCGCCCCGGGCATGGCTGAATCCGACGGACAGTGATGCCGCTTCACCGAATGATTTCGCAAGCTGGAACAGTCTGAATGGGCGCCCTTCCGCCTCAAGACCCTGCAGGTAGGCACTAGCCTCGGGCTGGGCACCCTCAAGCACGAACAGGAACTCGAAATCGAACCCGGTCCGGACCAGGGCTTCGTGATAATTCTCGACCAGATCGGGGAAGTCCTCAATAGTCTGCTTGACCGGGACTACCACCGACAGCATCCCTTCATGCATCCGGTGCGCCCTCCTTTTTTTTGATAACCTCTACACCGGCTGCGGATAAAGAGACAGCCTCCAGCCCGAGCAATGGCAGGGTCCGAATGCGGGCACTACCCACGTGCAGCAGCAGGTCCGCGAATACTCCGCTCAGCACCAGAACGATGACCAGCGCGAAGAACAGGACACCGACCGACGCAAGCGGCAACGCCATCGTGCCCAAGAATACAGCCACGTATAAGCTGCCCAGGATGCTCAGGATACCGAGCAGAAGAAACGGCATAGCGAGCATGCTGAACCAGATCAGAGGGCGCTGTGAACTGGCGATCAGTGTCCTTATGGCCAGCAGATCCATCAACACCTTGTAGACTCTCGACAGCCCATACTTGGATTGCCCGAAACGTCGCGCGTGGTGGCGCACCTTCACTTCGGTAATACGAGCGCCGGCAATCGATGCCATCGCGGGGATGAAGCGGTGCATTTCGGAATAAAGCGGCACGTGTTTGATCATCCTCGCGCGGTAGGCTTTCAGGGAGCAGCCATTATCGTGTATCGGCACCCCGGTCACTTTCCCGATCACCCAGTTGGCCATCATCGAGGGAATCCGCCGGGTAAGGAGCCTGTCCTGCCTCTTGTGCCGCCACCCAGCAACAACATCGTATCCAGCTCGGACCCGCTCGATCAGGATCGGGATATCAGCCGGATCATTTTGCAGGTCCCCGTCCATCGTGACCAGAACGTCACCGCTGGCATAGTCGATGCCAGCGGCAAAAGCTGGTGTCTGCCCGTAATTCCGGCGCAGAATGACGAGACGAAGCCGTTGGTCCCGCCGCGCCAGCTGTCTGGCCCTGGCGACCGTTGCGTCACTGCTTCCGTCATCGACAAAGATCAACTCGTAGTCGATCGCCAGTGGATCCAACGCGGCTACGATGGACCGGTAGAGGGGGAAAATGTTTTCCTCCTCGTTGAACAAGGGGACTATGATGGATAGATCCAAGAGCCACTCCTTCTGATCTGCACAGGATGAACTGCCAGCAGCCAAGTTACCTGCGCGAGACGTCCTCACGGGCAACACCCAAGACTTCCCGGGAAGTTCTCTTCCTGTTCAGGCCCGGTTATTGCTTCTCACTGTTGCGGCCGCTTCGGGGGCTTCTTGAGGCGCCGCACAGGAAAAGGGGCTCGACGGGCGCCTGCAGAACCCCTGTCAGCCTGACCCGCTAATCGGACGACCAGCCCGTAGCAAGAGAACTCTGTTCCGATGATCCATGATCCTGAAAGCAGAAAACAACCGGTGAAAAACGCTTCTGGCGCATGTTTGGGTTCACCGGTGGCCATGGTGGATGGCCACGTCCACATACACGAAGTCTTCGACTTTGCGGAGATGCTGGACCACGCATCCGGGAACCGCAGTGACGCAGCACGGCGGCATGGCCTATCGCCGGACATCCCGGGTGTGCTGATGCTCACCGAGTCACAGGGCGCAGAAGGCTTCCGGCGCTTGGCAGAGAGACCCGGGCAACGATTCGGCCGCTGGAGCGTTCAACAGACCCACGAGCCGATCTCGCTGCGTCTCGAGAACGATAATGCAGCGCCGCTTATATTGATCGCGGGCCGGCAGATCGTCACGGCCGAGCAGCTGGAGGTGCTCGCGTTGGGAACCCTGGCTACGTTCACGGACGGACGCCCGATCGGTGCGGTGATCGACAAGGTGAACGATGCCGGTGCCCTGGCAGTGCTGCCCTGGGGATTCGGCAAGTGGATGGGCGCCCGCGGGCGGATTGTTCGGGACTTGCTTAACTCGCCCCGGGCGCAGCGACTTTTTGTGGGCGATAATGGAGGCCGGCTGCACCTTGCCCCTGAGCCGTCGGTGTTCAGGGTCGCCCGGGAGCACGGCATACCTATTCTGCCTGGAACCGATCCGTTTCCTTTCGCGGAACAGGTCAGGCGGCCGCTCAGCTTCGGATTCGTTCTGGCTGTGGACGCCACAGGCGAGGCACCTGCCGCCTCGATCAAGCACACGCTTCAGGCTCGGCGGGCACAACCCGACCCCTTCGGTCATCGCACGGGCATGGTCAGTTTCATTCGTAGCCAGGTGGCGATCCAATGGCACAAGCGTCGCCCCCCGTCCTGGCCCGTTCAATGAGGTCGCTTGTCATCGCCCCGCAGCCGTTCTTCACCGCTCGCGGTACGCCGTTCAGCGTCTACTACCGGACCCTGGTGATGACCGAACTGGGAGTGCAGGTGGACCTCCTTTGTTATGGCGAGGGCGCCGATATTGATGTGCCCAACGTCCGCATCGTCCGTATTCCGCGATTCCGGTTCCTCGGTCCGATCCGAATCGGACCATCGCCGCAAAAGGCGTTTCTCGACATTTTCATGCTGTTGTGGACGATCGGCCTGCTGCTGCGGCACCGCTACGACTACGTGCACGCCCACGAAGAGTCGGTGTTCTGGTGCCGGTTCCTGAAGCCGATCTTCCGCTTCCCGCTCGCGTACGACATGCACTCGAGTCTGCCGCAACAATTGACGAACTTCGGCTTCACCCGGAACCGACTGGTGATCGGCACCTTCGCGTGGCTGGAGCGTACCGCGCTGAAGGCCAGCGAGGCGGTGATCACCATCTGCCCCGACCTGCGGGACTACGCACTCGAGGCGGG
>SL_3KL_010_SEDDRAFT_10004965_pt1 | contig 11969 bp, 14 predicted proteins | sample SodLakKL_010_SED_2_FD_10381 | JGI IMG/M metagenome (IMG submission 10381)
GCGCGAGCAACTGGCCCAGTGGCAGCAGCTCCAGGCGGGTGCGCGGGCGGCGGTACTGGCAGCCGCGGAGCGTGCCCTGGCGACCTGAGCGACCCGCATCAGCGCCGGGGATGCTGCCGCCGGCGCGGCGAGGCCCCGGATGGCGTGATGCGGCGCGGCCTCCGGCTACTGCAGCCGGGTCACCGGGTGGCCCTGCTCCTGCAGCCAGTCGCGCGCCCGCTCGCCGGCATGCAGGCGCTGTTCCGGGGTCAGCTCGCGGGCGACACGCTCGCGATAGCGCGCGGCGCTGGCGACCCCCATCTCGGCGGCCACCGCATACCACTTGAAGGCGGAGACATCGGAACGCTCCACCCCCTCGCCCATCGCGAACAGCCGCGCCAGATTGGCCGCGCCACGCCCCTCGCCGGCCTCGGCCGCCAGCAGATACCACTGCGCGGCCTGTTCGGCATCCTGCGGCAGGCCGCGTCCCTCGTCGAACTTGAGGCCGAGGTTGAACATGGCCTGGGCGTTGCCACCCTGGGCGGCGACATGGAACCAGCGCGCGGCCTCGTTGGCATCGGCCGGCACCCCGTCGCCCTGCTCGAACAGCACCGCGAGGTTGAACGCGGCGTCGGGAAACCCGCGTTCGGCCGCCAGCCGGTACCAGCGCGCGGCCGTCTCCGGGTCACGCGGCTGGTGCCGCCCCTCGTCGAGCAGAACGCCCAGGTTGTAGGCGCACTGGGGGTCGCCGGCCTCGGCGCCGGTGCGCCAGTGCGCGAGCGCGCCGTCGACATCGCCGCGCGCCCATGCCGCGCGCGCCAGTTCCTGCACGGATTCCGGATCGGTGGTGTGTGCCATCGCCTTCGCCAGTCGTGGTTTGCCCGCCCGTCGCGACGGGCCCGGTTCGCGGGCATCACTCTACCCGCGCGACCGGGGTGCGTCGATCAACCCCGCGACCGCGCCTGTTGCCCACGGGGCGCATGCCGGCGCGCCATGACCGGAAGCGGATCGCAGACGGTGGAAATCGGGGTGAACTCCTGCCCCTCGCTCACTGTCCCCAGCCCCGAAAGCAGACGCTGTTTTCATCCGCAATCCACGATCGTACCAATGGAGGAACCCATGAAACGTTCCACCGCAATCCTGGCCACCCTGGCCATCGCCCCCTTTGCCCTGCTGGTCGGCTGCGGCGACGACAGCCTGGACATGGAAGAGTTCGAGCAGCAGCAGATGGAGGAAGGCGCCCCGCCGCAGGGCGGCGAGATGCAGCAGCCGCCCGCCGAGGGCGACATGCAGCAGCCGGAAGCCGGCCAGATGCCGGGCGAGGAAGGCAGCATGGAACCCGAAGAGGGGAGTGGCGCGGCCTACTGACCGCTTCGGCCACAGCCAGCGGGCCGCCCCGGCGGCCCCATGGAAAAAGCCCGGACGGGGTCACCCGCCCGGGCTTTTTTTGGGTTCATCGAGGATACCGGGGAACGCGGATCAGTCCTCGATCAGGTCTTCCATTTCCTCGCGCGCATCCTCCATCTCGTCCGCGGCATCGTCCATGGCGTCGTCGATCTCCTCGCCCGCCTCTTCGGCCGGCCCCTGATCATTGCAGGCGGCGAGACTGGCGCCGCCGATGGCCAGGATCAGGGCGAGCAGAAAGGTGGTCAGTCGGGGGGTCTGCATGGTCGTCTCCTCTTTCCGTCAGCTACCGCAATATGCGTCCGGCGACCTCGGTCGAGCATCGCCGACGTTCGCACTCACGGAATAGGACAGGCAATGCCCCCCGGACGATCAACGGAACCCGCCATCCATCGCGGCTTATGTGACGCGCTGCCCTCGATTACTGCGCGCTTACCTGACCAAAAAAGCCGGCGCCCTGGGGCGCCGGCAGTGGATGATGACACGGTCGCAAAAGCCCTGGCGGTCTTCGGCAACCGCCGGGAAACGCCGAACAATCAGCGTTTCCCCAGAACTAGAACTCGTACCGCGCGCCGAGCTCGAAACTGCGCTCGGGGCCGGCGTAGATGCCCTGACGCAACCCGGCGATGTAACGCTCGTCGGTGACATTCTTGACCGCCCCGAATACGGAGAACTGCGGATTGATGTCGTAGCTCGCCGTCAGATCCGCCGTATAGTAGCTGGGAATGCGACCGCCCCGGTGCTCCACCGGATCAATCTCCCGTTGGTTCTGTCCCTCACCGAAGACCGCGCCCGTGTAGTTGACCATCAAGGCCGATTGCAGGGGACCAGCCTGGTAGCCCAGCGAAAGGTTGGCCGTCCACTCCGGCGAATACGGCAGGCGATTCCCCTTCTCGATAACCCCCTCATCAGGGAAGCGGTCCTCGCGAAATTCCGCGGTCGGCACGTACGTCAGGTTGCCATCCACCCGGAACCCGGCCGGAAGCTCCGTCCCGACAGCGGCTTCCAGGCCCTGGATCAGGGCACTCCCCTCATGGGGATCTCGGATACCCGAGATGCCGGGATCGACCTGATTGGAAAAGTCCATCTGGAACGCGGTCGCTTCGTAGTTCCACCGTCCGGTCGCACCCCGCATGCCGAGCTCGAGGTTCAGGGATTTTTCGGCGTCGGTTGGCGTGTCATCGCCTCCGACCACACTGCCCACGATCGGCGGCTGAATCGCCTGGTACACGCTTCCGTACAGCTGCACGGCCGGATTCAGCTGATAGGTCGCACCCAGGCCGGGGACCACCTCGGTATTGGAGAACGTATCGGCAGGGCCGCCTTCCTGCAGATCTTTCCGCTTCTGCTCGTAGCTCTCCACGCGCAAGCCCGCCGTGACCGACAGCTGCTCGGTGATGTCGAAACGGTTCTCCGCAAAGGCTGCCCAGCTGTCGGCCGAGTCAAGGCGGTCCCGGCGCAGGCCCTGGCCGTCCACGGCGATCGGACTGCGTGGTGCGGCCCGGGTTGCGCGGGGCCGCGTGTCATGCATCTCCTCCTCCATATAGCGCAGGCCGAATTCCGCCTTGTTGTTGATACCGAACAACGCGTGGTTCAGGAACAGGCGAGAGTCCACCCCGATGCGCTCGAAATCCCGGTTTCGTCCCTCCAGGATGTCGGTAAAGTTCCAGACGGTATGGCCATCCGCATTGGTGGTGGTACCGTCAACATTGAACCGCCAGTAGTCGCGAGTCGTCTCCATCCAGTACGCGACCGTCTTCAGGCGCATATCGGGATTGATATCCCACTCGTGGTTGATATCGAAGGCCTTGCGCTCGGTCTCGAAACGGTCATCCGGCGCGGGATTGAAGGTCGCGCCTGCGTTGAACGCGTCCTCGAAGTAGCCGCGGTAGGAAATGGCGGCGTCGTTTTCGTAGTAGGAGAATTTCACGCCGAGAAACTGATCATCGCCAATGGCACTGCCGGCCTTGATCATGACATCGGTCATCTCCCATTCCTTGTCCATCCAGCCATCGCTGCTGGCGTCGGTCACGACAAGACCGAACAGCGCGTCGCCGGAAGGCGAAGTCCCTCCCGCCTCGACGCCGAGTTCGCGCGTGTTCCACGAACCCACCGTGCCGGTGACCGCTACACCGTCGTCCGGCGTTTTGGTGAGATAGTTGATCACCCCCCCACTGCTGGCCGGACCGTAGCGCAGGGAGGCGGCGCCCCTAAGGACCTCGACGCCATCCATGCGCTGAACACGCGGATTGTAGTAACGCTGGTTGCCGACGAAGATACCCGGCTGTACCGGCACCCCATCCTCCAGCACTGTGGTCTTGAACTGGTCAGCGGGGATGCCCCGAACCCCATAGTTCGTGACGATCGCGCTGTCGTCCTCGCGCTTGATGTACATCCCGGGCACTCGGCGCAACACATTCTCGGTGGAACGCGGGCGGGTCTCCCGGATCTCGTCTTCGGTAACGATGGTCACTGCCCCGGGCGTTTCGAACACGTCCGTAAGACCCGGTGCCACCACGTCAATGCGCGGCAACACGACCGGCGCCCGTGTTTCGGCGGTGGCGGCAGGCTCTTCAGCCTTCACTGCCCCGGCACCCGTCGTCCCGGAAATTGCCACCGCAACGGCAAGCGCCAGCTTCCCGGCACGAACAGGATTCTCCCCGGCGCGCGCGCGCCGCCCCACCATATTCTTGCGAGCCATTTCCTTCTCCCTTTAGTTTGCACGGCAGACAAACCGCCTCGACCGGTGATATGCCGCGATTCAAGTAACGACAAAATGGCTGGCTGAGGGAGCGACTCCCCTGGCTGGCGCGCGCCGTGGCGCCAGCCACGGCCAATGCAAAGATCGATTTATTTGGTCAGGATCAGCTTCCTGCTGGAGGTCACCCGCAGGGTATAGACCTCCCCCTGATGGCGAATGAACAGACGGTCCGCCCCGCCCAGCAACTGATCCGAGGTGATCTCCCGCGGAGCGGAACAATGCCCGGCCTCCATGTCCGGGGAGGCCGCCGATCCGCTGCCACGCTTCGAACCGCCTTCTGGATAATCGCTGCCGGGTTTCATGCGCACCTCCCTCACCACGAGGAAGGGAATCGTAATCGCAATGAGAATGAGTTGCAAGCAGGAAAGAGCGGATGGCCCGCGCGTGACTGCAGTCCCGACCGCACGGTGAATGACGGCCCCGGACACCCGATTGACCCCGGGCTTCAGCATTCGCTCGGTGCCCGGAACCGGCGGGACACGGGCGGGTTTCCCCACCGGCGCACGGTCTGTCGCGCGGCTTTGCCCCCATGTCGGCGTTCACGGCGGAGAGCCGCCAGAGAAACGCGGCAGGGAAACGTCGATTGTCCGCCGTTTTCCTGCGGCACTTCGGATGTGCCGCAGGGCAGGTGACCGGATCAGCGCCCGCCGGAAAGGGCCGCCTGACAGGGACACTCCTCGCGGCGGTCGCCGGCGGAGACCCTGCGGGCGACGGCAGGGCGATGCACCGGCATGGTCGGGCCGCGCCGTGGGCGATCGCCACGCAGGGGAGCTATGGCAGGACGCCGCCTGCCCCCCCTGGAACGGGAGGCTATCCCGCTGAACTCATCTGGCTCTGTTCGTAGTTCTGCAGGCCGACGCGGTCGATCAACTGGAGTTGGGTCTCCAGCCAATCCACGTGCTCTTCCTCGCTGTCGAGGATCTTCTGCAGCAGGTCGCGGGTACCGTAGTCCCTGACCTGGTCGCAGTACGCGATTGCCTCGCGGTAGAGGGCCAGACCCTCGTGCTCCAGCTCCAGGTCGGCCTGGAGGATCTCGCGGGTATTCTCGCCGATCCTCAACACCCCCAGGTCCTGCAGGTTCGGCAGCCCCTCGAGGAACAGGATGCGGTTGATCAACTCGTCCGCATGCTTCATTTCGTCGATGGACTCGTTGTATTCGTATTCATCCAGCTTTGCCAGACCCCAGTTCCGGAACATCCGGGCATGCAGGAAGTACTGATTGATGGCCGTCAGTTCACCCTTGAGCGCCAGATTGAGGTAACGGATAACTTCCTGATCACCTTGCATTACTGCCCCTCCTCCTTTGGTTCAACCCCGGGTGGACCACCCTGCCGCCCCCGGCAACTGCCGGCATTCGGCATCCCGCACCCACTCGTGAAGGTCACCCATACAGGATAGTTCCTTGCGCGCCGACCGCCAGCAGCCGCGGATCGCGCTCGTGTCGGTCGGTCCATGTGCACCGGCGCGGCCGGAACCGCGCCCGCGCTATCGGCGGGGCTGACGCCAGCCCACGAACGCGCGATCAGCGGATCAGGGGCACGTCCGCGAGGCTTTCGACCCGGACCCGGTCGGCGCAGCCCTCGATCGCCCCCTCCGGCCCTTCGCAGGCGCGTATGTCATTGATCAGGATGCGCCCAACGCTGCCGCAGGCCGTTTCCGTCATGCGGAAGGCTCGCACCGCGGTGCTTCCCGCCCGCAACGGCGCCATCTCGACCACCGTACGCCGCTGAATGATGCCGTCCTGGTCGAACACCACCAGATCCAGCTGGAACGACTCCAGGGCCGCGTCCAGACCGTTCTCCAGCACCAGATGCGCGCGACAGTCGTCGCCTTCGGCTTCGAGCTTGTTCAATTGCACGCCGATCTTGCCTTGCTCGCCGGCTCCCGCCACACCCGGCAGAACCAGCATCAGGACCAGCACCATCAGGGTGCCGACTGCCTTGCTATGTGTATGCATGGGCCCTCCTTCTCGACCAGGGAAATGCTGGACAAAGCCATGCCGGCTTTCTCAGCGCGCGCGGCGCTGCATCGTTGTGTATGCCTTTGCACTGGCAAAGGGGTTTGCAGCTTGCTGCGGAATCAACCACCTGCGGTGGCCGATTCCGGCGGCACATCCGTGTGCCGCCAGGAAACGCCGAACAATCCGCGTTTCCTGTGCCGCGGGCAAGCAGCGACCAGCCGGTGTCAGCGAACGGAAAATGTCACCGGCACCACGAGTTCGAAGTCGTCGCGTCCGATCGAATCCGGGGCGGGAAACGGATTCGCCCGCTCGACCATGTCCTCGACAGCGCCATCGAGAATCCTGCTCCCGGAGCTCTCTTCGATCCGGTACTCCATCACATTCCCGTCGCGGTCCAAGTGCAGCCAGACCGAGGCCGTTCCCTCCAGACGCCGCCGCTGCGCCAGCCTTGGATAGCTCTTGTGTCGCTCGATCCAGGCCTGCAGCTCCGCCAGGTAGTCCGGATCAGCGCCCGGCGTACCCCCTCCCGCGGTATCGGCGGGGCTTTCACCGGCTTCCGCATCGGCTGCGCCCCGTTCGTCGGCCGGCGCCTCGACATCGGCGTTCTCTCCGGGTTCGGCGACCTCGTCTGCGTGCTCGACATCGGGCTGCACCGGTTCCGGCTCCGGCTCCGGCTCCGGCTCCGGCTCCGACTCCGGTTCGGGTTCGGGTTTGGGCTCGGGCTCGGGCTCGGGCTCGGGCTCGGGTTCGGGCTCGGGTTCGACGACCTCGGCTTCCTCGACCGGCTGCTGTTCCGGCTCCACCGGCTCGGCTTCAACCACCTCGGCCGGCTCGGGTTCCACGGGCTCGGCTTCGACGGTCTCCGCCGGCACGGGCTGGGGCGCACCACCTGCCGCGGCCATGGCAATTTCCAGCCCGCCCACGCCCGCATCTTCGGCCCCGGCCGGCGGCTCGCGCAGCAGCAGTGCCATCGCGACCAGCAGGTGCAGTGCGACCGCCATCACCAGGGCCGCTATCCAATGTCGGTACGTCAGCTGCATCAGACTTCCGGTACCGTCAGCAGGTCGATGCGGTCGATCCCCGCCTCGCGCAGGTGTTCGAGCACTCCGACGACCTCCACGGCTTCCGCGCGGCCGTCCGCCTTCACGCGTACCCGTGCCGCCTCGCCGTGGCGACCGACGTGCTCGCGCACCAGTGCCGCCATACCCTCGAGATCGGTCTCGTCCTGGTTGACCGCCAGGCGCCCCTCGGTGCCGACGATCACCATGAACTCGTCCGGTCCGGGCTGGCCGTCGACCGCGGATTCCACCGGCTCGACCTCGAACGGATCGATCGCGCTCAGTTGCCCGGCCACCATGAAGAAGATCAGCAGCAGGAAGACGATGTTGATCAGCGGCAGGATGCTCTCGTCGTCATTGCGCGGGCGATGCGCAACATGAAAATGACGCCGCTGCCCGATCATGGTTGCCCCTCCCGGATTACGGAGAGATTCCGCGCGCCGGACTCCGCGAGCCCTTCGAGCACGGCGACCGTGCGCTGCATGCTCACCCCCGGGGTGGGCATGACCAGCACACGGGTATCGGCATCCTCGCGCAGGCGGGCGCCCACACGCTCGTGCAGCTCATCCGCCGCCAGCGCCTGCCCGGCGAACCGAAGCTCGTCCGGCCGCACTTCCACCAGCATGGCACCTTCCATCGAACCGGCACCCCCGGCCTCGGCCGGGGCCTCGAGCTGGACCGCGCGCCAGTCGAGGAAGCTCGAGGCCAGCATGAAGAACACCAGCAGGATGAAGACGACGTCGATCAGCGGGGTCAGGCTGATCAGGTTGCGCCGGCGTGGGCGGCTAGTGTCCAGCATCGGCCGCTTGCCGGAGCAACGCGCCGTCCTGGGCGCTTTCCCGGCCCTGGTCCTTCGCGTGGTCCTTGCGTGCCGCCTGCGGCGATGCCTCGACCGGCGCCGCCGCGGCGGCGCCGTGGCTGTACAGGCTGCCGGTGAACAGCCGGGTGACCGCGTCGTCCATGCGGTGCGCCACGCGCTCCACCCGCGTCTCCAGCCAGTTGAGCGCGGCGACCACCGGGATCGCCACGGCAAGACCCACCGCGGTCGTGAGCAGGGCTTCCCAGATGCCGCCGGAAAGCACCGCCGGGTCCACCTGGCTGCCCGCCGCCTCCAGTGCCTGGAAGGCCTTGATCATGCCCATGACCGTTCCCAGGAGGCCCAGCAGCGGGGCCAGCGCCCCGATGACCTCCAGGGGCCGTAGGCCCTGGCGCAGCGACTGGATGGCGGCATTGCCGAAGCGCACCACCTCCTCGCGCACGGTAGCCTCCGGCGCGCCACCCTGCAGCCCGCGGATCCCGCGGGCCACGGCACGCGCGGCGGGGTTGGGGGTGGCCTCGGCACAGCGGATCGCAGCGTCGGCTTCGCCACGATGGAACAGCTCCAGGGCCTCGTCGGCGGGGCGCACATCGGTCACCCGCAGCTTGTGCAGTTGCCACAGCTTGACCAGCACGAAGGTCAGCGCCACCACCGATGCGATCAGGAGAATGGCGACCACCGGCCCGCCCGCGTCCAGGACCCCGGCGATGCGTTCGCCCGCCAGCGATGCGATAAGTTCGTTCATGACTGCCTCGAATGAATTCGGGAAAAACCCGGGCCAGGATCAGCGCGGGCGGGGCTCCGCCACGACGGTCACCGGAACCGCCCCGGGCGTGGCAGGGACGGGGACGGCTGCGGAGCCGGCATCGCAGCCGGCAGCGCCGGCGTCGCAACCGGAACAGTCCCGCAGGATCCCCTGCGCCCGGCGGGCACACTTGCCGCATGCGCCGCATACGCCCAGCCGTTCGCGCAGGTCGCGCATGCGCACCCCGCGACCATGTTGCTCCACCAGTTCGCGGATCTGGCGCTCGCGCACGGCACTGCAGACGCAGATGATCATCTCGTGGCCCTCCGGCACTGACAACAGGACGGACCATACCGCTAATGAGAATGGTTAGCAACCGCGTTGGGGAAGGGGTTGCAGCAGGTTCGGCAGGGGAACCGGATGGCGCCTGCAGGGCCCGCACGAAGGTGCATGCGCCGTCGCGCGCGGCTCTCGCCGGAGTGCAATACCGGAAACGCCGCGGTGGCCGTGCAAGCGCCCCTCCCCGGGCACTAATCCTTCCGGCGGGTCGCATCACACAACTGGACGTCTACACTCCATAGCGTTCGACCACAGGAGGTGTCCGATGGAACTCGATCCGGTACTGCTGTCACGAATCCAGTTCGGGTTCGTTGTCTCCTTCCACGCGATATTTCCGGTGTTCACCATCGGCCTGGCGTCCTATATCGCGGTGCTGGAGTCCATCTACTTTCGCACCGGGGATAACGAGTGGGCGCGCCTGTCGCAGTTCTGGACCAAGATCTTCGCGGTGGTCTTCGGCATGGGAGTGGTCTCCGGCCTGGTGATGTCATTCCAGTTCGGCACCAACTGGAGCGAGTTCGCCTACCGCACCGCGAACTTCCTCGGACCGGTCCTCACCTACGAGGTGATCACCGCGTTCTTCCTGGAGGCGGCCTTCCTCGGGGTGCTGCTGTTCGGCCGCAACCGCGTACCGCCGGGCCTGTTCCTGACCTCTGCCTGGATGGTGGCGATCGGCACCTTCATCTCCTCGTTCTGGATCCTGTCGGCCAATTCCTGGATGCAGACGCCGGCGGGCATCGAGATGCGCGACGGCATCGTCCACGTGACCAACTGGATCGAGGCAATCTTCAATCCGAGCTTCTGGCCACGCTTCTTCCACATGGCGCTGGCCTCGCTGCTCACCGGGGGCTTCGTGGTAGCCGGCATCTCCGCGTACTTCCTGCTGCGCAACCACGCGGTGGAGGCCAGCCGGCGGGCACTGAAGATGACCCTGGTGTTGCTGGCGATTGCCGCGCCGGCGCAGCTGGTGGTGGGCGACATCCACGGCCTGAACACCTTCGAACACCAGCCGGCCAAGGTGGCGGCGATGGAGGGCACCTGGGAGACGCAGCGCGGCGCCCCGTTCCTGCTGTTCGCGATCCCCGACTCGGCCAACGAGACCAACCACTTCGAGATCGGCATCCCCAACGCGGCCAGCCTGATCCTGACTCACGAGTGGGACGGCGAGATACGCGGCCTGAAGGACTTTCCCGCCGCCGAACGGCCGAACGTGGGCTGGGTGTTCTGGCCGTTCCGGGTGATGCTGGCGATCGGCTTCCTGATGATCATCGTCGCCCTGACCGGAGCATGGAAGCTGTGGCGCGGGCGCCTGGAGGAGAGCACCCGCTACCTGCGCGTGCTGACCTGGATGGTCCCGCTGCCGTTCGTGGCGGTACTGGCCGGCTGGTTCGTCACCGAGATCGGCCGCCAGCCGTTCCTGCTGTACGGCATGATGGATGTTCACCAGTCGGTCACCCCCCACCTGACCGGCGGCATGGCCCTGTTCACCCTGCTGGGGTACATCGCGGTGTACGCCGTGGTGTTCAGCGCCGGGGTGTACTACCTCACCCGGATCGTGCGCCACGGGATGGAAGATGTGCGCACCGCCCCCCCCGTCGAGGAAGCCGGCCGGCCCAAGCGGCCGCTCTCCGGGGCCGATGACACGCTCGATTCCGAACCCAAATCCCGCTAAGGAGGGCATGCCATGTTCGATCTTGTCTATATCTGGATCCTCATCATCGGCTTCGGGATCCTGATGTACGTCCTGGCCGATGGCTTCGACCTCGGGGTGGGGATCCTGTTTCCCTTCGCCCGCTCCGAGGAGGAGCGCGACATCATGATGAACACGGTCGCCCCGGTCTGGGACGGCAACGAGACCTGGCTGGTGCTGGGGGGCGCCGGGCTGCTGGCGGTCTTCCCGCTGGTCTACTCGGTGTTCCTGCCGGCGCTGTACATCGGCGTGTTCCTGATGCTGGCGGGCCTGATCTTCCGCGGCGTGGCCTTCGAGTTCCGCTTCAAGGCCGATCCCGACAAGCGCCGCCTGTGGAACTGGGCGTTCTTCGGCGGCTCGGTGGTGGCGGCCTTCGCCCAGGGGGCGGTGGTCGGCACCTTCATTCAGGGCTTCGAGACCGAAAACATGCGCTACGTGGGCGGGGCGCTGGACTGGCTGACGCCGTTCACGGTGATGACCGGCATCGGCCTGGTCGCCGGCTACGGCCTGCTGGGCGTGACCTGGCTGCTGCTGAAGACCGAGGGCGAGACCCAGCAGTGGGCGCGGGGCTGGGCCTACCGCCTGCTGATCGTGGTGATGGCGGTATTCGTGATCATCAGCATCTGGACGCCGCTGACCGACGCCTTCGTGATGGAACGCTGGATGGGCAATATTGCCTGGCTGTGGGTCCTCCCGGCGCTCACGCTGCTGCTCGCGGCCGGCCTGTGGCGAGCCCTGTCGTGCTGCTACGAGGCCACGCCGTTTCTGGCCACCATTGGTCTGTTCCTGCTGTTCTATCTCGGCCTGATCATCTCCAAGTGGCCGTACGTGGTACCCCCGGACTACACCTTCTGGGACGCCGCATCAGCCCCGGAAAGCCAGTTGTTTCTTTTAATCGGTCTGCTGTTCGTGGTGCCCTTTACCCTGATGTACACCGCGTGGACTTACTACGTGTTTCGCGGCAAGGTACGGGCAGATTCGGGATACCACTAGGCTGATACATGCAGGAAAACTCCGGGGCACTACCGCCCCGCCCCTGGCTGAGCCAGCGCCTGAGACCCCATCGGCGCTGGCTTTTGCTTTCTGCGGGAGCGGGGCTTCTCGCGACCCTCGCCACCATTGTGCTGGCCGGGCTGATTGCCTGGGCGGTGCATGCCGCCCTGTTTCTGCCGGAGCGGCTTGACCTGCCGCTGCTGCTGGCCGCGGCGGCCGCGGC
>SL_3KL_010_SEDDRAFT_10004966_pt1 | contig 11969 bp, 7 predicted proteins | sample SodLakKL_010_SED_2_FD_10381 | JGI IMG/M metagenome (IMG submission 10381)
AAACAGTATGGCGCAGCAAAACAATTGTTTTTGCAAAGCATCAAACAAATCAATGACCAAAAAGACCAGCGGCAAGCCAATGCTGCACTATTTGCCGCCATATGTGCTGCCGAATTGTTCCATCCCGACACAGAGGCGTTGCTGGACCATTTCATGCATCATCATCCCACACATCATGGCCAGTCACTGGCATGGTTTCATATGGGAAACCTGAAATACAGGAAGCGGAACCATGAACAGGCGCTCCAATGGTATGCCCGCCTTGAACCAGGCAATGTGGAAAAATCCAGGAGAGACGAATTTCTGTTTAAAAAGGGATACAGTCATTTTATGACGGAATCTTATGATGCAGCCGGCCGGTTATTTGAACAGATCAGGAATCCCGGATCGGATTATTATAACCCATCGGTATATTATTCCGGTCACGTGGCATACATCAGGGGCGATTATGACCGGGCCATTGGCTTATTCAGGCAACTTTCAGACGACAGGAGTTTTGGGCCGGTGGTTCCTTACTATATTGTGCAGATTTATTACTTACAGGAAAGATTTGATGATCTGCTGGGATTTGCCCCGGACCTGCTCAAAGAAGCATCCCCCCAACGCACTTCGGAAATTTCGCGGCTGATCGGGGAGGCCTATTTTCAAAAATCAAGATATGACGAAGCCATCCCTTACCTGGAAGATTACATCCGGCGGCACCGAAGCGCTGCCGGCAGGGAGGATCATTATCAGCTGGGGTTTGCATTGTATATGACAGGAAGGTACCAGGAGAGCATTCCACATCTTGAGCGGGCCATTGCCGAAGAGGATGAATTGACGCAAAATGCTTACTATCACCTGGCATCAGCTTATGTGGAAACCGGGCAGAAACGCTTTGCGCGCAATGCTTTTTCACAGGCCCACCAGGTTGGCATACTTGCAGACATTGCCCGGGAATCCCTTTTTAATTATGCCCTGCTCTCCTTTGAGTTATCCTACGACCCGCACAACGAAGCCATCCGGTCATTTCAAAAATACATTGAAGAATACCCCGGGTCACCCCGGACACAGGAAGCATATGCCTACCTCGTAGACCTGTATATGACCACCAGGAATTACAAGGATGCCCTGGCCTCCCTGGAACAAGTGCCGCTCGACACGCCAAAACTGCGCGAAGCATATCAAAGGGTAAGTTTTTACCGGGGTGTGGAACTGTTCAACAACAATGATTTCAGGTCAGCCATAGAACATTTTGAAAAGACACAACGGTTCCGGGAGAACAGGGAAATGTTTGCCGCCAGCATATATTGGATGGGTGAAGCACATTACCGGCTCGGGCAATATGACAAGGCAATCAGTCAATACGAATCGTTCCTGATCACCCCGGGGGCATTCCCGCTGGGAATTTTCAATCAGGCAAATTATTCGCTGGGGTACGCCCATTTCAAAAAAGAAGCATACGAAAAAGCCATTCCCGCCTTCAGAAGATACATTGCTGCCGCAGATGAAGATCCCCGGATGATCAACGATGCGGTGCTGCGGATCGCCGATGCGTATTTCATCACAAAACAATACCGGCCAGCCATGGATTTCTACAACCGGGCCATTGACATGGATGTTCTCGATACGGATTATGCCGTGTTTCAAAAAGGACTGGTATATGGGATCACCGGGTTGTTTGATCAGAAGATTGCCACCATGACATCCCTGATCCAAAAATATCCGCAGTCTTCGTTTATTGATGACGGAATGTATGAAATTGCCAACACCTGGCTTATCCTCAACAACAATGAAAATGCAAAAAACCAATTTTACCGGCTTATCACCCGCTATCCCAACAGTTCTTATGCACAAAGTGCAACACTCAAGACCGGACTGATCTATTACAATGAAAACGAAGACGAAAAAGCCCTGGAAGTCTTCAGGGAAGTTGCAAAACAATATCCGGGTACTTCGCAGGCAGAAGAAGCCCTGGCCTCTATCCGGACAATTTATGTGGGGTTGGACCGCGTGGATGAATATGTGCGTCTTACCGAAGAGCTTGGCATGGCCGATGTGACAGCTGCCCAGGAAGATACACTTGTGTATCAGGCGGCAGAAAACCGTTATATGCAGGGCGATTGCGCCAATGCCGTGGTGAGTTTTAACAACTACCTGGATCGGTTCCCGGATGGCATCTTCGCCTTGAATGCACATTTTTACCGCTCCGAATGCCTGTTTCGCACCAATGAATTCCAGCTTGCGCTTGAAGGCTACCGGTATGTTATAGAAAGGCCGCGTTCAAAATTCCTCGAAAATGCATTGCTCCGGGCTTCGGGTATTGAATACATGATGGGCCGTTATGAACCTGCCCTGGCATTTTATCAGCAACTGGAGGATGTAGCTGAATTCCGTAACAACCTGCTGGTGGCGAGAAAGGGTATCATGCGCTCTTTTTACGCCCTTGAACGGCACCGGGAGGCCATTGAGGCAGCAGGCACTGTATTGCGTACCGACAGGCTATCGCAAGACGAAGAACAGGAAGCCCTGCTGATCCATGGGATGTCATCCCTGGCCGTACATGATCTTGAACAAGCCCGAGAATCCTTGCTGAAGGTTGTGGAAATTGCCGAAAACCGGCGAGCGGCCGAAGCGATGTACTCGCTGGCACTGATTACTTTCCGCCAGGGCCGTTATGAATCGGCCGAAGACGAGATCTTTACCTACATCAATAAGTTGTCGGCCTACGAGGATTGGCTGGCAAAAACCTTCCTGCTGCTGGCCGACGTTTACATCGAAACCGGCAACACATTTCAGGCAAAACATACCCTGGAGAGCATCCTTGAGAATTACGACGGCGAAGAACTGCTTCAGAAAGCACAAAACAGGCTGGATTTTATTCTGGACCAGGAGCAGATCATGGACGAACAAGAGGTGGAAGAAAGCATAGAAATTGACATTGGCGAAGGAATCTAAATAAAATAACGAACATGATGCGTATTCATTTTTCGATAAAATATTCAGTCCTGCTGATGGCCATCCTGCTGACACCAGGCGGCATGATGCATGCCCAGCAACTCGACATTGATGAGATTCAGGTGATTGCACCCTATGAACCCACCATATCCGATGCCTTTAAAATCAACATCAATCCAAGCATTGAGGATACAGTGCGGGTACAACTTGACTTTGATTACACAATAAGCCCACAAAAGGCCCTGACAAGCTTTCAGTTGGCCCCGATTGCACCGGCCCGTATGCGGGGTGAGCCATTGCCCGGATTGTACCGCGGCCATGTAAAAGGAGGGTATGGCAGCTATCAGACCCCTTATTTTGAGGCGTTTTACAACACTTTGCGTTCGAATCAACACGCCCTGGGCGTGCATGTAAGGCACATTTCTTCGGGCAAGGAGATTGAAGACCATCCACACAGTCTGTTCAGCCGAAACAGGGCCAGCATCCATGGAACACGATTTTTCAGGAACAATTCCCTGAAGGCCGGAGTCCTTTATGACAGGCATGTGATCCATTATTATGGGTTCCCTTATGGACGTTTTATTCCCGGTAAACAATCTAACCCCTTTCCCATTTTAGCTCCGGAAGCCAGCGACGTACGCCAGCGTCATGAGTTTATCTCTTCGCACCTTGGATTTGGAAATTCAAGGAGCAATACCGAAGGGTTTCAGTACCATGTTGACCTGGGGCATCACTGGTACCGCGACCGTTACCGTGGCAACGAACATCAATTCAGCTTTGGCGGAACCATAGGCGGTGAGATTGGTCCCGATCCCTTTGGCATTGCCGATAAACAACATATCCGGATAGATATGCATGCCGATTACTTTTACCAGGAAAACCCCCTGAACGTATTTAACTCCGGCATTTACAGCCTCAGCCCGGTGCTGGAGTCAACCATTGGCAGGCTGCAATTCCATATCGGAGTGAATATGGCCGTTGAAGATGACAACGGCAGCTACCAGTTGATGACCTATCCGCTCGCCGGATTGCAGGTAAATATTGTTGATGAGCGGCTTATGGCCTATGTGGACTGGTCAGGAGGACTGGAGAAACAATCCTGGCGTTTGCTCTCAGAGTCCAATCCTTTTGTAATGCCATCGCCCACCTCTGCATTTACAAATGTGCGGTCAAGGATCGGCGGAGGCCTGCAGGGCAGCATCAGCAACCGGGTATCTTATGCACTGAGCCTGACCAACAGCCACATCGACAACCACCCTTTCTTTGTCAGGGTTCTTGCGCATGACGCTGCCATTATTGGCTCTCCGGCCATATCGTGGCAATATCCTTTTATGGTTATTTACGACGACATCAGCCTGCTGCATTTCAATGCAGAGGTACTGGCCCGCATTGGGGAACCATTTTCTGTGCGTTTGCGTGGCGAAGTATTCGATTATACCACCGGCACCCAGCAGGAAGCATGGCACAAACCCGCTTATTTGCTGTCACTAAACAGCCGTTACAGCATCCGGGGCAAACTTATCCTGACGGCCGGCTTGTACGGACGCGGCAAAACCTACGGAGGGATTTTCAACAGCCCACTGCCTTTGATGACCTCTTCGCACAAATTGCATGACTTTGTTCTGGACGCAAATCTGGGGATCGAATACAGGTATACTGAACTGCTTTCCATCTTCCTGAACTTTACCAATGTCATGGATGAAACCTACGAAAAATGGCTTTATTATCCCAGGCAGGGATTTGGTTTTTTGGGAGGGATTTCCGCCACGTTTTAAACAATTGTCTTTCAGGATCTTATACGGGTAATTTGCCATCATTTTTTTTTAAAAAAGTCGGCAAAAAAACCGTATCTTTGCCTGTTACCAAAATCATAGATTTATGAAGGCACCGTTAAAGCCAACCGAACTGGAAAAAATCAATTATGATGCCACCAGCATCCAGGTACTGGAAGGACTGGAAGCCGTCCGCAAACGGCCGGCCATGTACATTGGGGATGTCAGCAGCAAAGGCTTGCACCACCTGGTATATGAAGTACTCGACAATTCCATTGACGAAGCCATGGGCGGGCATTGCGACCATATCGACGTGATCATCAACGAAGATGGTTCTGTTACCGTCATTGATAATGGCAGGGGCATCCCTGTGGATATCCATGAAAAAGAAGGCAAAAGTGCCCTGGAAGTGGTCATGACCGTTTTGCACGCCGGCGGAAAATTTGACAAGGACACCTATAAGGTTTCCGGCGGGTTGCACGGCGTTGGCGTATCGTGTGTCAATGCGCTCTCCGAACACCTCAGGGTGGAAGTTCACCGCGACGGGCATATCCATGTACAGGAATACAAAGCAGGCGTGCCGTTGTATCCCGTCAAGCAAACCGGTGATACCGATATACGGGGGACCAAGGTGACATTTTTCCCCGACAAAAGCATTTTTCAAACCACCACCTTTAATTACGAAATTCTTACCAATCGCATGCGGGAACTTTCCTTTCTCAATAAGGGGGTTCAGATGACACTCACCGACATGCGCCAGCGTGATGAGAGTGGCCAGTCGGTCAAAGACGTTTATGTGTCAGAGATCGGGCTTCCTGAATTTGTTGATTACCTTGATGTTACCAGGGAAAAGCTGATTGAAAAAACCATTTGCATGTACTCTGAAAAAACGGGCATCCCCGTAGAAGTGGCCATGCAGTACAATTCCTCTTTTACCGAAAATGTGCAGGCTTATGTCAACAACATCAATACCGTTGAGGGGGGGACCCACCTGGCCGGTTTCCGGAGGGCGCTGACCCGCACCCTGAAAAATTATGCGGAAAAATCAGGTATGCTGTCCAAACTGAAATTTGAGATCAACGGCGATGATTTTCGCGAAGGCCTCACGGCGGTTATTTCGGTAAAAGTGGCCGAGCCGCAGTTCGAGGGACAGACAAAGACAAAGCTGGGCAATTCAGAAGTGAGTGGTGCTGTTGACCAGGCTGTCAGCGAAATGCTCACACATTACCTGGAAGAAAATCCACGCGATGCCAAAACAATAGTAAATAAAGTGATCCTGGCAGCCACTGCTCGCCACGCAGCCCGCAAGGCCCGCGAACTGGTACAGCGCAAGAACGTGTTGAGCAACACCGGATTGCCTGGCAAACTGTCAGACTGTTCTGAAAATGATCCGGCAAAATGTGAGATATTCCTGGTAGAGGGCGATTCTGCCGGGGGCACTGCCAAACAAGGCCGCGACAGAAGGTTCCAGGCCATTTTGCCCCTCCGCGGGAAAATACTCAACGTGGAAAAAGCGATGCCGCATAAGATATTTGAGAACGAGGAGATCAGAACCATATTCACCGCACTGGGCTTATCCGTGGGCACGGAAGAAGACAGCAAGGCATTGAATACTGAAAGACTTCGCTACCATAAGGTCATCATCATGACCGACGCAGATGTAGACGGCAGCCACATTGCCACACTGATCCTGACATTTTTCTTCCGCTACATGAAAGAGATGATCGAACTGGGCTATATTTACATTGCCACGCCACCTTTTTACCTGATCAGGAAAGGAAAAGAGGGACGATATGCCTGGACTGAAGAAGAAAGAAAACAGGTTGTCAAAGAATTCTCAAAAGACGGCAAGGAAACCGGTATCCACACCCAGCGCTACAAAGGTCTTGGCGAGATGAATGCTGAGCAATTATGGGAAACCACCATGAACCCCGAATTCAGGAAGCTGCGCCAGGTGGACATTGAAAACGCTGCCGAGGCAAACCGTACTTTTTCCATGCTCATGGGTGACGAAGTTCCTCCGCGAAGGGAGTTCATTGAAAAGAATGCAAAATACGCCAAGATTGATGCATAAAAACAGGCCGGGTACAACATTGCTTCCCGGACAGCCTGTTTGTGTCAGAAATACAGGGCTTATTCCGCAGTGATCCAGCCGGTTACCTTCTCGGAAAGCGGACTTTCGCGCGGCGACAACACATCTACCAGCTGGCCTGTTTCATCTATCAGGTATTTTTGAAAATTCCAGCTGATCCTGGAGTCCATTTTTCCATTCAGCTCTTTTTGGGTCAGCCATGCATAAAGCGGCGCAATGTCATTGCCCTTGACAGAAATTTTTGACATCATCGGAAAACTCACCCCGTAATTTTCCTGGCAGAATGTGATGATCTCCTCATTGGTGCCCGGTTCCTGATTCATGAAGTTGTTTGCCGGGAAGCCAATTACAACGAATCCAAACCCGCTGTAATCACGGTACAATTGCTCCAGTTCCTCATACTGCGGAGTTAAACCGCAGCGCGACGCGGTATTGACCACCATTACCTTGCTGCCTTTAAGTTCAGCCAGGTAAAACTCATCGCCGTAAATGTCCTTTACGACAAAATCGTGGAAACTTACAGGATTTTTTGCGTGTACCGTTTCTCCATAAAATACCAGTGAAACGAACAAAGCAAGGAAAAAGAAAATTTGTTTGTATTGCATGATGCGTGTCGTTTATGTTACAATATACCTTCGCAGGTGGCATGTTAAACAACGACAGACATTGAATTGTTTGGAAGGCTGCTGAAAATTGAATCCCAACAAGCGGGATTATTGACGGAACCTGCGTTTTAGAAAAGGGTAACTGAATACCGAGATCAAAATGATCAGGGTACCAAGGTAAAAGCCCCCCGACATCCGCTCAGCTTCCGGAAAAAAGAAGCGGGCCATCGCAATGCCATACACGGGTTCCAGGTTGACTGCCAATACAACAGTATAGGCTGACAGCACCTTCATCACGTCCACAATGGCTGTAAACGCATACGCTGTGCAAACAAATCCAAGAAGCAACAAATAAAAAATGTCGGCCCGTGAAACCACGAAAAAGTCCGTTGTGAAACCACCGGCCAATGCCAGGAAAACACTTATAAACAAGAAACCGCCAATCATTTCGTAAAAACTGATCACGGTGGGGTGGTGCCGCAAGCTGATGTTCCTGTTCAGCACAACAAAAAGGCCGTTGAGCATGGCTGACAGCAAAGAGTAAAGGATCCCCTCCAGGTAATGGAATTCATACTGGAAGATCAGGTATATGCCCCCGATAATCACCATGCCGATAAGGACTTCCAGCCAGAATATGCGTCGTTTTTGTGTCAGGGGTTCAAGAAAACTGGTAAACAAGGTGGTGGATGCAAATACCCCCAGGGTTACCGACACATTGGATACTTTAATGGCATGAAAGAAGGTGATCCAGTGCAGGGCCACCACGACCCCAATGCCCAGCAGGGGATAAATTTTTCGCACCGGAAGCCGGTAAGGGATTTTGCGAAACAGAAAAAAGACCCACAGGCCCCCGAAAGCCATCAGCATGCGGTACCACACCAGGGAAACAGCCGGCAAACTGATCAGGGCCCCCAGTATGGCTGTAAACCCCAGCAAGATCACGATGAAATGGAGCTGAATATGTTTTGAGAGGATGTTCTGACCCATATTCACCCCTTGTTGAAATACGACCGTACGGCCCGGATGGCCTGATCAATGCGCTCATTCCGGGATCCACTGATGATAATGTAGGGAAAACCATACCCTTCAAGCTCGCGTCGAAACCAGTCAAAAAAGAATTCCCGCATGTGGGGATATTCCCGCTGCGGATCCGGTTCCCAGGGCAAATCAATATCACATAAAAGATACAGGTCGTAGGGTCTGTTTTCGATTTGTTTCAGGATCCACGGATGACAGTCATTGTATTTATGGAGTTCCCAGATCTTGGCAACAATCAACTCCGTATCACAAAACAGATATCTGTTGGCAGATTCTTTCAATGTATCTTCCATGGCTATTTGTTGCCTGGCAATGGCCAGAATATCCTCACGGCAATATGGCCGGTTCAGCCGGTTAACATATTCCCGGGCATACTCAGGAACATATACGGTATTAAAATAACCGGCCAGTTCCCGGCACAGCATGCTTTTTCCGGTGGATTCAGGTCCGGTAACCGCAACTTTTAAGACAGGTGCCAAATACGTATACTTTGCTTATTACCGAATCGGTCTAATATTTTATCACACCGGTGCGTTGTTCCGGAATGATCACCTGGATAAAGGCCACGTCCTCCATGCCATGGCATGTGTTGCAACTGGCCGCAAAACGGTTGAAAGACTCCATGAATGCCTGCTTGTTGCCAGAGGCGATGGTTACCATCAACTGCGGGGCAGCCGTATTGACAAACTGTCCGGCCGACGCTTCCCGTTCCGGCCTGCGTACAAAACCTTTCTCCAGGCTTCCAAGCATCTCCTCCAGCTGATATTCGGCATACTCCCAGTTACTGTCCATGCCGGCCCAATACAATTCCTTGTAACGGTATCCGGTTTCCATCATGGTCTGGTCAAAGCCGCCGATCTGGTTTTCGATGCTTGCGACAATCTCCTCGATCGTTTCACCGGCCCAACGGGTTTCATAATGCTGCTCAGGTGTCGTTTGACATGCCGAAATAATCATGGCAGCCATCAGTGCTGTAAAAACAATGCGTGTGATCCGTTTCATAATATGCTGCTTTTTGTGAATGTATGTATTTTATTTCCTGCCAGCGAGATCCAATATATAGGCATATTCCCTGGCCTGTTCCCGGAGGCGGCTGAAACGGCCGGATGCCCCCCCATGCCCGGCCTCCATATTGGTGTATAGCAGAATGTCAGAATCCCCTGTGTTTTTTGTGCGCAGTTTGGCCACCCACTTGGTGGGTTCCCAATACTGCACCTGCGAATCGTGCAGTCCGCTGGTAACAAACATATTCGGATAGTCCTGCTCCCTTACATTGTCATAAGGGGAATAGGACAACATGTATTCATAATATCTCTTTTGGTTGGGATTGCCCCATTCGTCATATTCAGCAGTAGTAAGCGGAATGGACTCGTCCAGCATGGTGGTCACCACATCCACAAAAGGTACCGCCGCAATAATGCCCCTGAACAGATCGGGCCGGTCATTCACCACCGCCCCCATGAGCAATCCGCCGGCACTGCCTCCACTGGCAAACAAAAGGTCTGGGGCAGTATAATTCTGTTCAATGAGGAATTCTGCACAATCAATAAAGTCGTTGAACGTGTTCTTCTTGTTCAGCAATTTCCCGTCCTCATACCACCGGCGGCCAAGCTCCTGTCCGCCCCTGACATGCGCGATCCCGTATATAAAACCCCTGTCAAGCAAACTCAGGCTATTGATGGAAAACCGGGGTTCGGCGCTGGCACCATAGGAGCCATAGCCATACAACAGGAGCGGATTTTTGCCGTCACGAGCTATCCCTTTCCGGTACACGATGGTCACGGGCACCTCAACCCCGTCACGGGCCCTTACGTAATACCTTTTTGTTTCATAATCGTCAGGGTCGAATCCCCCAAGCACTTCCTGCTGTTTCACCAGGCTTAATGCACCGGTGTCCATGTTATAATCATAGGTGCTCATGGGGGTGGTCAGCGAAGTATAATTGTACCGGAGGATGGGCGTCGACATTTCTGCATTGATGCCGATATTGGCTGTATATGCCTCTTCATCAAATGGCAGATAATGACTTCTGCCGGTAAGCAGGTTCATGATATAAAGTTGCCGCAGGCCTTTTTGTCTTTCCTGAAGCACCAGGTAGTCATCAAAGAGTTCAATGTTCTCAAGGAGTACATCTTTGCGGTGGGGAACCACTTCGCGCCAGTGATCAATGGATGTGGCCAATTCTGATGCTTCCATCAGCCGGAAATTCTCCGCCTTGTAATTGGTCAGCACATAAAACTTTCCGTTATATGACCAGACACGATAACGTACATCTCTTGTACGGGGTTGAAAAAGCCTGAAATCAGCATCCGGCTGATCGGCCTTCAGCAACCAGATTTCGTTGCTCAAGGTGGAGCTGATGTTCATCATCAGGTAACGGTTGTCTTTTGATCGCGAGATCCCGACATTATAAAACGTTGCATCATCCTCTTCATATATCAGTTCCGGTTGTTCACCGCTGGTGAAATGATGCCGGTATACCTGGTAATACCTCAGGGTTTGCGGATCAATGGCGTTAAAAAAGAAGGTCTGGTTGTCGGCCGACCATACCACACTGCCTCCTGCATTGCTGATGCCGGTAGGATGAATATCGCCAGTTGCAAGGTCTTTCACCATGATGGTGAATTGCCGGCGACCCACCGTATCCACGGTAAAAACCATCCAGCGGTTGTCGGGACTGATGTCAAAGCGCCCCACCCTGTAAAATGGGTGCGGTGCTGCCATGACATTCACGTCCAGCATAATTTCTTCTTCTGCATCGAGGCTGCCCGGTTTCCGGCAGTATACCGGATATTCCTTCCCTTCTTCGTAGCGAGTGTAATAATAATACCCGTTGTTAAAATAAGGTGCCGACTGATCTTCCTGCCTGATGCGGCCTTTCATTTCTTCAAACAATGATTCCTGCAATTCCTCTGTATGCGCCAGCCTTGCATGCAGGTATTCATTCTCTGCCTCAATGTAAGCGATCACTTCAGGGTCGCTCCTGTCATTCATCCAATAATACGGATCAACGCGGGTGTCTCCGTGGAGGATCAACAGTTTTTCGTGGGTTGCCGCGACAGGCGGGGTGATCTCCCTCTGCTCATGGGATGGACCGCAAGCTTGAATGATCCCGATCAAAAACATGTACACAATGATTTTCTTCATATTTATATTTTTTAGCAACTGTTCAGGGAACCCGAATCCTGGTGTCCAAATATAACAAAATCATAAATCCCGGACACAAAGTTTTTTGGCAATCGGTCAGGGAAATGGTATTTTTGGGATCATCAAATACAACCAATCCGTGAAAAGAAGTGTAAGCATATACGTTCAGGGCAAGGTCCAGGGAGTCGGGTTCCGTTATTCTTCAAAAGCCCGGGCCGATTCCCTTAACATCACAGGATATGTGCAAAACATGTTTGACGGAAGTGTATATATCGAAGCCTCAGGAATGGAAAGCAACCTGCATCAGTTTATCCAATGGTGCCGGCAGGGCCCTGCTCTGGCACAGGTCAGGGATCTCCGCATAGAAGAATCAGAAGA
>SL_3KL_010_SEDDRAFT_10004967_pt1 | contig 11966 bp, 10 predicted proteins | sample SodLakKL_010_SED_2_FD_10381 | JGI IMG/M metagenome (IMG submission 10381)
TACTACAACTTCAAAGGCCCATTGATTTTCTAAGAGATTTGAAAGATCCGGAGTGGGAGACCATTTGTTTTAACCCCATCACAGGGGATATGGGTAAGTCCCCACATTTCCCGGCTTATCCTAGTGGTCATGCTGGCTTTGGTGCTTCTGCTGCGGAGGTTTTGGAAGAGACTTTTGGAAGTCATTTCCCCATGGTTGATCGCACGCATGAGGGTAGAACTGAGTTTTTGGGTACTCCAAGAGAGTTTAATTCTTTCAACGATATGGCGGTTGAAAATGCAATCTCACGAATCTATTTGGGTGTACATTTCAGAATAGATTCCGATGAGGGATTGAGATTGGGAAGAGTAGCCGGTCGCTCTGTATTGGATCTACCCTGGCAGAGCTAAAACCTAAGGAAGCCTATAAAATTTGAACTTACCCCTCTTTTAACCGGGTTCAAATATTCTAACAGCGTATGAAAAGTCTGATTTCAATAGCAGTGGCAACCGCCTTGATTTTGGTATCCCTCATCCTAAATTCCTGTGCAACGAATGGTGAAAGTGATGACGGTGCCCCGTTTAAAGGACTGTTGACAATAACCAGTTCAGGCATAACCTATATTGATTGTCAGGACAACACCAGATACCGAATCCTCGATGGTCAGCACAAAGTTGGTGATGCAATGGGGGAACGGGTTATAACCCTCAACGAACCGGTTTACATTGAAATGGACGGTAGCTTGTCTGAATTCGATAGCAACCTCGAATTCGAACAACAGTTCTCTAAAATGATCAATGTGACAGAAGTTAGTCATATCGATGATGAATTGCCCTCATCATGTGATCATCACGTCAAGCCCATAGTGAGTTTTGAAAACCCCATGGAGAGAATGACGATTGAATTCAATTATTTTGTACCGGCTGTCATTTTGCAAAAACCACTCTACGGATGGTTGATGTATTTCCCCTTGCCGGATGAGAAGTTCAAAAAGGTCAGTCAGGGAGAATCTCTGGAAGTGATTTCCAGTTCTCACGGCGAGGAAATAGAATTGCGCATTGAAAAAATGATCTGCGCAACAGATGAGGATTCAGACCTTTGGTCACACCACCTGGAGATTGTTTTCAGGGGAGATGCCTACCCGGCTTGTGGGGGTATCAAGGTCGAAGATGGCGATGGTGCTGAAGGCATTTTGTTGTCGGCTTACCCACAATAAATTCCTGTGTCCTTCTTTTGAAAAATCGCTGGCCCAACTATGCCAGGTTGTTGCTGTAAAAGTGGTTTCTGACGGCCTCTACTACGTCATAGGTTGCCATATGACCGGCCACTTTGGTTTGAACAGAGGACAATTCCGGGCGTTTTTTCTGGAGGTACTCTCTGAAATCGAACTTGGTCTCATCAGGTCCCAGTATTATGATTTTATGGTCTGGCGGAAGGTAGTCTAAAATGCGGTCAAAAAATCTGGAATCTGCAGCAGCGGATTTTGTTCCCTTTTCAGGGCTGTGGCCATTGTCTGCCCGATTGAGTCTAATGCTAGAGAATATAGGGATAATAAAGGATTTGCCGGAGTCGATCATTACTACTACGGCCTTACTCCTATCAATCCAAATACCCGTATGTGCCAGGTGTTTATTCATACCGGCAAAAATCAGGGGTATTTTCGAAAATAAACCTGACATTAATCAGTAAACAGAATGATACTTGTCATTTGCCTGTTACTAATTATATCTTTACTTTGTAATCACAAAATACAGAAAAATGCGAAGAGCTGTTGTAGCAATCGATCTATCAGCGGTAGATGAAAAACTGCTGACCTATCTAAAGGCCCACAGAGAAAAACTGGGCATTGGACCCATTGCTTTTGTCCACGTATTACCGGAAAAATTCCATATATACCCGGACGACAAAATTTGGTCCCCTCTCAATCCAAAAGCAATGGAGGATATTCTCAAGAATATCAAGAAGTCCGTCGGCCGGTTTTTTGATCCAAAAGATAAAAACACGGAGTTTCAATTGTGCAAGGGAGATCCCTTGTCAGAATTGGTGGACTATGCTCACTCATGGGAAGCTGACCTGGTGGTGATCGGACAAAAATCAGGTGTTAAAAAGCACGGTATTTTAGCCAAGAATCTGGTTAGGAATGTCAAGTGCAACGGACTGGTTGTTCCCGATGACCGCCCGGATGATTTAACACACATCATGGTACCCATTGATTTCTCCCGCTATTCCGCAAAATCACTTAAACAGGCTCTGGAACTTAGAGGAGAAAATGAATCTGTCAAAATAACTGCCCTGCACATTTACGAATTACCGGCCATGGGATACTATAAGTTGAGTATGACGGAGCGCAAATTCAGGGACGGCATCAGAGAAAACATAGAAGAAAGCCTGCGAAAGTTCGTCCAATCACAGATCGGAGAAAATACTGACAATATCCAGATAAAAGCCATCTCGCGAGGGGTGCCTGGAGTATCCAATTATCTGACAGAATACGCTTTGGCCTCCAATGTGGATTTCATAGTAATGGGTGCAAAGGGCCACTCCAAAATCAAACTGATGTTGATGGGAAGTGTGACCGAGGGTGTGCTGGCGACCGGTAATTTCTTTCCCACATTGATTGTTAAGTAAAATCTTTGAAGAACTATGGCCCCGGGAAAAAATTTGAATGATCTACTGGAAAATAGCCGAATCGGTGACCATATGACTACCAACATACTGGTGGGCAAAGAGGAGTTCTCCATGAGCCACATCACTCGGTTGTTCAACGAGTTGAAAATACACCATTTGCCCATAGTAGATGACGATAACCGGGTCACGGGAATAATTTCTGCCAATGACCTGTTGAGGAGTTTTTCCATGGTGTTAGAGCTCGGAGAAGTCTCCCTCTCCGAAGAATTTGAGTCAGGAGGAACGGTACGCGATTACATCACCCGCAACATCGAGGTCTGCAGCCCTGGTGACCCTATTATCACCGCCATTGAAAAATTTGACAAGGGAAACTTTCACGCTCTGCCCGTGGTGGAGAATGAAGAACTGGTAGGTATTTTCACCTCGAGGGACCTCATTCGGTTCATTTCCGACCAAAAACAGGCATAAATAATTTCCGTTGAGCATCTCCACGGTGATGATAGAGGCACTTTAGCTGCCATGAGTGCCAGGCACTTTGGAGCTTACAAATTCTTGGGGTTAATAGTCGTGGGATCATCATCAGGTTGGTCGGTTGGCCTTTCAATCTGTTTTTTCTTTATTTTTTTCACGGTTTTCCCTTCTTCATCATCGTCGGGATCCTGCACGACGACCTCTTCCACCTCCTTTTTAACCTTTGGATACACAGCCGTACTTCCTGTCTTTTTCAAAAGGTAATATCCCCCTGCCAATGCCAAAATAATGGAACTGATGCCCACGATTTCCAGACCGGAATAATACTCAAAGTCCAACACAATGACTTTCCTCGCTATGGCGATCAAAGCAACCAGTATAACCACCTCCACATGAATCACATTTTCTTTGAAATACACCTTAATAGTGTCAAGCAACTCAATACCAATTAACACAAGCAGAAATATGCCGAATATATTCAGCATATTGTCGAGGTTAATAATCAGCGTCTCCTCTTTTTCTTCAAGTACAGCGAGATAGACTGCGTAAAACAACTCAATAGTAGCGACAAGTAAGAGAAGCGACATCAAACCTATAAGGGCAATGATAATCATCCGCTCAACCCATCTTACTGTCTTCTTCAATCTCGGTGGTGTACTTCCTTTTGCAGTCATGGCTAATCTTGTTTTAAACCTTACACCACAAGCGGTAAAATGTTCGACTATGGTAATTCACTGGTGGAATTGCCGGAGCCTTGCTCAATCAATCGGTCCGACTTGTAGAATTTCATTTCGGTCTGTTTTACAGATTTTTTCTTTATAAAGTTTTCTATTCATAGTAAATTGTTTTACAGGGTTTAACTTAAGAGAACAGGGAGAAATTGGTGAGATATTTCCACAGCCTGATTACATACTCAATGATAGCAGGCCTTACCAAAAGCCATGTATTTACCGCCGTTAAAGACTGGAATTAATTCCGATGAAAAAACTACCTTACTTAATTGTCAGGCAGCGAGTAGTTTAATAATCCGTATCTTTAGGTTTGAGAATAGAGTTATTAATCATCAAAATATGGTGGAATACCGAAATATGCTGTTCCTGTTTTTTTGCATCACCGGCATTTTGCTGAATGCAATCCCCATATTTTCCCAAAATATCCACCACAATTATTTTTTTGATGACCCGCTGAGTTTCAGAGAAGACCACAACTGGCTTTCCACTCATGAGATGTTAAAGGTTTACGAGCTCACCATCCAATTTCCGGGTGAAGAAAAGAGTATGATGGAGGTAGTTTTGGACCACAACGGACTGCCTGTTACAAAGCAGATAGCTGTGAGTGATTTTGACTGGGAAAACAGGGAACTCGAAAGTATCACTGAGGAATTTCACCACATTTACGTAATGGATAATTTGTTCCTGCGGCGAAAAACCACTCATATAAATCATACAGTTGCAAGGCCGGATTCTGTGGAAGCAGATGAAATGCTGGTTAATTTTTTCAACCGGGAGCAGTACGAATCTTCTGAAGGGCTCAAATTGGTTTACGAATTTAAAGGTGAAACCCGGCCTGCATCCATTGAGCTTTTTTCAGATGAAAATAAAGGCCGGCGCATTGAATTGGAATACCGGGATGGATGGCTTTCAAGGGCCGTGGAATATAAGATGGTAGAGGAAGACCAAAATCAAAAAATCCGTTCCGCAACGTATGAGTACGACGACCACAACAGACCACATAAGGCAACTCTTCACACTGATGGGGAAGAAAAGCGGTTTGAAATAACTTACGACCGCATCAATAAACCTTCGAAAATCACTTTATATTCCAATGGTGAAGTGGTTGAAAAAAGGCTGTATCAATACGAGAAAAGGGAGAGAATTGAAATTCCGGGGCTTGATTGATGACCGGGAAAATTTTTATCTCATAATAGTTACATCTCCACTTCTTTTGACAGTAGCAGGTTCTTCGCACAGGAAAAATTCGATCTCTGCGTACCATGCAAAAACAGCCGGTTGCATATCCTCACCATCAAAAACTCCATCCCAGCCAAATTCTACATCGGTTGTCTCAAACACTTTGTTCCCCCACCGGTCAAAAACCTTCATCTCAAAAGACAGAATCTCCAGGTCAGGTGGAAATTCGGGTTTAAAAATATCATTGATTCCATCGTCGTTGGGGCTGAAGGCAGTGGGAAAGTACATAGGCAATTCACCAAATTCGAATGGGGACACCTCAAGTCTGACCGTTCCGGTGACTTCTTCACAGACATTGGTCAATTCAAAAGTGAGATTTCTGTTTTCATTAAAGGTGCGGATAAATTCACCACTTCCATCAGACCAACTTAAGTCCGCCAGCTCTTCGTATTCAGTGAGATCGACACGCAGTCTTCCATCGGCACATATGAGCGTATCTGAAAAATCAGTTACCTCTGGTAACTGTGGTATGAAAAAGACATCGATTTCATCTTCATCGGTACAACCCTCATCGGATAGAGCAATCACACTGTAAGTGCCGGATTCAGTTACAACCAGATCAATACCTGTGGCACCTACATTCCAATCGTACTCCTCAATAGTGATTCCCTTGAATTCACTGACAGAAAGGGTTACTTCTTCGCCTTCACAGGACATGGTATCCCCAATTATTTTTATTTCGGGACTTATGGGAAAGGTGATAAAAGCGGAGTCTGAAAATTCGCAATTGTTGATACTGTAGTCCACGTAGTACTGCCCCGCCTCATCAACTACTGTTGAAAGAGCGTCAGTAAGTCCCGTGCTCCAGCTAATATTCTCTGCACGTGGATCAAGGTTTAACTCAAGAAAAGTCTGATCACAGGCAATGGAGTCCTGAATGAAGACAGAGGGTGAGGAATTGACAATTGTAAAGCTGTCCCGGAATATGCAGTTACTCAATTCTGCCTCCACAGTGTAGAGGCCAGACTCCAGTGCAGCAATACTTTGAGAGGTCTGACCGGTACTCCAGGAAAAATCCGCATTCTCATTTTCAATCTGAGATTCGAGAATAATCGGCTCCCCATCGCATATTTCAAAGGAGTCCACTATGCTCTCTGCAGCCTGAACAACCTCTATGATCAGGGTAGCTGTGTCCGGTTCCAGACATTGATTGGTTGATAGTGCGAAAAGGGAGACCTCGTAAATTCCAGGTTCTTCGTACTGATGAATCGGTGCCCTGTCAGTACTGGTGTTGCCGTCCCCAAAGTCCCATTCAAAATGTATGGTACCTGTACTGAGATTTCGAAAGTCTGCTGTAAATGGAGCGCAACCTTCAGTTCCTTCATCCACTCTTGCTCTGGCAATGATCTCGTTCAATTCGAAATCGTACTTTATAACTCCCAGGTTGCAGTTGTTGGATGGATTGGTTGGAGAGACGACCCCATCGGTAGTCGGAAAGAAATTGCCACCGCCGCAACCTGCACAAACAGCCTGGAAGATGGTACCCTCACGGCTAAACCTGCTGGTACCTCCATCCACATGCTCAAATCCTATTCCGGAACCTGGAGGAACAGTTCCGCCAAAGAAAGTAGCAAATATCAACTCCGTAGCATCTTCTTCCAGCACAAAAAAGTAAAAATCGTTGCCATCGGTAGTGTTTTGGAATGCATCCGGGGTAACTACCAGGCCGGATGTAGTACTGGTGGGAACATTGTTGCGATTTGCAGCACCTCCCCATCCCGAGGTGTAAATTCTATTGCAATCATCCACCATCAGGGCAGTGGGAGAAATATCAATAGAGCCTCGACCGGTTCCAAATACTGTTCTGAACTCCAATTCACTTAAATCACTGTCCAATCTTTTTATGAATTGGGCGCTGTTGGGATTGCTGTAAACCCCGGGAGTGGGTTGGAGGTTACCGGTTGACTGTCCCAGTAGATAAACTCTGTCATCCAAATCCAGCTCGACAAAATAAGCCTGATCGTAGCTGTTTGTGCCGACAAAACTACCTGCCAGCAAAGTACTTCCGCTGCTGTTTAACTTTGTTATAAAGCCATTTGCCGGTCCTCCCTGGTAGGTGGGTTTGTAGGCACCTGCACTTACTGGAAAATCATCACTTCTTGTACCACCGGCTACCAATACATTGCCCTCACTATCTAACTTGATGGAGTATGCGGCATCAGGATCGCTTCCCCCTAAATAGGTGGACCACCTGAGCTGAGTACAGAAGCGGTTGAGGCTGAAAACCACCCCGGCCATTCCGCCCGACATGCCCACCTGAAAAGCATTTGAGGTAATGGGAAAGTCGGATGAACGCGTTACGGAAGCCACATATATATTGTCAAAATCATCTACAACCACCTCACCTCTGAATTGGTCTCCATAGTTTCTGAGTAAATTCCTGTCGAGGTCATTGATCCCATCATTTCTGCTGCCTCCTAAAAATGTTGAACCGGTCAGCGCAGTTCCGTCTTCGCTCAAAACTGCTACAATGATATCGGTACCGCTTATTTCAATATTGTTGGTAAATATTCCACCCAGTACTGCGTCACCTCCCATGTTTTGTCCCTGGATAGAATTGGGTGTAGTTGGAAAATCACCAGAGCTGGAGGACCCGAGGATAACCAACTCATTTTGAGAATTCACGATGATACTGTGCGGCATATCGCTAAGGCCTCCCCCGAGATAGGTGGAATAAATACGCTCTGATCCATCATCACTGAATTTTGTAATTCCAATGTCCACTACTGAGTTAGCTCCACCGGGACCGGAATAACTGGTCATAAACGCACCAATGGTAGTCGGATATCCCTCCTCAAAGACAATCCCGGCACCAAACAATTCGCCATCCAGACCCGGTGTTGCAGTCATTCCCCAATTGTCCCCTGTCGATCCGCTGTAAGTAGAAAAAATGAGCACGGGATCGATAATCAACTTTTCACCCTTATCGTAAGACTCCGGGAAATGGAAAGAAACCACACTGTCTTTTTTGACAAATTCCGATGGTACATAATACTCTGTTCCATCGATAAGTTGAAAGGTGTAAGGGTTCTGCTCAAATATGCTGGTGAGGGTTGTTTTCATCCGAAGATTGCTATAGACTTTCTCCAACTTTTCCAATCCCTTATAGACCAATTTGATGTCCGAGGGGTCCGCACCGGGATGTACCACAAAATCGTATTTCAGCACCCCGTCTTTAATGTACAACTGGTAGTCGATGCCATCGTAGAGGTCGGTGTACTCAATTTTCTGATATTGCCTGACCTTCGATGCCCATTTGGAAGGGTCATTCCCCCTTATGTAATTAAAATACTCAGAAGAGGGCTGGTGCCCCAGATGCCCGTGGTCCATATTTGAGCCGGCAAACTCCACGGCAAATGCGTGATTTTTTACCTCGAATTTCATGAACTCACAATCCGGATCAAACTTACATTTGGCTCTATCTGCAAGATCATCTGCATCCTGTTGAACCCACAACAACCTGCCTCTTTCCGCCCAAATCTGATGAGAACCGAAATCTGCCTTGTACAAAACCTGGTCCGGCCACTGACCCTTATTCTCCCGGAAAGCGTGAGGTTCTGTCAAAGGAGGTAGTTCCGGGGTATGTTCAGCACCGGCATAACTCTCAAAGTCCGGCAGTAATATCAATACAGCGAAAAGTGAGATGATTATTCGCGGGAAATGTGAATATAATGACAAATTCGGTCGTTTATTCGGATCTATCTGTTTTCAATCTGGCTGAAAAGCCGTATGCCTCAGTTTAACAGGTGCAATCCGTGTTCAGTTTCAAAGAATTACATTTCTTTTAGGCTAAACGGTATTTTGAGGGATAAACGTTTAACAATTCCTGAATTAATAACACCAAAGTGAAATCTTGCTTAAAAAATTTAAAGTAACCCTGGGGGCTATTAAGTCATGAGAACTGGGATGGAAAATTCTTTGTACAATTGACAGGATACCTTCACAATTCAATTTGCAGGGAGCAGTAATTTATTCAATCAGCTCCGGAGATTTCTATCGTGAATGCAGGGAATACTCACTAAGGTGACATTATTTCCGTTTCACAATGTACTTTAGTTGAAGCAAGCCCCCTATTTTTGCATCATGATTGAAAAACTGGAATCATACAAAGATCGCTTTAAAGTCCTGGAGGAGCGGTTGTCCGACCCGGAAGTGGTGGCCGACCAAAAAGAGTTTACCAAACTCCACAAGGAATACAAGCGAATTACCCCCCTTGTGAAAGGATTGGAAAAATGGGAAAAACTCCGGGAGGAATACCATCAGGCCCGCGAGCTCCTGGATGAAGCCGATGAAGCGGTAAAAGCAATGGCCCGGGACGAAATCAAGGAGCTGCAAGGCCAAATTGATGAGCTGGAAGCTGAACTTAAAGACTTACTCGTGCCGCGCGATCCGGAAGATGCCAGCGATGCCATGGTCGAAATAAGAGCGGGTACAGGCGGGGATGAAGCAGCTATTTTTGCCGGGGACCTCTTCAAAATGTACACTTCTTTTTTCGATCAGTTGGATTGGAAGTACGAGATTATCAACCTCAACGAAAGCGCCCAGGGTGGTTACTCCCGCATAGTCCTCGAAGTGAAAGGAACTGATGTGTACGGCATGTTGAAGTACGAATCGGGGACACACCGCGTACAGCGCGTTCCCAAAACCGAATCTCAGGGCCGCGTACACACCTCTGCAGCCACCGTAGCAGTACTCCCTCAATTTGAAATGGATGAAATAGACCTCAACAAGGAGGACATCAGGGTAGATACTTTCCGCTCCAGCGGGGCCGGAGGCCAGCACGTCAACAAAACAGAATCCGGGGTGAGAATGACACACATTCCAAGTGGCGTCTCGGTGGTGAGTACCGACAGCAGGTCCCAGTTGAAAAACAGAGAGTTTGCCCTTCAGCGGCTCTATCAAAAAATACTGGAATCGCAGCGGGAAAAGGAAGCTTCATCGAGGGCAGAACAACGGAAATCTCTGGTGGGCACCGGAGACAGAAGTGGGAAAATTAGGACCTACAACTTTCCACAAAACAGGGTAACCGACCACCGCATCAATCTCACGCTTTACAATCTCGATCAGGTAATGGGGGGAAAACTTCAGGAGATCATCCAGGCCCTCAAGGTGGCAGACAATGCCAGTAAGCAGGAAGCATCCTGATGCAGTTCCAACAAACCATCGATACGAACTGGTGTTAGTAAGGTGATTATTGATAAAATGGTTGAGATTGTAACCTTCGAAAACATGAATAAGAGAGGTCTTCACATCAATCTTTTATCTGCCTGAAGTAACCAGATCAAAAATAAACCAGATGAGTCTAAACATGGTATTGGGTGCTTCCGAAAAACCCTCGAGATACAGCAACAAGGCAATGGCAGCCCTTCAGGCCAACGGACATAAAGTCGTTGCAATGGGTAAGAAAACGGGCGAAGCACACGGAATAAACATCCAAACAGAATGGCCCAAACCCAATACCGTCGATACGCTGACCATTTACCTCAATCCCGCCAACCAAAAACCACTGTACGATAAAATTTTGGAGCTGAACCCCCGCAGAATTATCTTCAATCCGGGATCAGAAAATGCTTTTCTCCGAGGAAAAGCTGAACAGGCAGGAATCCAGTGCACTGAAGCATGTACCCTGGTTCTTTTATCCACCGGGAATTATTAAAACTATGCAACTTTTGCAAAAACATTCAAAAGAGTAAAAGGATATGGAAAAGAGTGACGATAAAAACAATATGCTGAGGGAGGGTTCACTGGAAGACAAGGTGGTATTGGTTACCGGAGGAGGTACGGGATTGGGTAAATCTATGACCACGTCTTTTTTGGAACTGGGAGCTTCGGTCATTATAGCGAGTAGGAAGCTGGAAAACCTCCAAAAAACAGCGGATGAACTCAATGAAAAATTCCCGAAAAAAGTCTTGCCGCTTCAATGCGATATCAGAGAATATGAACAGGTGGAAGAAACCGTTGCAAAAGGAGTGGAGCATTTTGGAAAAATAAATGTGCTGGTCAACAATGCGGCGGGCAACTTTATCAGCCCCACCGAGCGACTTTCCCACCGGGCTTTTGACACTGTGGTTGACATCGTACTCAAAGGCTCTTACAACAGCACCCTGGCCATTGGAAAATACTGGATTGAAAATGAAATCAGGGGGAATGTACTGAGCATTACCACCACTTACACTTTTACCGGATCGGCCTACGTCGTACCCTCGGCCTGCGGTAAGGCCGGTGTTTTGGCACTCACCCAATCCCTGGCCGTGGAATGGGCTCAATACGGCATCAGACTCAATGCCATTGCCCCGGGACCCTTCCCCACCAAAGGTGCCTGGACCAGATTGTTCCCCGATGAAATTAAGTCCTTGTTTAGTCCTGACAAAAAAGTTCCTCTCGGCAGATTCGGCGAACACCGCGAATTGACAAATCTCGCCTGCTACATGATTTCAGACTACGCCGCCTTTATGACCGGAGAGCAAATCGTACTGGATGGCGGAGAATGGTTGCAGGGAGCCGGCCAGTTTAATTTCCTAAGACAGGTCCCATCCGAAATGTGGGACGAATTAGAGAAAACCGTGCGCAAGGGCAAAAGCGAGTGAGCCGTCGGGTTTTCTGTGAAAAGATGACGGAAAATACGTCAGTACTTCCACCTGTTGGCGAGAGCTACCAGGCTCAACATAATAGGCACCTCCACCAGCACTCCCACCACCGTTACAAGGGCCGCCGGACTGTGAAGACCGAATAATGCAATTGCCACTGCCACTGCCAGTTCGAAAAAATTACTGGTTCCTATCATGGCTGCCGGCGAACATACATTGTGAGGCAAATTAATCTTTCTCCCCGCATACCAGGCCAGGAAAAAAATAAAGTAGGACTGTATGATAAGCGGGACTGCTATCAGTAAAATGATGTATGGATTGTTGATGATAT
>SL_3KL_010_SEDDRAFT_10004968_pt1 | contig 11965 bp, 10 predicted proteins | sample SodLakKL_010_SED_2_FD_10381 | JGI IMG/M metagenome (IMG submission 10381)
GTCATCGGTCAGCTCCTCGGCATCCACGAATTCCACATCACGTCCATACTCATCTGCAAGAAGCTCAATGGTACCGGCCTCCAGGCGCTGGTTGATGGATACCACCATCCCCAGATTCATGCAATGCATGATGATCTCGTTGGGCTTGGCATTGAGCAGGTCCGCCAGGTCACTGACGGTGATGAATTCCGTCACCTCAAGGACACGCTGCTGCTTCTCGGTTTTTTCCGACTGCATTGTCTCGCGTTCGGCGGCCATCTCTTCCCGCTTCTGCTTACGGCGCTTCTGGCGTTTTCGTCCGGCAGAACCACCCGTGCTAAGCAACGCAAGGGTCTCTTTCATTTTGGTTTCGACATCAGAATCGTCGACCTTGGGCGCCTTGCGCGACTTGATTCTCTTCTTCTTTTTACGGGTCGTTAGAGTATCATCACCATCTTTGATCTCAGGTTTATCATCTTTTACCCGTTTTGCTGCAATTTTCTTCTTCTTGGGCTTATCGGCATCATCGACCTCCTCCTTCGCAGCAACAGGAGTATCCTCCTTCTTGGCTTTCTTGCTTTTCTTCTTTTTGCGGCGTCCGCGCTGTTCCTCGCCCGGCCCGCTGATTTCGATTTTTCCGAGGACCCTGGTACCGGTCAGTACTTCCTTGCGCCCCCGGATGATATCGATTGATTCCTCCTCATCCTCGGGCAGATCGTCACCGGTCTCCTCATCCGTGACGTCCACTTCCTCTTCCTGCTCTTCCGGACCGACCTCCTCATCCGCTTCGGCCTGCTCGGGATCAGCTGCCTGTCTGTCGGGACGCTCTTCCTTTGCAGCTGTTTTCTTCTCTTCTTCGGCCTCTGAGGTCCTGGCGGCTTTTTCTTCTTCGTCCTTTTCTTCCGCTTCCGGTTCGGTTTTCACTGTCTCAGCAGGAGGGGACGCTTTTTTTGCGGCAGGTTCGTCTTCAGGTTCCGTCGCCTTCCCGGCTTTTTTACTTTCATCTAGCGGCTCGAGAGGGAGCGTACCTTCCGTTTCTTCGAGGACATCCTGCGGCTGCAGGTCATCGATCGGATCCAGGAAGCTGTCAATGGTCACTGACTCGTTCTTGCTGGATCGGAAAGTGCTTCTGCGTTCCTCATACTCTTCGCGGGCGCGGACATGGTCCCTGCTTTTTGCCTTGTCCTCACCGTAAACCGTCTCCAGGGCGGAATACATCTCAGGTGTGATTTTCGCATTGGGTTTGTTATCAATGGAAAATCCGTTTTCGTTCAATGAGTCCACGATGGATTGTGTAGATACATTGAATTCCGATGCCACCTTGAATAAGCGTTTCGGTTTACCAGCTTCTGTCATATACGATTGATCCTGTTCTGTTGTACGATGTATCGGAGATGACGGGCTCAGGCCTCGTCCTCCTCAAACTCTTCTTCAATGGTCTGGATGATATGTTTCGCATCCTTGAGGGCAAGCCTTCCCTCGGTCCGGCGTTCGAGTTCTTCCGGACTGAGCTCCAGGACGGAACGGGCGGTGTCGCACCCGATGTCATAGAGCAACTGGACGATCTCATCGCCGAAATCGTCGGCAAATTCAAAGATATCGATATCGTCCTCGTCTTCCACTTCACGGTAGACGTCGATTTCATAGTTCGTCAGCTGCGTAGCCAGGCGGATGTTCACCCCGCCCTTGCCAATGGCCTTGGAGACCTGGTCAGCAGGGACCACGACCTTGGCGCGACGGTTTTGCTTGTCAAGATCCACGGACTGCACGTGTGCGGGCTGAAGGGAGCGCTTGATAAACTCGTGATCATCTTCGGTGAAATTGATCACGTCGATGTTCTCGTTGCAGAGTTCCCGGACGATCGAGTGGATCCGGATGCCTTTCATACCCACACAGGCACCCACAGGATCGACCCGTTCGTCATTTGAGATCACGGCAACCTTGGAGCGGTCACCCGGCTCGCGTACGGTCCTGATGATCTCGATGACGCCATCGAAGACCTCGGGTATCTCATTTTCGAAAAGACGCTCCAGAAGCAGCGGTGAGGTTCGCGAGATGATGACGGCGGGATTCCCCTCCTGGCGTTTTACTTCGACAACCACGGCCCGAATGGTATCTCCTTTGCGATACCGGTCCTTGTAAATCTGCTGACTCTTGGGGAGGATGAGTTCCACCCCGTTGTGATTGACCAGGATATCCCGGTTGCGGACCTGATAGACATCACCCAGCACGATCTCGCCGATCCGGTCGCTGTAGTCCTCAAAGATATTGTCCTTTTCAATTTCACGGATACGCTGGGCCAGGGTCTGACGCGCCATCATGACGGCACGCCGTCCAAAATCCTCAATCCTGGTTTCCTGGGCGAATTCATCATAGAGCTCCAGATCCGGATCCAATTTTTGGGCCTCCGTGACCCCGATCTCATTGACGGGGTCGGTCAGCTCCTCATCGGGAACCACCTCCCGGATATGCATGATCTGGATCTCTCCGCGATCAGGGTTCAGTATCACCGTAAATGCATCGTCCGTTTCGTATTTTTTCCGGATCATGGACCGAAATACGTCCTCAAGGATCGACAGCAGGAGATCCCTGTCAATGCCTTTCTCCTTGGCAATTTCAGCGAAAGACTGAATGATCTGTTTTGAAATATCCGTTTGCATGTAGGTAATGTTCGAGAAAGCCGTTCTTGTTGTTAAAAAGTTGCCACAATGTGTGTTTCCACAATATCAGAAAACGGAATCGGCAGCTCTTTCTTGTTTTCTGTCATCAGGGTGATCGAGTCGGTTGTCACTCCGGTCAGCTTGCCTTCAAGGCGCTCATGTTCCCCATCTTTCAGGAAGGTCACACGGGCTTTGCGTCCAATGTTGCTGTGATACTGCCTGATATCCCTGAGCGGACGGTCCAGGCCGGGTGAGGAGACGTTGAGTGTATACTTCTTACCGTGCCATCCGGAGGCATCCAGAAGTAAGTTCGCTTCCCGGCTGATCTCGACACACCGGTCCAGCGAAACGTTGCCTCCCTCAGACTCCACATAGATCCAGATCACACGGTTCCCGGTCGAACCCTTGAGTTCAACATCAACGAGATACAGGTCGTTGTCAGACAACACCTGTGCCGCTATCTCTTTTACCTGATCAAGCTCGTCCAAAAAAACTCCGTTTGCTGATTTCCAAATACAAAAAAAGTGAGCTTTTTCGGGCTCACTTACAAAGCATAAATATACGCCAAAAAATCGCAAAACCCAAAAATCCTGCCGTCTCCAGCACACTTTCCGATCATTCCGGAAGCATATCCGCATACCTCACTACGGGTAACTTTCATCCTGATTGCCTATTTTTGACAATTCACCGCAACCATTTTTTTAATTATGCGCATATTCCTTTTTTTTCTATTGATCCTGATCCCACTCCTAACTACCCAATGTGGCAGCGAAAACGGCACGGAAAGTGCCGAACGTCATGCCGGCCGAACCGTGCAACCCACCCATGAGATCCAAATCCTGAATGAACAGCAGGATCAGACCGTCACCCGGGTCCGCGTGGCCCTGGCACAGACCGAACAGGAGCGCAGCGCCGGACTGATGGATGTCCGGCAGATGCCTTTCGACACGGGAATGTATTTCATATTCGATGAGGAAGCACCCCGCAGCTTCTGGATGGCCAACACCCCGCTGTCACTGGATATCCTCTTCGTCAACAGGGAGCATCGCATCGTGCGGATACACACCCGCACCGTCCCGTTTTCCGAACGCCAGATCCGCTCGGAACTCCCCGCCATGTACACGCTGGAAGTGAATGCCGGCTTTGTAAGCGAATACGACATCAGGGAGGGGATGTACGTGCGGCTTTCGGAGGCGGACTGACCCCGGGTGCCGCGGCGCCCCGCCACCACCTGCCCTTCGATGAAGGCAGTACTACTTTTTCCCGTTGAGGAATTCCATCAGCTCCTCGACATTCTTGCGCGAACCCATATAGACCGGTGCCGTCTGGTGGATGGACTCCGGGACGACCTCCAGGACCCGTCCTTTCCCGTCCACGGCAAGCCCCCCTGCCTGTTCGATGATGTATCCCATCGGATTGCACTCATACATCAGGCGCAGTTTCCCTTTGGGATTGCTGACATTGGGCGGATACAGGAATATGCCGCCAAGGAGCAGCGTTCTGTGAAGGTCAGAGACCATGGATCCGATATACCGCAATGAGTAAGGGCGCATGGTCCCGGCATCCACTTTCTTGATGTGGTCGATGTAGGCACGCACACCTTCCGGCCAGCCGGAAGCATTCCCTTCGTTGATACTGTATTGTGGATGGAGTTCCGGGATGCGGATGTCGTCATCGCTCAGCATGAACTCCCCGATGCTCGGGTCAAGGGTGAAGGAGCTAACGCCGATGCCTGTTGTATAGACCAGCATGGTGCTGGAACCGTACAGTACATAACCGGCAGCGGCCTGGCTGTCCCCCGGCTGCAGTGCGTCGGATTCTTTGGGTGATTTGTTTCTCGGACTTTTCCGCCGATAAATGGAAAAAATGGTTCCAACGGAAACGTTGACATCGATATTGGAGGAACCATCAAGCGGGTCGAAAAAGACGATGTATTTGCCGGACGAGCTTTCGAGCCGGATCAGCTCGTTGCTTTCCTCGGAGATCATCATGCTCACGATCCCGGACCGCGCAAGTGCCGATTTGATCTGATCATCTGCAAATACATCCAGTTTCTTGACGCTCTCGCCATGGACATTCTGGCTGCCGTACTGGCCGAGCAGGTTGGTTATCCCCGCTTTGTTCACTTCACGGGAAACGATCTTTGCTGCCAGGCCGATATCGCGCAGAAGTTGGGAAAGCTCGCCCGTAGCACCGTTGAAACGGTTCTGCGATCGTATGATATACTCCTCCAGGGTGATCAGGTAGTTTTTTTTGGATTGTGCCATATGTTCGTTGTTTTTTGATGAAAGATCACAGGCCGGCATGATGCGCGCCATGTGCAGTAGCCGGTGAACCACCAGCGCCCGCCTGCCTCATGGTTCCATGGTTCCGGATTTTTTAACAAGTTCCCTGTACAGTTCCTCCGCCCTGTTTTCCAGCGATGAAATGCTCCCGTCGTTGTGCACCACGTAGTCTGCTTTGCCGGACAGCCGCTCAAAGTCCGGCTGCTTCCTGATGCGGTTGACCACGCTACCCTGATCGGCCCCGTCCCGCTCCGTGACGCGCCTGATCCGCTCGTCTTCCCGACTTACAATCAGAACGATGACATCGCACACTCCCTTTCTGCCTGATGCGAGCAACAGGGCAGATTCGTGCGCAAAGAGCGGGGATCCGCTTTCTTCCGCCCGTTTTTTTCGCACCTCCAGTTCCCTGTATACTGCTGGATGTACGATTTCATTTAGTTCTCCCACACGTCCCGCCGCAAACGCTGCCTCAGCGAGATATTTCCTGTTCAATGAACCATCCGGGCGATATGACGGCTCCCCAAAAGCCCTGACGATCTTTTCCTTCAGGTCCTGATCGGTTGCCATCAGTTCCTTTGCCAGGTCATCGGCGTAGACAACCGGCACTCCCAGTTGCTCCCATACACGGAGGAATGTCGATTTGCCGCTTCCGATCCCGCCAGTAACCCCGATGTGAAGCATAATTACACACTTTATTTGATGACTGACCCTGCTCAGAAGAATCCGTTCATATGATTGTATCCCGGCGCGCCTCCTCAACCTGATCTGGATAATCCGTTGAGAAGTGCAGCCCGCGGCTTTCCTTGCGGCTCATTGCAGAGCGGATGATAATGTAGGCGTTTGTTATCAGATTGCGCAACTCACAAAGCGGCACACTTACTCGCGTTCTTTGATAGAATTCTTCGGTCTCCTCAAACAGCATGTGTGTCCTCCTGAACGCCCGTTCAAGACGGAGGTTACTTCGAACAATTCCCACATAGTTCCACATAACCTGCTGCAGCTCTTGTTTGTTATGGTGGATAAGGATGGCTTCCTCCGCGTTGACCGTACCACTGTCGTCCCATTCGGGCACCCCTGACATCCAGCTGCGTTCCCGGATGTATGCCACGGATTCATCGGCCGCCCTCTTCGAGAAGACCATGGCTTCCAGCAGGCTGTTGGATGCCAGTCGGTTGGCACCGTGAAGTCCGGTACAGGCCGCCTCACCGGCACAGAAAAGTCCCTGTATGGTGGTGCGGCCGTCGCGGTCCGTAACGACACCACCACAGAGATAATGAGCGGCCGGAACGACCGGTATCCAGTCTTTCCTGATATCCACCCCAAACGACCTGCAGGTTTCCATGATGTGCGGAAAGCTTACTGAAAGCTCACCTTTATCAATATGTGTTACATCAAGATAGACACTTTCATCTCCAGACTTTTTAAGATAGTCGTCAATGGATCTTGCCACGATATCCCTTGGTGCAAGCTCGGCGCGATCGTCATAATCAGACATGAAAGCATAGCCGTTACGGTCACGCAGGATTCCTCCCTTGCCCCGGACCGCTTCCGATATGAGGAAGGAGTTCGCCTCGGGAACGTTGAGGGTGGTGGGATGGAACTGCATGAATTCCATATTTGCGACCCGGGCCTTTGCGCGGTAGGCCATGGCAATACCGTCGCCGGTGGCTATGGACGGGTTCGTGGAGTGGAGATATACCTCCCCCAAACCTCCGGTTGCGATCAGCGTGGCTTTTGCAAGGACGACCTCCACCTTGTCTGACCGGGTATCGAACACGTAGGCCCCGTAGCAGTTGATATCTTGATCGTGCCGGGTCACCTCCCTGTCAAGATGGTGCTCGGTGATCAGTTCAAGTGCAAAATGGTGCTCGAAAACATGGATGTTCGGGTGGCGGCTGATTGCCGTGAGCAGGGTCTGCTCAATCTCCTTTCCGGTCCTGTCGGCAGCGTGTACTATGCGGTTGTGGGAGTGCCCTCCCTCCCTTCCGAGATCGAGTTCGCCCTCCCTGGTGGAAAACTTCGCACCCCAGTCCAGCAGTTCACGCACGACAGACGGCCCTTCACGCACTACCATATCCACGATTTCCGGATGGCATAGCCCGGCTCCGGCGATGATCGTATCGTTTATGTGATCTTCAAACCGGTCTTCACCGGCAATGACACTGGCCAATCCGCCCTGGGCGTAGTTGGTATTGGATTCGGCCGAATCCTTTTTGGTTATGATGGCCACCGACCCGTGGCGCGCCACCCGCAGGGCATATGAGAGCCCCGCCCCGCCGCTTCCTATGACCAGGAAATCGTATTTGTCAGGCATCGGACATCAGGTAGGCTTTGATAAATTCATCGATATCCCCATCCATTACGGCGTCGACGCTGGAGGTTTCATACCCGGTCCGATGGTCTTTCACCATGTTGTAGGGGTGGAAAACGTAGGACCGGATCTGCGAGCCCCACTCATTTTTCATCTTGGAGCTTTCAAGCTTGTTTTTGTGCTCCTCTTTGATGCGCTTTTCGTGATCGTAAACGCGTGATTTCAACATAACCAGGGCCTTTTCACGGTTTTGGAGCTGAGAACGCTCCTGCTGGCACTCGGCAACCACGCGTTCTGTCTTGCCGTTGGAAAGTTCTCCGGTCCAGATAAGACGCACCCCGGTTTCCACCTTGTTCACGTTCTGTCCGCCCTTTCCGCCGGCGTGGAAGCGCTGCATTTCGATGTCATCGGGATTCAGGTCGATTTCGATGGTATCATCGACAAGAGGGGTTACGAAAACCGAACAGAAGGAGGTGTGCCGCCGGGCATTGCTGTCGAAAGGGGAAATACGCACCAGCCGGTGCACGCCGTTTTCCGCCTTCAGGTATCCGTAGGCAAAATTCCCTTTCACTTCAATGGTCGCACTCTTGATACCGGCCACATCTCCGGGCTGGTATTCCAGGACCGTGGCTTCCATTCCTTCGTTGACGTTTGTCCAGCGGATGTACATCCTGTACAGCATTTCCGCCCAGTCCTGACTTTCCGTGCCGCCGGCACCGGGATTGATGGTCAGCAGGGCGTCACGCTTGTCGTCCGGCTCGTCCAGCATGTTCTTGAACTCCAGATCCTCGATCTCTTTTTTGAGCTGTGCCACCTCCTCGTTGAATTCATCCGCGACGTCATCCCCTTCGGCCGTGATCTCACGGAAAAGGATGATGTTCTGGCGTCGTTCATCGAGCTGGTCCCACTGTGAAACCCATGATTTCTCATGGTTGAGGTCCTGCATGAACTTCTGGGCCTTGTCCGCATCATTCCAGAAATCCGGTTGCTGCGCCTGGAATTCGAGTTCTCCTATTCTCTCCTTGCGTTTATCATAGTCAAAGATACCTCCTCAGCGCATCCACGCGCTGCAGAAGGTCATTTACCTGTTCTGTTGTATAATTGAGTTCAGACATAGAAAACAGTGTTTATGTAGATTATCCTGGTACTCATTGGGTGTGATGCCTGTCACCTGCTACCCATCCCGCGGCAATTTCAAAGACCGGTTTTGCCATGGGTGATGGACTTACCTGCTGTGACCGGTTCAGATACAATACAAAGGGATAACGGTTCAGGACCGCACTCAGCGTGATAAAAGTTTGGCAAGCACAAGTCCCGCAACCAAACCACCGACAAAGGCATACGCCAGGCCTTCTTCCGGATGGGATCGCACGTATTTCCGGACATTCCGGTATTCCTGCCGAAGATCATTTTCCAGCTGTTCTTTTTCTTCGTGCAGTTTTTCGATAATATCCCTGTAGATGCTGTCATAAGAACCGGCAAATTCATCAAATTTCGCTGCCGTTCTGGTCTTGTCATCTTCCATGGCAAAGATTCCTTAAAGGGTGTTATATGAATGGAAATAGTGCGAACTTCAGAAGATATAAAAATTCCGGCAGAGGGAACAGGAATTATACACTTTGAAACTCAGCGATAAGGAATGACCGAGAAGGAATTCAACACCCGATTCCGATGGCTTTATCCCCATCTTGAAGAAGCCGGACGCAAGCTCCGGATGCAGCAGCACAATCGCAGCTTTCAGGTCAGTATCAAGGATGACGGTTCAAAAGTGACAGATTCAGACCGGCAGATGAGCGATTTCTGGATGGACCTGCTCGAAAAAGCGTTCCCAGGTGAAACGGTGGTCAGCGAGGAGGATACCACCTCGCATTCCTACCCCCGGAACTCTTCCACGGCATGGTACATCGACCCGATCGATGGCACCAGCAAGTTTGTGGATGGCTCACCGAATTACTTTGTGCTGATCGGCCTTTGCGTTGACGGCAAACCCAGTTTCGGGGTACTGTACCAGCCCGAAAGGAATTGCGTACTGTATGGCAATCCGCATATCAGGGCACGGCTTTACACTTCGCCCAAAGAGTTTCGCGAAATCCACAATACCATAAGCTGGCGGCATCAGATGCCGCTGGTGGTCAAGGGAGCGCAACCGGTACTCAGGGACCGGCTGGAATCCATAACCCATCTTCCCGTCCGGCGCACGTCAAACTCCGCCCACAATATTATCGGACCGCTGAACGGGCCCAGTTCCGGTTTCGTCAGCTTCCGGCGGACTGCCTACTGGGATATTGCCGCCCCGGCAGCCATCATGGAATCGGCTGGATTCCAGACGCGCATCCTCAACCACGGCGAACCCACGCGGTACAATGACGGGAACGTATATTGCAACCGTTTCTACTGCCTGCCGTCGGACACCCCTGAGGAAGTGATAGAGTATGTGATGACGGTTCCAGGATAGGCAGGTCTCCCTATCCGCCCGGTGAAGACTGACCGGGAAGTTCCGTACGACGGCAGGCGCGGTCATCAGGCCGGTTTGACCTGGTCACGATACTGAAGTTCGTAGAGCCGGCGATATATTCCTTCTTTTTGCTTCAACAGCTCATGGTGCGTGCCGGTTTCACGGATCCGTCCCTTGTGCATTACGAGGATCTTGTCCGCATGCTGTATGGTGGACAGCCTGTGGGCGATCACCACTGAAGTGCGACCCTTCATCATGGTATCAAGCGCCTTGGATACGAGGAATTCGGTTTCGGAATCCACGTTGGATGTGGCTTCGTCCAGAATGAGTATGGTCGGATCGTAGACAAGGGCCCTGACAAAGCAGATCAACTGGCGCTGCCCCATGGAAAGTGAAGAGCCCCGCTCCGCGATCCGGTGCATATACCCGCCGGGAAGCTTTTTTATGAACCTGTCGGCCTGAACCATCTGCGCGGTATACTGCACCTGTTCCCTTGAAATGTCCGGATTCCCGAGCGTGATGTTATCCATGACCGTTCCGGCAAACAGCAGATTGTCCTGGAGCACGAGCCCAAAGTAGGATTTAAGTACGGAGTGCTTCATCTCCCGGATGTCGATGCCATCGATCGTTATCCTGCCACTGCTCACATCGTAGAAACGGAGCAGCAGATTTATGATGGTCGTTTTGCCGGCACCGGTTGCTCCGACGATTGCAACGATTTCCCCTGGTTTTACCTCGAGAGTGGCATCGAGAAGCACGTCATGCTCATCGGGGTTGTACCGGAACGAGACATTTTCAAAGCGGATGCGGCCTTCCCGCCGCGACGGCTCCATGGGCCGGACCGGATCCGGGAGCTCATCACTGGTATCCAGTATGCCGAAAATCCGCTCTGAAGAAGCCAGTGCACTTTGCAGTGTGTTGAACTTTTCCGACAGGTCGCGAATAGGCACAAAGAACTGACGCACATACTGAATAAATGCCAGCAGGATACCAAAGGTTACCTGTCCCGCCAGGGCCTGGGCTCCCCCATACCATATGACCAGCGCCATGGCCAGCGATGCGATCACCTCGACGGCAGGCCAGAAGATGGCAAAATAGAAGATGGTAGTGATGTGGGCGTCAGTATGTTCCTTGTTTATCTTCTCGAATTTTTCAGCTTCCTTTTTTTCCCGGCCGAACAGCTGGACGATACTCATGCCGCTGATATGCTCCTGGATAAAGGAATGCAACCGCGCAATCTGGTCACGGACGTTCAGAAAGGCAACCCTCACACGGGCTTTGAACCAGAAGGTGGCGTAGAAGAGGATCGGGAGTACACTGAGACTGACCAGGGACAGTTCCCAGCTCATGGAGAGCATGAAACCGATGATGAATATGATCCGGAAAAGGTCCCCGATGATGTTCACGACCCCGGAGGAGAGCAGGTCGCTTAGTGCCTCGATGTCGCTGGTGGTCCGCGTGATCAGACGGCCGATCGGGTTTTTGTCGAAGAACTGCACATGCAGGCTTTGGATCTTGGTGAACACGGCTTCCCTGAGCCGGAACAACGCGCCCTGCCCCACCCATCGCATCAAATAGGTATTGGCGATTAGGATCGCCGTTTCCAGGAGCAGCACTCCGAGAAACAGCAGCATGATCTTTCCGAGGCCGACGGCATCGCCCTGGGCGATATAGTCATCGACAGCCACCTGGGTCAGGTACGGGCGAAGCGGACCCAGGAAGGCTACAGCCAGTGTCAGTGTAAGCGCCAGTACCAGGAACCACTTGTATGGCTCCAGAAAGTAGTAAAGCCGTCGGATCAGATAGGTGTCGACGGCTTTACCGGGTGCAGATTGTTTCTTGTCGGAACGCTTGTCAGAAGCGGTCGAAGTCATCAAACGGAGTTCGAGGTGTTATGGGTAACGGCTTGCTCGGGCGATGCGGGCTGGGCCGTGACTGGCCGTCATCCGGACGCTTGTAGGGCTTGCTGAAGCGTGGCTTTTGCGGCCTGTCCGACCGGTCCGATTCGCTGCTTTTGTAGTAACGCGCATTTTCCGGTTTCCGTTTGAATCTCCGTTTTTTGAATACGCCTTTGCGTTTCGGGGCGGGTTTGAAGGTTTTTTTCGATTTCTGTGCCCGTTTGTCTTTCAGGTCGATGATCTCGACGCGCGGACTGATGATCTCCTTCTCCTGCTCGGGATTAGTGAAAATGGGACGCAGTTCATAAGCCAGCCATGTCTTTTCAAAGACGTTTCGCGCCTCCTTGAGCAGCAGGAACTGATTGGAATAGCGCGCG
>SL_3KL_010_SEDDRAFT_10004969_pt1 | contig 11965 bp, 8 predicted proteins | sample SodLakKL_010_SED_2_FD_10381 | JGI IMG/M metagenome (IMG submission 10381)
GGAAGGTTGTTCTCCTCGGTTACAGGCAGCGCATCCAGTTCCGCCCTTAATGCAATGCACCTGCCGCTCTTGCCTGCTTTGCCTGTTATAGTTGCCAACAGGCCGGTCCCTGCCACTGTTTTGCAGGTCACCCCATACTCCTCCAGCCTTGTTTTTACAAAGGCCGATGTTTCATGTTCTTTGAATGAGAGCTCGGGATGCATATGAATATGCCGGCGGATAGCGGTTATTTCATCCAGGTATTGCGCCGACTTTTTTCTGATGATTTCTGCCAGTTGCATGCTCTGATTTTGTATTTTTGCCTGGTAATGATGTTATAAACATGTAAATATAATGAATTGGCCGAAGATAACGTTTGTATGCCTGCTCGTAACACTGGTATTCTCTTCAATAAACGGACAAACCGGTCCGGCTGTTTATTTTGAGGGGAGACAGCACAATTTCGGGCAGATAAGTGAGGACGGTGGGTCTGCCCGCCACAGGTTCCTGTTTGAAAACCGGGGTACTGAGCCCCTGGTGATTACAAATGTTGTGGCCGGTGGCGGTATCTCTGTCCTTGCATGGACCAGGTATCCCGTAATGCCCGGCGACAGCGGGATAGTTACCGTTGAGTTCAATCCCGTCAATATGCCAGGTAGGTTTAACAGGCTTATTACAGTCAGTGCCACGGGCTCTCCTTCAACTGTCAGTCTCAGGTTGCTTGGTGAAGTAATCCCTGCCGTGAAGACCACCGAAGAGATGTTCCCGCATCAGATCGGATCTCTCAGGCTCAGATCAAATCATATTCCACTGGGGCGGGTTTCCCCCGGGGAGGTTGTACTTGATTCCGTAAGGGTGATAAACATGACTGATGATGATCTGGAGATATCGTTTACGGGTGTTCCGCCTTATGCATCTTTTCGTGCCGTACCAGTTAAACTCAACCCCGGTGAGGAGGGAAATATTGAGGTGACGTTCGATGCCGGCAGCAGGGGGGAATGGGGCTCTGTAACCGGCCATGCCCGGGTGCTTGTCAACGGCCGGGCCGAAGGCAGGAATATTATTTACATAAGCGCCAATGTACTTGAGGATTTTTCAGAGATGACAGAGGAGGAACAGGCCCTGGCCCCGTCAATCACGTTTGACGAAAGGGTTTTCAATTTTGGTGCCCTGAAACAGGGTGAGACCGCAGAGCATCGTTTCTTGTTCACAAATACCGGCAAATCAGAGCTTATAATACATGCAGTCAGGAGCGGATGCGGTTGTACGGCAATCGAACCGGAAAAGACACTGCTGCAGCCCGGTGATTCGAGCACTATAGGTGCACTGTTTAACTCACGCGGGCTCCGTGGAAGGCAGAGCAAAAGCATTACCGTAATTACCAATGATCCGCGCAACCAGGTTGTTGTTCTGCGGGTTACAGGAGAGGTGGTGACCGAATGAACAAAGAAGAAAAGCATAAAAGCGCATTATCAGTCAGCCGGGGTGTTGACCAGCCTCCTTCGGTTAATCCTGCCAGGGGCAGTTCTGCCCCTAACCGTACCAGGAGGAGGATGCCGGTCAATGATTACCTTGAAGGAATACTTAATCGGGATATCAGCATCCTTGGTCGTGCTATAACCCTGATAGAGAGTTCCCTGTCGGCTGACAAGGAGATCGCGGGCGAGCTTGTGGAGCTTTGCCACCCCTATGCGGGCAATTCGGTAAGGATAGGCATTACCGGTGTGCCTGGTGTCGGTAAGAGCTTATTTATTGAAAGCTTCGGTAAGATGCTGACAGCAAGCGGTTCGCGTATTGCTGTGCTGGCTGTTGATCCGAGCAGCGGATTGTCGAGGGGAAGTATTCTGGGAGACAAGACCAGGATGGAAGAACTTTCGGCCGATCCGGATGCATTCATCAGGCCCTCACCCTCGGGCGGGTCACTTGGAGGAGTTGCCCGTAAAACAAGGGAGAGCATAATATTGTGTGAGGCCGCCGGGTTTGATACTGTAATTGTTGAGACGGTGGGAGTGGGGCAGTCGGAAACCGCAGTCCATTCAATGGTCGATTTTTTCCTTCTCCTTATGCTTGCAGGTGCCGGTGATGAGCTTCAGGGCATCAAGCGCGGCATTATGGAGATGGCCGATATGCTGGTAATAACAAAAGCTGACGGCAATAATTCGGAAAAGGCTGAGTTGGCAAAAGCACAATATAAGAATGCACTTCAGCTCTTTCCCCTGCCTGCCTCAGGTTGGAAACCCCGTGTCGGCCTATGCTCGGCACATAATAAAACCGGCCTTGATAATATAAATGGCATTATCAGCGAATATATCAGGTTCACCAGGGCATCGGGTTATTTTCGCGAGAACAGGCTTACCCAGTCCCTTTACTGGATGTATGAGAGCATCGAGCAGCAGCTCCGTGACATTTTCTATAATGATCCGCGGGTAGCTTCAGAGCTTGAGAGCTTAAGGCAGGAGGTGGCAAGCGGCAGGATAACGAGCTTCACAGCAGCAGGGAGTCTGATCGATAAATTCAAAGGCACAGGACAGTGAGTAAACAAAAAAGCAATATCAGCATTAAAAACAAGAAGGCTTCATTCAACTTTGAACTTGTTGAGAAGCTTGTTGCAGGAATCGTGCTTGGCGGAACAGAGATCAAGTCCATCAGGGAGGGAAAGGCAAACCTTGCCGATGCATATTGTTTTTTCATTGGTAACGAACTCTGGGTGAGCGGCATGAATATAGCTGAATACTCCCATGGCAGCTACAATAACCATGATCCCGGACAGGACAGGAAATTACTGCTGAATAAACGTGAACTCAGGAAGCTTAAAAAGAAATCACAGGACAAGGGATTCACCATTGTTGCGACCAGGCTTTTCATCAATGAGCGGGGTCTTGCAAAGCTTGAAATAGCCCTTGCCAGGGGCAAAAGGGAATATGACAAGAGGCAGGAGATCAAAAAGCGTGATATTAACAGGGAACTGGACAGGATTATCAGGTAGCGGTAAGCAATGTATATTGCCCGGTATCATGGCATACCCGGCCGGCATTACCGGTGTAAGGAGTTTCGTAAAGATGAAACTCCGTTACTGTGAGAAGAAGAAATCGTTAAGCTCATAAATATCTTCAGCCGTCAGGTCCAGTCTGCCGTCAAAGAACAGGTTGATGGCTCTGATAAGCTCTTCAAACGAGATAAAACCGTCTCCGTCAGCGTCAAGGGGGCGAAACTTCTCAGGTATCCCGTCATAGCTCCTGAATGGTCTTGCCGTGTAGTGGTAAGCCGGCATTATGGCAGCCAGGTCAAGCTCATCCCTGGCTACTGCATTTTCTCTTTGTCCCAGTTGTTCGGCAAGCTGACCGGGCGGAATCTCGCGTCCAAATTCATCGACTAATGCGCCAGGCCGCGTATTTGGCTCCAGATCCAGATAGTCGGGTACCCCGTCACCGTCGCTGTCTACAGGGCAGCCGAACTCATCCACTTCCACACCCGGTGGTGTGTTCGGGCATAGATCCCAGAAATCGAAGACCCCGTCGCCATCCTCGTCTTCCACCAGGGTATAGTCGAACTCGACATCGGCGTAAAGCCTTTCCACCACAATGGTTTCCGGATCGGAGAAGAGGTCCAGGTGAAAAGTTACATAAGAGTATGAGAACCTGTCGTTCCTTTTATTTGATGTAACCCCGGCAATCCCCGTACTTATGTTGTCTATCATATCGGTAAAGGTGAAATGAATTGAGCTGCCTATCCTCATGTTAACCCTGCCGGTTATCCTGAAATCCAGCCCATAGTCCACCGGAACCGCAAATGCGATCTGCGGATAGTTGCCCATCCCGTAAAGGTTGGCACTTCGGAGGTCGGTCTCATAAATGTAGTTACGCCGGGTTATATTGCTTTGGTAAGCGTGGGGGGAGCTTTCGGGTATATCTCTTATGGTGCCGTCTGACCAGTAGTTGTATGGGTTGCCGTTATCATCAAGAAGGTCTGCCTTGGAATTGAACTGGAAGGACTCAATCCCGGCCGACACAAACGGGGTGATCCACCTGCCGGACCTGAAAATATGGTTAAAGGTGTACTCAAAGTTGAGTCCGAAATTGATTATCTCCGACTGGAAATTAAGGTTCCTTTCCAGGTCCAGGTATGATCTCTCGTTACCTGTCAGCCTGCCATACAGCATGAAGAAATTGAGACGGTAATTACGGTGCCTGTCCAGAAACGTTGAAACGTTGAGCCTGTACCCCGGCTGACTGCTCCAGAGTGCCGAATAAAAATCGGTGACATCTCCCATAAAGCCGAATGATCCTATACCGAATGCCAATACCGGCTTGTAAACCGGATCCTCGACCTCTATCTCCTGCCGCAGCAGCCTTTCAAATTCATCGTCTTGATCGACCTGTGCAAGAAGCAGTGCCGGGAATATACCGGTCATTACCGACAGAAGTAGAAGGGTGCTGATGGTCTTCATGTTCTGCATAAACAACAGTGTGGTTACTTCGTCTACGGAAGTAAAAATAATAAGTTCTGCGCAAATAGAACGAAATTATGCTTACTTTATCGTTTTTACCGGATTTGGTTACAAGTTGCGCATTTCCGGGCAATCACCTGTACCATCTGTGGCTTGCAATTGCCAGTGCTTCCTGGACGGTTATCCTTGCCCCGTTGTTATAGGCGGAAACAAAGGCGTCTCCAACCGGCGTGGTATTCCAGATATGCACTCTCTGGTCGCGGGCGGACCTGTAATCAGAGAAAGAACCGATCGTATACTTGATCCAGCCTTCGTGCAGCTCTGTATGGACGGTATACGGGATCTCAAGGTTCCTGAAATAGCCGTCAGGGTCAACCGGCCTTCTCCCTGCCGCAAGCTGAACCCTGTAATATACACCATCTTCAGGCTGCAATGGTCTTACAAGCTGACCGGGCGTGGCAACGGGAACTGCCGGTGTCGGCCGGGGTGCTGTTACAGACGGGGCCGGCATACGCCGGGGTGCCGTTGTCCTTGCCTCCAGTACGGCAGAGGAGAGCAACCGCTGTCTGCCGGCTCCTGTAAGGGCTTCCAGCGGGGCATCCCTTTCAACCACCGGTAAGTTTGTGGTAATGTCGTTTTGAACAACCGAAAACTCACCGGATGGCTGGGGAACTGTCTCGTAATCTGCCTCCGGAATGAGCCTGTAGGATACAAGGAATGTACTTTCCGGATAGAGCTCTCTCCAGATGAACCTGACCGTCTGATCTGTAAAAGTATAGATTCCCCCGTGGCTTTCAACTTCAACTGCAGTGAATCCGTGGGGTATCTTCTCCTCAATTCTTGCAAAGGAGCTTCTGGGGCCACTGCTTACCAGGATGTTTACCAGGTAACCCTGCCCGTCATCTGCCACCGGTACCTGTCTCACNGCTACCGCTTCAGCAATGCCAGGAACCGGTACCTCTCTCACGGCTACCGCTTCAGCAATGCCAGGAGCCGGTACGGGGATACCGGGCTCAGGCTCAACATCCTTACCTATTTCAACTATCAGGTCTTTATCAATGTATGGCGATGGCTCTATTTGTATTGAAACACCGGGAGCATCTGCTCTCATTCGCCGGTTATCCTCAATATAGCTGAAAGTTCCGTTTAGGTTGAGCTCGCCCCTGAGTCGCTCATCAATATGCAGCCTGTAACGTATCCGCAGGGTTTCCTCGCTGGGAAGGTTCAGCCAAATCATCCTGACGGTATTATGCTCGAAAGAGAAATCCATATCTGCCGGATATACCGGCGATGCTTTTATACCTTGAGGAAGTTCCTGATGGAAACGTGCAAAACCGGAGATCCCGGCTTTGTGCAGCTCAATTTCGACTTCGACAGTGGTGCCGGCTTCGGCACTTGGGGGTGTAATGATTTGCAGATGAACATCCTCCCTGGTAAACAAACCTATAAACAGAACCAGATTAATTGTAACAACCAGAATGATGTATTTCAGCATATCTGCATATAATGTAAATGTCAGTTAAAGTCGGCAGTTTTTGCCCCTGTCAATTACCAGATAAAAGTCTGAAAAAAAACAATCATTTTTTAATTACCTTAGAATCAAATATTAACAAAATATCAACACAGGAAGCAAAATATCAGAAATTGGGGCTGAGAAGGTATTTTGAGTAGAAGCTGTTGATCTTTTCAACCGCCTCGTCGGCGGTATCGACAACAGAGAATAACTCCATGTCGCCGGGACTGATATATTTCTCTTCAAGCATGACCTCTTTTATCCACTCAATCAGGCCTTTCCAGTAACTTTTTCCTGCCAGTATGATCGGGAACTTACCGATCTTCTCAGTCTGGATTAGGGTGATGGCCTCGAAGAGCTCATCAAATGTCCCAAATCCACCGGGAAGGACAATAAATCCCTGGGCATATTTGACGAACATCACTTTGCGGACAAAGAAGTGGCTGAAAGTGATTAATTTATCACTGTCAATAAACAGGTTGGCGCCCTGCTCGTGTGGAAGGTCTATGTTCAGTCCCACAGACCGTCCGCCCCCTCTGCGTGCACCCATATTGGCCGCTTCCATAATTCCGGGTCCGCCGCCTGTGATCACACCGTAGCCTGATTGTGTGAGTTTGAAGGCAATCTCTTCAGCCAGCTTGAAGTACTTGTTTTCCGGTGAGGTCCTTGCCGATCCGAATATTGATACGCAGGGGCCTATCCTGCTCATTTTTTCGAACCCTTCGACAAATTCGGCAATTACCTTGAATATTGTCCATGAATCGAACGTTTTGATCTCGTTCCAGTCTTTTTCTGTAAAGGCGCTTTTAATTCTTTCTTCTGCCATCATGATTGATAAGGTGTTTGGGTAAATGTTGATTTGATTTGACTATTCTGACGGTTCCGGATAGAGTACAGAGCTGAGGCACTGTCCGGTAAAACTCTCAGGGACCTGTGCAACATCCTCGGGAGTGCCTGCAGCAATTATTCTGCCTCCTTCCCTGCCTCCGAAAGGGCCCAGGTCAATAATATGGTCTGCTACCTTGATAACATCCATGTTGTGCTCAATTACTATCACGGTATTGCCCTTGTCCACCAGCGTGTTGAGTACCTTAAGCAGCACCCTGATATCTTCAAAATGAAGTCCGGTAGTAGGTTCGTCAAGAACATACAGGGTCCTGCCGGTATCTTTCCTGGCAAGCTCAGCTGCAAGTTTCACCCTCTGGGATTCTCCCCCCGAAAGGGTTGTTGATGCCTGGCCCAGTTTGACATATCCCATACCGACCCTCTGAAGGGTGTGTATCTTGCGGTAGATTGAGGGTATCTTCTCGAAAAATTCAACGGCCTGGTTAATGGTCATATCCAGCACATCGCTTATTGATTTGCCCTTGAATTTTACCTCCAGTGTTTCCCTGTTGTATCTTTTGCCGTTGCAATCCCTGCACAGGACGTACACGTCGGGAAGAAAATTCATCTCAATGGTCTGGACACCGGCTCCCCTGCATGTTTCACATCTGCCTCCCCTGACATTGAAAGAGAACCTGCCTGCCTTCCATGCCCTTATCTTTGCCTCCGGTGTCTGTTCGAACAGCTTCCGTATATCTGCAAACACACCGGTGTATGTTGCGGGGTTTGATCTGGGTGTGCGGCCTATAGGGGACTGGTCCACCTCAATTATCTTGTCGGTATGCTCCATACCTTCTATACCCAGGCAGGGCAGGGGCTCTTTGCGGGCATTGTAGAAATGCCTGCTCATATAGGGCTGGAGCGTTTCTTTGATCAGACTTGATTTTCCGCTCCCCGACACCCCCGTAACGCAGATAAGCTTGCCCGTGGGAATTACTGCATCTATATCCTTGAGATTGTTACCGGATGCCCCTAGCATAATTATACTGGTCCCGTTTCCGTCACGGCGTGACAGTGGCATTTCTATCTCTCTCCGGCCTGAGAGGTAGCATCCTGTGAGAGTATCTGACTGTGCAACTTCACCCGGAGTACCGCAGGCGGCTATCTCACCTCCCTTTCTTCCTGCCCTGGGTCCCATGTCGATAACATAATCGGCAGCCTCTATCATGTCCCTGTCATGCTCGACAACTATTACGGAATTTCCCTTATCCCTGAGTTGCTTGAGCGAATCTATCAGCTTCCTGTTGTCGGTCTGGTGAAGCCCGATACTTGGTTCATCCAGTATGTACAATACATTGACCAGTTGTGACCCTATCTGGGTGGCCAGCCTGATCCGCTGGCTTTCACCACCTGAGAGGCTTGCTGAATTGCGGTTCAGTGACAGGTAATTCAGTCCGACACTCAGCAGAAAGCCAAGCCTTGCCCTGATCTCCTTGACGATCTCTGAGGAAATAAGCTTCTGCTTTTCAGTAAGCTTCCCGTCAACCGATGAGAACCAGCCATCCAGCACATCAAGGTCCATTTCAGCCAGTTCTGCAATGTTTTTCCCTGCTATCATAAAGTACAGGGCTTCATTGTGAAGCCTGGTTCCCTTGCAAGTGGGACAAACCGTTCTTTTCAGGTATTGATCGGCCCATTTGTCTTTCCTTCCAGCGTTTCCGTTCTCCCGTTGGTTGGCAATGTAGTTGATTACACCGTCAAAACTCATGAAATAGTTTGACGCTGACCCCAGTGGTGAGTGAAGCAGCTTGAATGATTCTTCCGATCCGTATAATATTGTGTTGAGTGCTTCCCCCGGTATATCACCCAGGGGTGTGTTGAGAGAGAACCCGTATTTTGCTGCAATAGCTTCCAGTTGCCAGAATATCAGCGAGTTTTTGTATGTGCCAAGTGGCTCGACACCACCTCTTCTGATTGACAGCTCCGGTCTGGGTATTATCTTTTCCAGGTCCATTTCGGCCACTGTTCCCAGTCCCCCGCACCTGGTGCAGGCACCCCTGGGCGAGTTGAACGAAAAGGTATGTGGTGCAGGTTCATTGTATGAAATACCCGAGGCGGGGCACATCAGTTGTTTGCTGAAATACCTTGTTTCGCCGCTCTCAGCATCCATTACCATGATAATGTTCCTGCCATGCTGCATTGCGGTTTTAATGGTCGCGGCAATTCGCGGCTTGTCATCGTCAGTTAAATGGAGCTTGTCAATAACTATTTCAATGTGATGGGTTTTGTACCTGTCCACACGCATCCCCGGTTTAAGCCCGGTAATTTCCCCGTTGATTCTGGCATGAAGGAATCCCTTTCTCATTATCTGTTCAAAAAGCTCCTTATAGTGCCCCTTCCTCCCTTTTACCACGGGTGCCAGTATCAAGGTCTTCCGGTTCCTGTACCTTTCGGTTATCAGGCTGATGATCTGATCGTCGGTATACTTTACCATCTCATCACCCGTCACTGGCGAATATGCTATGGCTGCGCGTGCATAAAGGAGGCGCAGGAAGTCATATATTTCAGTTATTGTCCCTACGGTTGACCGGGGGTTTTTGCTGCTGGTTTTTTGTTCAATTGCTATTACCGGACTTAGACCGCTGATATTATCGACATCAGGCCTTTCCATACTTCCCAGAAATTGCCTTGCGTATGCCGACATGGTCTCCATGTACCTTCTCTGTCCTTCGGCATAAATGGTGTCAAAAGCCAGTGAGGATTTTCCGCTTCCGCTCAGTCCGGTAATGACCACCAGCTTGTTCCGGGGGATCGTAACTTCAATGTTTTTAAGATTGTGTACCCTGGCTCCCAGGACCCGTATTGCCCCGGTATCTCCGTTTCTGAGGTATTTTATGTCTCTTGCCAATACTCGACTTTTGCTGGGGGTTAACGGTTGTCATTGTCAGTTTCCCCGGAAGGGATATCCTGATCAAAATAGGTAGACCTTATCCGGGCATTCTCTGCCGGGAGCCGTATACTGTAGGTCCTGCCATTCCGGTTTGTCAGATGGGGTCTGCGGAGCCATGGGTTCAGGTACTTGAGCATCTTGTAATTTGTGTTGAACTCATGGGCAAAGTCAGCAAAATCATCAACCGGCGTGTCAACCTGGACCTCAAACCATTCTATTGGAGGGTAGAGATCCGTGTCCCTTATATGAAAACCGTATTCGGCGGGGTTTTCCAGGATTGTCTTAATTGCAAGAATTCTGAATATATACCGTTGTGTCTCTTCATTGAGCAGGAGGTTGTAATAGTCTGTCTCTTTCTGAATCCTGACCTGGTTATTGATGCCCCTGCGGCCGGCGTTGTAACTTGCTGCTGCCATCGTCCAGCTGTTATAGAGAGTGTAGGATTCAAGCAAAAACCGGCATGCTGCTTCAGTCGATCTCTCCAGGTGGTAACGTTCATCCACCTCATCATCGACCTCCAGTCCGTAATCCCGTGCCGTACCTCTGAGGAACTGCCAGTAGCCGACCGCATTTGCCGGTGAGGTTACATTTGTCAGTCCGCTCTCTGCCAGCGCAAGGTATTTGAAGTCGTCAGGCACTCCGTATTCCTTAAGAATGGGTTCAATACGCGGGAAGTATCTGTTGGCCCTCTTGATGAATATCAGGGTTTGCGATTGCCAGTATGTATTTACAAGGAGCTCCCTGTCGAAACTTTCCCAGACATCGAAGTATTCCATTGGAACCGGCTCTCCGAATAGTTCCATCTCCATCGGTATTTCAAGGGAGTATATGGCGTAATCAACTGCAAATCCTCTTCTGGGTGAAGTTTCCGGATCAGAAATAAAAAAACTGAAAACCTGGATAACTACCCCGAGGACTGCGAGGAAAAGCAGCAGTGAAAATGACTGAAACAAAAACCTGACAAAAGGATTCGTTCTGTTAACTCCGTTCAAACCTAAATATTTTTTACAGGTTCAACATAAGGGGTCTTAAATCACTTACTTCAGAAATACAACAATGTCCTGATGAGTGTTCTGCAAAAATCAGTGGTTACCCCGCTCTGTCATTCAGATAAAAACATCAAAAGTAACCAAAATATTGTAAAATTTGATATTGCTACCTTCTTTTGGAGCGTTACAGGGAGGGGGTGATGCAAGGCGGTTGTCAGAAGTCGTAACTGATACCTCCCGATAAGGAGATAGAATAGGGACGCGACAAATATAGGGGACCTGTATTGACGGGTGTGATAAAGTGGGTGAGCCGGGGCTCAAGATTTAACCTCAGGTTGCCTATCAGTGTTCTTTCCATGCCGAAGCCCAGAATACCGGTAATCCCGAAATTTCTTACGTTCAGGGTATGTCCTATGCTGAAGTTCTCTCCCCGGTACCTGAGTGTTACCCTGTTCCCGGTCAGGAAACTGGCTCCGATGCCACCATTCACGTATAAGTCAGTATCCCCGTTTGTGATATAATACCTTACAATAACCGGAACCTGAAGGTAGTAGATCCCCTGTGTCATCCTGGCAGGGTCGTCATACGAAGATGCATACATGGTCAGTGGCACGGACCCTGCCAGATCGCCTGAAAGCAGAAGATGATCATCAGCTATCATAAGGGGAGGGCCTTCTGATCCTATCTCTCCAAGGGAGTTGCTTACCGGGTGACTTTTAAGCCTCATGAAGCCCGGATAACTTGTTGCAAGGTTCTCGATTACAGATGGATCCTTAATAACAATGAGCCCCCTGATACTTTGGCCCATTCCAAGCATATCAAATCCGGTCAGGATCGTAAACCGGTCGCTTACACGGTATCCTGCGGTGAATCTGAAAGACAATGATGCCAGACCCGATTCTTTATTGTTAAAATGTTCCTTACCCGGATAACCCTGACTGAAACCGCTGAGGGTCCTGTACGAGTAGTTTGGGGCAACTGAAACCGCAGCGTACCATCCTCTGTCCTGCGACCCTGACCGGCTAACAGAGTGGTGAGGGTCAGCCATGATAATACCGGTACGGATAGCAGGATCGCTGTATGGCTCACTTGCTGATACCAGTGCAACCATTTTCTTCCGGGGTAGTTCAGGAATGCCTGGTGTCACAATCCTCTGATCATCTTCTTTATGCTCTGCATGGATTACCGGGGGGGGCGGTTTTATCTCACCGGCGGTTAAAGCTTCACTGTCATCTTTAAGGGCATCGCTTTCCGTCCGGGCA
>SL_3KL_010_SEDDRAFT_10004970_pt1 | contig 11964 bp, 7 predicted proteins | sample SodLakKL_010_SED_2_FD_10381 | JGI IMG/M metagenome (IMG submission 10381)
TCAGGTGTCAGGTGTCAGGTGTCAGGTGTCAGTATATGGAGGATACAAATTAATTGAGTTTTCGGAAAATTTCTCTTTACTTTTTGGTTTTTTTGTGAATCGTTGTTCGGTTGAGGTTTAGAGAGGTTTTCACGCGCTGAAGGCGCAAAACATGCTCAGCCCAAGGCTGAGCTCTCAAAAAGGTAACATTAATTCAAAAATGTCAACAAAAAAATCCGAAAACTCAAGAAATTAGAGACACCCGACACTCGACAATTGAAACCTGACACCTTAATTCAGCTACTGCTATATATGTCTTGAAAAAAGGTTCTGGTTTACATAAAAGAAAATTTGATTTAAATTTCTTTCTCCCAGGTTCGTTATAGCCCGAAATTGAAAAGGATCAGATAAAATCAAATGGTAAACCAGAACAAAACCCAAAATGAGAGAGCTGTTTCGGAAAAAGATTTTCTTCCTGTTGTGGGAATAGGCGCTTCAGCCGGGGGGCTGGAAGCCATTGAAAAATTTTTGGAAGCAGTGCCGCCGGAGCCCGATATTGCCCTGGTTATTATCCAGCACCTGAGCCCCGATCATACCAGTATGATGGACAGTCTTCTGAAAAAATACACCAATATGAAGATTTCCACCATAGAAGACAACACCAGGATCGAATCCAATCATGTATATCTCAATCCTCCGAATATGGAAGTGGCTCTGTATAAAGGTGTTTTGCATCTTCAAAAACCCACAAAAGGGCACCGGATGAGAACGCCCATCGACCATTTTTTTCGGTCCCTGGCCGGGGAAAACAAGTCTATGGCCATTGGTATTATACTTTCTGGTGCCGGCACCGACGGCACCCTTGGTTTCAAGGAGATCAGAGGCACCGGTGGTTTGACCATCGTTCAGGATCCCCAGGAGGCCCGCTATGACCTGATGCCCCGAAACGCCCTTGTTTCAGATGTGGTGGATTTCAGCCTCAAAGCCGGCGACATGTTTGGCAAAATCCGGGAATATATTAAACATCCTTATGTCCGCGGACGAAAACAACTGGATCTTAACGAGGAAAAATTTAAAGATCACCTGGATCAGATTTATAAAATGATCAAGAAATACAATGGTCATGATTTTTCCCTGTACAAGCCCACCACCGTGCTGCGCAGAATCGAAAGACGCCTTGCAATTCATAAGCTGGATGATTTAGATAAATATGTAAAGTATCTTGAGGAAAATCCGGAAGAAGTCAGTACCCTGTTCAAGGAGCTGCTTATCAAAGTCACCAGTTTTTTCAGAGATCCGGAGGCTTTCGAGGCTTTGAAAAAAGAGGTGATTTACGGCTGGGTCAAGACAAAGTCATCGGAGGAAACTCTGCGTATATGGGTTCCTGCATGTGCCACCGGTGAAGAAGCTTATTCCGTTTGCATTCTGATGCTGGAAGCCATGAAAGAATTGGATAAACATCGCCCGATTCAGATTTTTGCAACCGACATCGATGAGGAAGCTATCGAGACTGCAAGGATGGGAGAATACCGTGAAAGTATTTCCATGGATGTTTCCGAAGACCGTCTGGACACTTTTTTTGAAAAGGACAACAATATTTACCGGGTAAAAAAGGGTGTCCGTGAAAAGATAGTATTTGCTGTCCAAAATATTATCGAAGACCCCCCCTTTTCCAAAATGGACCTGATTTGCTGCAGGAATCTGCTGATCTACCTGGACAGAACCCTTCAGGACAAGCTGGTTCCTTTGTTTCACTACAGTCTTAAAGAAGGGGGATACTTATTTTTAGGATATTCGGAAACAATCGGTTCCAAAAGCGACCTGTTTTCGGCGGTAAACAGCAAATATAAAATTTACAGGGCATCAAAGGATAAGCTCAAAGAAAGGCCGGGATATCCGCCGCTGCCGTTTTCCGAATCCTCGCGGGATACACCGGCCGTCAAAACTGAAAAAAAAGCCGAACAGCCTGGCATACGGAACCTCGTACAAAATGTCATCATCAATGAATATTCTCCCCCCGCTATTTTGATCAATAAAGATTTCGATATCCTTTACTTTTCGGGAGATACGGAAAAATATCTGCTGCCTCCCATGGGGGAGCCCAGTTTCAACTTTTTCGACATGGCCCGGCAGGGATTGCGTCATCAGCTCAGCACCAAAATCCGGCAGGCTATAAAAGAGCATACTTCAATCACCTGTGAGGATGTACCGGTCAAATATGGGGATAAGATAATACCGACAGATGTGGAGGTAAAGCCCCTGAGAGAAATGGGGCAGGGACAAAATTTGTTTCTGATTCTGTTCAGGCAAAGAGGCGATAAAAAAGATACCACTGCCAAAAATGAGGATGTGGGTGAACAGGAAGAGGAAAGCAGCGAAAATGTCCAGAAGCTCAAGGAAGAACTTACGGCGGTAAAACAATATTATCAGTCAGCCATGGAAGAACTTCAGGTTACCAACGAAGAACTGAGAGCTTCCAATGAGGAGCTACAATCCACCAACGAGGAGCTTCAGAGCACCAACGAAGAGCATGAGACGGCCAAAGAGGAGCTCCAGTCCACCAATGAAGAACTTTCAACGGTGAACGCCGACCTTGACAATAAGATCGAAGAGCTGGAACAGGCATACAGCGACATGCACAACCTTCTGGCGAGCACTGAAATCGCTACCGTCTTTCTTAATCTGAATCTGAAAATCAAACGCTTTACACCGGCTGTCCGGAAGATTTTCAACCTGATTCCCGAAGATATCGGACGGCCGCTCAGTGATATCGCCTCTAAAATACCCTATAGCAATGTTATCGAGGATGCTCAGGAGGTGTTGGACACCCTGGAGCGAAAGGAAATCAATGTGAGAACTGAAGACGGCAGCCGGTTTTCCCTGCGGATTTTACCCTATCGAACCACCGAGAATGTCATTGATGGTGTTGTGTTGACTTTTATCGATATTTCCCGGTTGATAGAAAGTGAAAAAGAATAAGGTGAATGCAAAATGACACCAAAAAATAAACCGGATAAAATGAAACTGGAAAAACTTCGACAAAAAGCAAAGGAAAAACTCAACAAAGAAAATATTCAAAAAATCCAGATCGAGAACATGTCCATCGAAGACCTTCGATATTACATCGAAGAACTCAGGGTGCATCAGATCGAACTGGAAATGCAAAACCGGCAGCTTTTGGAAACCCAGGAAAAACTCACGGAATGCGGCCGGAAATATTCGGACCTCTATGACTTTGCACCGGTCGGTTACATGACGTTGGCCCCTGACGGAAAGATTATGGAAGCCAACCTGACGGCTTCAAAGATGCTGAATACTTCTCGCAAGACATTGATTGGAACCCCTGTGTATCGGTATTTTGACCATGAAGACCGGGACATCGTGTTTCTTCACCTGAGAAAATTGTTCAGGGATTACGGCAGGCATACTTGTGAAGTCCGAAAGGTTGGCAAAAAACCGGAAATATGGCTAAGACTAAACAGTGTCTGCGATGAAAACAAACATAAAAACCGCTTTTGCAGAACCACCCTGACTGACATTACCGACCGGAAAGAAATGGAAATTGCGCTGTTCAGATCAGAGAGCCAGCTTAAATTGCTGTCACAACATATGATCGAAAACCAGGAAAAAGAACGCAAACGCATTGCTTACGATCTTCACGACGGTGTTGCACAGCTTCTGGCGGCAAGCAAGCTTTTCACACAGAACCTTTTAAACCGCCTTTCCGAGTATCCCGAGGAATATCAAATTTTGGCAAAACTCCTGGATATCCATCAGAAAGCTCTGACAGATATCAAACGTATTGTTTCTGATTTAAGACCGGCAGTTCTTGACGGTATGGGAATTATTGCCGCTATCGAATGGCTGTGCAAACAATACCAGGATATCGATCCTGACCTTACGATTACCAGAAAATTTGAGGTGGATGAAAAGGAAGTTTCCGAAAATTTGAAGTCCGTAATTTTCAGGATCTTGCAGGAACTTATGTCGAACATAGTCAAACACAGCCAGGCCAATCAGGTGCTGATTTTGCTGGAAAAATCGGATGGCACCCTCAGGCTTGTTGTAAAAGACAATGGGAAAGGCTTTGACCCGGAGAATCATCTTTTCAAAAGAAACTTTCAAGATGGCATTGGACTTATCAGCGTAACAGAAAGGGCGAGAACCTCCGGTGGCAAATTTGAGCTTTCTTCTTCCATAAACAGGGGGACCACTGTAACGATCAAGTGGCCGGTGGAAGACTGAGCACTTGAACATTTTCTCAAAAAGTCGAGAATTTAAGGAGACCTGATGGCGCTTTACAGGAACCGGGTTGATGCAGGAAAAAAGTTGGCACAACATTTGTCTAAATTTGTTCATGGAGAAAATCTGGTTATCCTGGCACTGCCCAGAGGCGGGGTTCCCGTAGCCTATGAGGTGGCCAGGAAATTTAATGTCCCCATGGATGTATATGTGGTGAGGAAAATAGGAATCCCTGGGCAGGAAGAATATGCCATCGGGGCTATTGCCAGCGGAGGGGTTCGAATCATTAACGAGTCACTGGCCCAGCAGGCTGGTTTATCGGAAAAGGATATTGCCACTGCCGCTGCTCAGGCCCAGGTGGAACTCAAACGCAGGGAGGGGTTGTACCGGGGAAACCGCCTGAGCATGGATCTTAAGGGCCGAAGGGTTCTTGTGGTTGACGACGGCATGGCCACAGGTTCCAGCATGCAAGCCGTCGTTATGGCGCTGAGAGGATTGAAGGTTTCGGAGATTATCGTTGCCGTACCGGTGGCATCCGAAGATGCCCAGGCCGAGCTTGGACAGTTAGTGGATCGGCTCATTTGCCTGGAAATCCCCGGTTATTTTACGGCCGTTGGCCAATGGTATGACGATTATTCACAAACCACTGACCAGGAGGTTATAAAATATATGGGGAAGGTTAAGGGACGTGGCAAAAAATAATTCCCTCATCTTGCCTGTCTTTTGGTCCGTATTCTGCGTTGCATTAAGGGGCACAGACAATGAGTATGCACCCCTCAATGCGCCTTGAATACGGACCAAAATCCGGCGCAATCCTGGGGGAATTATTTCTTGCCACGTCCCTAAAGAAAATTACGGATGATAAAAGACAGGGGGGAGTTTTTTTTATCGGATTTGGTTATATAATGTAGGTGCGAATTCATTCGCACAGAGGCGTTTGCGAAACCAGATGCGGGTGTCTTTGAATCGAATGTCTATGAAAAAAAAGAAAAAAAAAGCGGAAAGTTCAAAAGCTAATCAGAAAAAAGCTGGTCAGGAAAAAACCGGTTCTGCAAAACTTTCTGAAGAGCACGGCACTTATCCTGAGATGAAAGAAAAGCTCAAAAATCTGGAAGCTTATGAATCCAGATTGAAAAAAATTATTTCTTCATCAGAGCAATATATCGATGATGTAAACAGGCTGAAAACAAAAGTAACCCTTTTAACGGAAAAAGAAGATCTTAAAAAGGTTAAGTACCTGAGGGTCCGGAAATTTCTGCTCCTTGCCGTTATCGCTGTTACTTCGATAGCGCCTCCTTTTTTTATTCAGCTTGACGAGGCCACCACCATCCTGAACATTTACAAGCTTCTTGCAAAAATCGGATCGCTGACGGCCACCACGCTTTTTGCCTGGCAATTTATCCTGGGCTTCAGACAGGCGGCCGCCTACCTTATAACAGATTTCGTGTGGACCATCGATCTGCACAAAAAACTGGGTATATTCGCCTCGCTGCTAATTTTGCTTCATCCCGTATTTATAACCTTCTTTTACCTGGAAAAAGAAGGTATGATGCCGTTAACCCTTACCATCGGAGTTCCATTTTACGATTTTGTAATGCTCGGCCAGGTCGCCCTGATTATTATCGCTGTGCTGTTTTTTACCAGTGCTGTTTTTCGAAGATATATGCCCTTTAGTTTATGGTATGGTATACACCTTTCCAGCTATGTGCTGTTACCCATCGTTTTTATACACAGCTTTCCTATTGGCACAACGCTTCTGAACACGCCCTTGAGGTATTTCTGGATTGCAATGGCTTGCGTGCTGACCGTTTTTTATATCTATCGTGTTCTTTGCCGCCTCGTGCTGTTTTCCGCCAAATACGAGGTTGTTGACACTCATAAAGTCAGTGAGGATACCACTGAAATTAAAATGGTTCCCAGGTCAAAACCTCTGACGCCTGTAAAGAGCCAGTTCGTTTATTTCCGCCGGGGATTCTGGAAAAGTGCCCGTCCTTATACCATATCCGATTATGATGAAAATACGCATCAGCTTTCCATCACGGCAAAAGCTGGAGGAAAAACCAGCACGGCCCTGCAATCCGTTCAGCCAGGGAGAAAGACTTACCTTGACGGCCCATACGGAGTTTTCGCCGTTGGAATACTCCATTGCAAAAGGCCGGTGATCATGGTTGCGGGAGGAATTGGTATTACCCCTTTCAGGCGGGTTTTTAAAGAAGTGAGAGATATGCCTTCCAAAAAATTTTACCTTTTTTACGGCAACAAGACCGAAGATGAAATCGTCTACAAAGAAGAGTTGCAGCAGGCTGCCAATATTGAAATCATCCATGTTATAAGCGACCAACCGGATTACAAGGGCGAAAAAGGATTTATCACCCCACGGCTCATGAAAAAATATGTTGAGGATAAATTACCCTCCCACGAGTTTTACATCTGCGGCCCCCCCATGATGACACTCAATCTGGAAAAACAGCTCCGGTCAGAAAATGTCGATTCGAAGCATATTCACCATGAACTTTTTAATTATTAAGAGAGTTTTCTGTTATTGAAAAAATCCGGTTTTATACCTTCCATAATAGATGAGATCCGCCATTTGGGCTGGAAAGATTTGGATATCATACTGGTCAGCGGGGACACCTATATCGATTCTTCCTATATTGGTGCTGCTGTTATCGGCAGGATTTTGCTGAATGCGGGGTATCGGGTGGGAATTATCGCACAGCCGGATGTTAAAAGCGAGGTGGATATAACCAGGCTTGGAGAGCCCCGGCTTTTTTGGGGAGTTACTTCCGGCAGTCTGGATTCCATGGTGGCCAACTATACGGCATTGGGGAAAAGGCGAAAAAACGATGATCTTACCCCCGGAGGATTGAACACAAAACGTCCTGACCGGGCTGTCATTGCCTATGCAAACCTGATCCGGCGTTATTTCAAGCAGACTGTTCCCATAGTTCTGGGGGGAATTGAAGCAAGCTTGAGGAGGATTTCCCATTACGATGCATGGTCGGATTCTGTTCGCCGTTCTATCCTGTTTGATGCCAAGGCTGATATTCTGGTGTATGGGATGGGAGAAAAGAGCGTTTTGCAGTTGGCCGAAAAGCTTGAAAAAAAAGAAAGCCTGGAGGCGGTAAGGGGTATTTGCTATATCAGCAGGCAGGTGCCGGAGCCGGTACCCTTTTTTCCCGGCCCGGATATCCGGTTGCCGGATCATGCCGTTGTCATAAAAGATAAAGATCAACTGGCACGGATGTTTTCCATATTTTATGACAATGCCGATCCGGTCAGGGGAAAAAGGCTTTACCAGCGGCAGGACACCCGGTATCTGGTACAAAATCCCCCCCAATTTACTCTTTCCACAGAGGAACTGAACAATGTTTTCGAGCTGCCTTACAAACGTGAGGTGCATCCTTTTTATGGCAAACAGGGCCATGTAAAAGCCCTGGATACCATTCAGTTTTCCCTGACCACCCATCGGGGGTGTTATGGAGAGTGCCGCTTTTGTGCCATATCGGTTCATCAGGGCCAACATGTGGTATCTCGCAGTGAAGCCTCTGTTTTGCGTGAAGCTGCCCGGTTCAGGCTGCATCCGGATTTCAAGGGGATTGTTGCAGATGTGGGGGGACCCACTGCCAATATGTATGGTATCGAATGCAAAATTAAAAAGGCCAAAGGGGCTTGCCCTGACAAGAGCTGTCTTTTTCCGAAGCCCTGCAGGCATCTTCCTGTGGATCACAGCCGCCAGATAAGATTGCTGGAATCTTTGAGCCGGCTCGATGGCATCCGGAAAGTATTTGTTGCTTCCGGTATTCGGTATGACCTGATTCTGGAAGACCGCAAATCGGGTCCGGCATACCTGAAAAAACTCATGGATAACCATATTTCAGGCCAGCTCAAGATTGCACCCGAACATATTCAACCCTCTGTATTAAGCCTCATGGGAAAACCTGACGGCAATTGCCTGGAAGCTTTTCTTCAATTATTCAGGCGGCAGAACCGCAACAAGCGCCCCCCTGTTTTTTTGACTTACTATCTTATGGCAGCACATCCCGGTTGTACTTTGGAGGATATGAAGCAGCTCAGAAAATTTGCCGGAAAAACCCTGAGAATATATCCCGAACAGGTTCAAATATTTACACCGTCTCCTTCCACTTTTTCAACATTGATGTATTATACCGGCAAAAACCCCTCTACCGGCCGGAAGATATTTGTGGAGAAAAAAACTGCCGGCAAGCAGAAACAAAAGGAGATGATTTCCAAAGGGCGTAGATGATCAGTCTTTATTTTTTTGTTTCCCGAGCATTTCGGCGGCGTGGTTCAGGGTGGTTTGGGTAATTTCTTTTCCTCCCAGCATTCTGGCCAATTCGTGAACCCGTTCTTTATCCGGGACAGGTTCTATAATGGTATGGGTGCGGCCGCTTTTTACCCTTTTGGAAATGCGGAAATGATGATTGGCGAATTTTGCTATTTGCGGAAGATGCGTTATGCAAATGATCTGGTGGTGTCCGGACAGGGCCTGAAGCTTTTGGCCGACCATTTCGGCGACTTCGCCTCCGATACCGGCATCAACTTCGTCAAAAATGATGGTTTCCACTGAATCGTGTTGGGCAAGAATCGCCTTCAGAGCCAGGACCACCCTGGAAAGTTCTCCTCCTGATGCAATATGGGCAAGTGGTTTGAGTGATTCACCCACATTCGGTGCAATCATGAACTCGGCCCGATCGATGCCGTTTTCCGATATGGGGATGCCATTGACTGAAAGATAAGGTGAAATGGGCTTATCCGAAGACAGAGGATACAGGTTGACCGCAAATCGAGTGCCGGACATTTTCAATTCAGCCAGCTGGGTTTCCACTTTTTGTGAAAGTTTTTGGGCAGCAGCTTTTCGGTCTTCGGAAAGTGAAATGGTTTCCGCGGCAAGCCTATGATGCAATCCGTCAAGCTTTTCCCGAACTTGTTCAATGTTGCCTGAAATATTTTCAATGTCCCCCAATTCTTTTTCCATATGGTTTAAGCAGGCAATTACAGATTCAATGGAGCCGCCATATTTGCGTTTGAGTTTTTTGATGGTTTCCAGACGGGTTTCCACCTGTTCCAGCCGGGTTTGATTCATTTCGATGCGGTCTGCATATTCCCTGAGTTCATGGCTGATATCTTCGATCTGGTAGGCGGCATCCGCCAGTCCTTTGGCTTTGGGGGCCAGTTGCCTGTCGATTTCCGAGATTTTTTCCATGTCTTTGGATATTTCAATCAGTGATTCCACGACAGCCCCCGGTTTGCTGTAGAGAGAATCATGGCATTTTACAAGGGTTTGTAAAAGATATTCGGCATTTTTGAGCCGCAGCAGCTCCTCTTCCAGAGCCTTGTCCTCCCCGGGTTTGAGGGAGGCTTCCAAAATTTCATTTTTCTGAAACTTCAAAAGTTCCAAGTGTTCTTTCTGATGATTTTCCTGTGAGATGAGCCCTTTTAATTCTTTGACCAGAGGAACCGTTTTATGATAGAGGTGCCGGACTTTTTGACGCTTGGGCAAAAAACCTGCAAATTTGTCCAATATTTCCAGGTGAAGTTCGTCTCTGAGAAGCCCCTGATGTTCATGCTGCCCGGATATGCTGGCCAGATTTTCAGAAATCTCGGTAAGTACCTGCATGGTGGATAACCGGCCGTTGATGTAAATTTTATGACGATCGGTGTTTGAAATGATTCTTCTGACAATCAACCCCTCGGAAGGATCAATTCCCTGGGTTTCCATTATTTTTGCAGCGTTGCCGGCGGGAGGGATTTCGAAAAAGGCTTCCAGTTCTGCTGTTTTTGCACCTGTGCGGATTAATTTCGCATTGGCCCTTGTGCCCAGAAGCAAATTGACCGCATTGACAATGATCGATTTTCCTGCACCGGTCTCTCCGCTTAATATGGTGAGATTGTCCGAAAAAGATATTCGAAGATCATCGATTAAAGCAAAGTTTCGAATGGAAAGTTCGATAAGCATGTTAACTATATTCCACAGCCGTTTGTTTTTGTAAAGTTCAGAAAGAATGTATTATACAAAGATATTCTTTTCAACTCAGGTTTGTGTATGATACAGAAAAAAATTATGACAAAAAACATTTCCACAGGTCAAAAAAAACTGGTGGCGGACTGGCATGCGCTGATGCGCACATTTATTCAACCGGAGGACGATGCCGCCCGAAACACGTTGTTAAAATACATGGAACAGATTCTTTTCGGGCTTCATGAATTTTTAAGTCACAATGTGGGTTTTACCGAAGCAATACCCCTCAAGGAACTTGGGCGCCGTTTTACCGAAACCAGGCTCAGCGAAACCCCGGAAAAAAAACTGGCGGATGTAATTACCGATTTGGTGGAAGATATCGCTCCCTATGCCGTTAACGTGGCATCTCCCTATTTTGTGGGGCACATGACTTCAGCAATCCCTTTTTTCATGGTGCATCTGAAAACCATTGTATCGGCACTTAACCAGAACGTGGTGAAGCTGGAAACATCCAAAGTGGTATCGGTGATTGAAAAACAACTCCAGGCCAAGATTCACCGGCTCATATTCCAAAAAACCCCGGAATTTTACCGGGAGCATGTCCAAAACCCTGAGACCACATTGGGTGTTTTTATCGAAGACGGGACCCTGGCCAATATCACGGCGCTGTGGGTGGCCCGCAACAAATTGCTGGCTCCAAAGGCCGGTTTTGCCGGTGTCGAGGCCGAAGGGGTGCCTTCCGCTTTTCGGGCTTACGGAATCGATCGACTGGTGGTTCTGGTTTCCGCCCTTCATCATTATTCCATCAAAAAAGCCGTGGGTGTTTTGGGAATTGGAAACGAGAATGTGATTGCCCTGGATTTGGACAACAACAATCGGATTGATCTGCCGGCCCTTGAAAACCAGATTCAGCAACTGCAAAGCGAAAAAGGCACCAAAATTCTTGCAGTGATCGGAATAGCCGGAGCCACAGAAACCGGGACGGTGGATCCATTAAGAAAAATGGCAGGGATTTGTTCCCGGAACAATATTCATTTCCATGTGGATGCTGCCTGGGGAGGCCCCACATTGATGTCCGACAAATACCGGCATATTCTCGACGGTATCGAATTGGCGGATTCGGTGATCATTGACGGCCATAAGCAGTTTTACATGCCCATGACCTGCGGTATGGCCTATTTTCGGGATCCGCACCACATGGATGCGGTTCGGTACCACTCCAATTATGTTATCCGCCGGGGATCAGCGGATCTGGGGATCAAATCCCTTGCGGGCTCCAGAGAGGCAGTCTCTCTGGTTTTGGACAGTGCCCTGAAAATAATGGGAACCAGAGGCTATGCTCTGCTAATCGAACACGGAATTGAAACGGCCCGGGAGTTTGCACAGGAAATAACTTCCAGAAACCTTTTTCAGCTGGTAACCCCTCCCGAACTTAACATTCTTACCTACAGGATTTGTCCCGCCCCGCTGGCCGAAAAGCTGGCTGCCGCAGAAAAAGAGCAACGCCATGAAATCAACGAAAGTTTGAACCACATTAATATAGCCGTTCAGCGGATGCAGCGGGAAGCCGGTAAAAGCTTTGTGTCCAGAACCACTTTGACCAAGGGTGCAAGAAATGGTGAAAGAATCGTTGTGCTTCGCTCCGTGATTATGAATCCCATGACCACCATTGAGATCCTTCGTCAAATTCTGGATGAACAGGAAAAAATCTTTTATTCGGTTTTTAAAAATTATGACATTTGAGCGGTCTGAAAGCCAAG
>SL_3KL_010_SEDDRAFT_10004971_pt1 | contig 11963 bp, 4 predicted proteins | sample SodLakKL_010_SED_2_FD_10381 | JGI IMG/M metagenome (IMG submission 10381)
GATTTGTCCGGCTCCAATAACCCGGAAACGTTTACGGTAACCAGTAACATGTCGGTCACTGCCGTATTTACTGAGGTGCCTATCACTGAACGGGCCTGCTACAGTTTTGCAGACGAGGAGATAAATAACTCGCTTGATATTTTAAATGCAGTTGCAGGAAATAGAACCAGTAATCTTAGAAGTTTTGCTGATGATCTGGCTGATCACTACAACACTATACTTGACAATTTAGAAGATGTATTAAATGGAGATGTTGATAGTGATATTTTTAATTTAATTTCGACTCACCAAAATCCACTTCAAGATGCCATTTTAGATGATGCATTATCTGAAAATGATGAAGTGATCGGAATGTATATCTATTACGACCTCGCGCTGCTCTATTTTTACATCNATTCCTGCCGGGATGTTACACTGGGTCCATTGCCTCAAAATGTCCGTATCCCGGATTGGGCTGAAGTGACAAATAACTTTCANCAGCAAAAACCATCGAGATTAACTGAAGTATTAACCACAACAGATATAGACGACAGACTTGAAGTTGTCGACGATCGCTTCAGTGATCAATACGACGATGATCTTGAAGATATAATGAATGTCATCTTTGCAGTATTCAGCAAATATGGATCATGATTAACATTATGCTGATGAGTTAGTCGAATAAATCAGAATTAACGTAGAAGAGCGGCTGTCATATGTTTTAACCTGTTGCTTTAAGTTGTCAGGCAAAAGATGTGAATGGGAATCAACTTTCCTAATATAGCTTCTACGTAAACTGAATTAAAATTTTATTAGAAACAGTGATTGCACAGTTATTGGAAATATCAAGAACTGGTGATAATGTTATAAAATCAGGTAAGGCCCTGTTAGCAATAGTGCTTTTTATGTGTTCAAGTTACGGGTTGCTGTTTGCTCAGGATACCATCGGAGATACCGATATAGAAGTGTACACCCTCAACGGATCTATCGGTATGCAAGGCCACGCCTATACAACAACCCAGGATTTTAACCGACGAGAACCTCTGGGAGCGTTAACCACCATCAATCTTGACTACTCGTTTCTCGGTTTTACTTCCGGCCTTGATGTACGGTACAGTACAGATGATAACCGGCTCAGGCAATCTATGAACAGATTTAGTTTTTATGGAAGCTGGCGCTGGCTTACGCTGAATGCAGGCGATGTAAATCCGGCATATACAGACTACAGTTTACGGGGTACCATGATAAGAGGTGGTGAAATCATTATCGATCCCGATAATTTTTCACTTGAACTGACGGCAGGCCGTGTGAATAGGATGACATCCTCATCAAATGGTCAACTACCGCGAGATTTCAGCTATGAGCGTTGGTTATATGCTGCTTCAATTGGAATCGGTGACAGTAACAGAAGCAACTTTAAATTCACAGCAATGTATGGCAAAGATGATACCGGCACAATTCCCGACACACTGGGGCTTAATCTGCCGGCTACAGGTGCGCTACCCCCACCGGCTGAGAACGTTGCTCTTACACCGGAATTTCAACTCTCTTTATTTGAAGAAACATTCAAAATTGGAGCTCAAACCACATTCACCGCCTATACCCGAGACACTAACAGTCCTGCTATTTCTGCCGATGATGCCGGAGTGCCCTCTTTTTTTACTGATATTTTTACACCACGTAACAGCACCCGATTGACCTATGCAGGCAGAGCACATTCCGAACTGGCTTTTGATCCGTTCCAACTACATCTGGAGTTTGAACGCATTCAACCAGGATTTGAAAGCATGGGATTGCGACAGATCCGGGATGATAAACAAACCATTACGGCCAGTCCAAGATTCCAGCTTTTGGATAACCGTATTTCCCTGGATGCAACTTACTCCATTAGTGAAGATAACTTGCTCGGTAACAGATTATCTACTCAGGAAAACGAAGATATTATCCTGAATGCCAATTTTCAGCTTACGGATATGATCAATCTTGGAGCAGGATATAACCGTTTTACATCCGAAACTTTTTCAGAATCTGATGACCAAACCACAACAAACGGTCATCGGCAGCTTTCCCAAGTCTTTCAATTGTTTCCGGGTATTTCATTTATCAGAGGATCTACTTCCCATAGTATTTCTTTAAGTGGGGTCTATCAGTTGATGGAATCCGAATTCCCAACGAGTAACGGCAGTGAAATACAGGAAAGTAATAATTTTAGCGGTACAGCTAATTACAGTATTGCATTACAAACCGGGTTGACCGTCAACACAACATTAAATCTTGTTGAGGGTGAAGCGCCCAACAGTGAATTTTCTACTTATGGTGCAAATGCAGGAGTCGGTTATTCATTTTTCGACGGTGATTTAAATGTAAATGTAACGGCAGGTGTATCATACAACCACAATGAAAGCAACTCTGCTATGGAGCCCATTGTAAATGAAAATTTCCAGGTAAACGGGAATATTACTGCGAGTTACAGAATTACTTCCGGCAGCTCCCTACAAATGAACCTGAGATCGCAAAACAATTCGATTATTGAAGGCGCCGGGCAAAATTTTTCTGAAATGGAAGGGCGGATAGAATTTCGACATCGTTTTTAATCAAAAAAAATTTAATAAATATGTTAAGAAACGGTACTCTTAGCGCTATAAACGTAGTTAAACAACTGCTTCTGTTCATCCTGATAATGGGTGTGACTCAGGGGGGGGGGGTTGCCCAATCTACAACCAATGTATCCATAACAGGGATTCCGGGTATTTTACCCAGTCCGTTTTTTAGTGATTTTGAGCAAAATGTGTATAACGGGGTTTACCAGGTTCAGGCAAATGTAGTTGGTAATTCATCAGTAAATGTTCGCTTGCATGTAACCATATCCAAAGAGGGACAGGAACTTGTTGATGAAACATCATTACCGGTAGAACTGGATCCGGGGATGAATATACTCTCACCCTTTCCAAACTTTGTAGAGTTTTCCAAAACCACAAATCAGGTATTGAATGATCTGCCATCAGATATGGTGCAACAGGTATTTCAGGGCGGTACGTTTCCGGAAGGAGAATATACCATAACCATGCAGGCATATGAAGTCGGTTCCAGTATACCGGCGGGCTCAAGTGGGGTAGCCACTTTTATGGTTCGTTATCCCCAGCCCTCCATACTTTTAACGCCAGCCAATGCTACAAAAGTTGAAGTTGATTTTCCGGTATTTTCCTGGACACCGGTAATGGCTCCACAAGGAACAACGATAGAATATGATTTTTTACTTGTGGAGGTTTTTGATGGGCAAAATCCCGGTGATGCCCTTCTCAGTAACAGAGAACATGCTGCCGTTCAGTTAATTGGCAATACTACACTGCCCTATACAGGTGAATTTTTGCCGCTGGAAAAGGGAAAAACCTATGCCTGGCAGGTAAGAGCAAGGGATGCGAATGATCAAATACCGATAAAAAACAATGGTAGAAGCGAGATTTATGTGTTTACCTACGGAGAAGAACCTGATGAGGATGAAGATATTGTTGATTTAATCCCCACTATTCCATCCTATGATATTCCAGAATTTGATCCGATTCCTATATCAACAATAACAGGCAGTGTAAATTGGACATTCAGGCCATCTGAAGGTTTTCAGGATTTGATACCGTTTACACCGGATTTATCACATAATTTACAATCTACAGATGACAACGAAGTTGGTATTTCCACTATAGACCCGAATTATAACCTTGGGCAGGATACCGATTTTGGCCAGCCTTTGTTTACACCAGATACACCAGATGTAACTGATGATAGCGACTTAACGATCGGCGCTCCTCAGATAACAACACCTGAACAGGCATCGCAAGTTTATGTCCCTGTTTTCGGTGGTGGCATTGACAGTGGAGTTGAACTCAGTAATACGAATAACTTTGAAAGTTCTGTCATTAATCAGCTTAATGAGATCATGAATCAAATGACAGAACATCCATATCAGGAAGCAAAAGTTAAAGCAATATACAGAGATGATGAAGGTGAAGAACATGTAATTGCAACAACAAATGCTAATGAAGAAGGCCATTTTACACTTGCATTTGTCCCTTCAGAACTTGATCAATTATCATCACAGCAAAATGGGGCTTCTGCTAATCAATCTTTTTCACTCGACCAAAGACCAGGTGAAATCGATACTGAAGCTCTTCAGCAACAGTACCAGCAGCGGGATTTCAGTGAAATTGCGGCAGCACAGCGAGCAGATATTTATATCAAAATTGATTCAAGATATTTTGAATTTCCTGAAGAAACATCAGTCTCTGTAAACAAACGAGATGTTGGTTCTTATGATGTTGGAACTATTAGGGGTACTGCGTTAACTTATCGGTTTGTTCCGGAATTAGTAGACAGAGAAACAGGCAGGGAAATTGAAGCTACATCAATAGAAATATTCAGGCCTGATAATTGGTATGAAGTGTTCCCGGTATTAAGGCCTGAAGGCAGCCCGCTTGATGACGATGAAAGGGATCAACTATATGAGATCGGTTCATATTCGGCTTATAAAGTTGCTGAAGGTGTATCAACGCAAGCATTTTCCCGTTTATTTCCAAGCCGGACAAGCAGTATAGAACGTTACATTTTACGAATAGAGGCAAGAGGTTATAGAACCTTGACAACTTTCTTATCTGCAAACCCTTCAATATCAGTCGATGATATCGTAACTGTCCGCAGAACGTATGAAATGAATCTTGCTCCGCCATCGGTTGAGGGGCGTGTTGTACGGCGCGACACACAGGCACCGATGGATAATGTTGCCGTAATCCTTATACCACCGCATGGTTCAGATAATGACCCTGAAGGTGCTTATGCAGCGGTTACCGATAGTGATGGCAGATTTATTATTGAAGATATTGAACCCAGGGAAGAAGAGTACACATTAACATTGTCAGGTTCTGCGGTTGCAGCTTATGAAGAAGAAATCTTACTGAATGAAAATGGAATTGTAATAGAAAGGGACCCTCTTATGGTGGATCCCAGCTTGGTTACAATAACAGGGCGGGTAGCCAATACCGATGATGAACCCATTGCGAACGCTATACTTACATGGGAAGATGGCGGTAATCCTGTGCACTCTGATGAACAGGGAAGGTTTGTAACAGCAAATACAGAAGGGATACATACTCTTCAAGTCCGTAAAATTGGCCATGCTGATGTGGATACGACTATCTCGATTAATGTTGAAGCCGATGATGACTTTACATTTATACGTGATTTGCCGGGTGGCAATTGGACAGAACAGGTGTCTACAAGTTTTGGAAACGCAGTAGGAAACTGGACAAGTAACCTGATGGATACACCCGATTTCCAAGAGGGCGAAAATGACGAAGAGCCTTCTGGTTTTAACCCTTCTAATATTGGGCATAGTGGATATGAAATGCAAAATTTTAACATTAGCCAGGAGGAATCTGAAAGTATAATTGCACAAAATAACTTAAATATAAGCAGTGATCAGTTTTACGGTTTTGCTGACCTGATGTCAGGTATAGCCGGCGCACATAGCTTATTAGACGATTATTACAGTATTGGTACAATTACGATGACACGTGCAGTAGGGCGCCTTGCAGCAACTGTACTTGCAGCCGATACAGGTAGCCCGGTTGAAGGCGCCATTGTTACTGTTGGGATTGCTGGCCCAGAAGGGGCTACCGATTCAAGCGGGTATGTATATTTGGATGAAACCCCTGCCGGAACAGTGCCTGTAAGTGTTAAAGCACCTGAAACTACCAACTATGTGCCAATCGAAACAGAAGTGACAATTACCGATAGCGGTGATACCACTTATGTGGATCTTGAATTGGAATTGGGGACAAGAGCCAGCGGAGTTGTAACGGCTTTAGGTGATCCCGTTGAAGATGCAATCGTACGCGTTGAAGGCCGGGATGATATTTCAACAAGAAGCGATGATGATGGGAATTATATACTGGCCGGTATACCAGAAGGCGAATGGACACTGAGGGCAACCAAATCAGGTTATGTCGGTGCGTCAGATACAAGAGATTTTACTGCCGATGAGGAAGAGCAGATAAATTTCAGCCTGGAAGATGCCGGGTTCAATATCACATCATTGCTCGGTTTTGAGATTGAAGTGGAAGAATTTTCATTGGAAAATGATACCACTATTACCGGGGCTTTTGTAAATATTCAACCTAATGACTTATTTAGTGTTGCAGAGGATTTACGGATTCCATTTTCAGGCATCCCGGTTTATGAAGAAGATGGTGATTTGCGCCCTGTAAATGGAATGGTTCAAACCAATGCCAGCCAAATCAACGCCCGGGTTTTTGATTTTTTGCATATTGAAATTTCCGATAATAATGGGATAATTGCCCGCCCGCGTCAAATCGGTTCATCAGTGGGGTATCTTGCAGGGCGTGTTGAGATAGATTACGCTGCAACTTTCACGTCAGCAACCGGCTGGGAATGGCCCGATGTCTCAAACCAGTATCTTACAATACCGGACACGGGCGAACTTCCGGGCAGCCTTGCCGAAGAACAGTTAGTTACACTGACAAGTGACGGTTCATTCCCGTTTCCTGATATAGCAGAAGTATCAGATTTGGACGAATTTGCATTTACATTTGGTGGCGCCAATCAATCGTTTACACTATTCGGTTTTGACATAAACCTCGACATGGATGAAACGGAGCTCAAATTTGACGGTATTCACATGGGGGCTTCCGTTGGCCTCGGAAATATTCCGCTTATTGATGAAGCAGGTATTAATCTTGAACACCTGTGGATTGGCCATGATGGAACAGTCCGCGATGTAAATATTCAGCTTGATCCGGCTCCAGAAATAGCTCTTGCAGACTGGCGTTTAATGATCGATTCAGGTATGCTTTCAGAAACCGGTTTTTCATTGGGTGGCCTTCTGGAACTTGGGCTTCCGGGATCAGATTTAGCTGAGATAGGTTTTTCAAAACTTTCCATTTCGTCTGATATGCTGCATGGTGGTGAATTTTCATTCCCGGCCGGCGGTATAGATATTTTTGGGATTGTTAATATGATGACGCTGCCCGGTGAGGATATCTCCTTCGGAAGCATTACAGCCGATGAAGTTTTCTACATCACGGGAGGTGCCAGGATCGATTTACCCCGCTACGTGGATGAAGCGTTGGTGTTCCGCGATTTTTTGTTGCAATCGAACGGTGAATTTGATCTTACAATAGAATCCAACTTCGAAGCTGACTTTTTCGGCCTTGCAGATTTAACGGTAACCGGTGTCCGTGTTCAAAATACTACCTCACCGGCCTTGCATGTGGACGGGCAGTTTGGCCTGCATGGAATTCCGTTTATATCTGCCCAAGCAGGTGGTTTAACTTACGAGCCGGGGGAAAGTGTCTCATTTGATGAAATTGACCTTGAATTTGATATGTCTACTGTTGGGGTTGTTGCTGCCGGAATTGGCCTGATTGATACGGCTGCACGGCAGGGTTTCAGTGGAAGTGGCAGTATGGATATTACCGGCACCCCTATCAGCGCGGGTATTGAATTTAACTATGAACGGGTAAACGGCGGTATTGCAGTTGGCGCACAAGTGGAGGCAGGTGTACCTGCTATACCTATGGGTAATTTTTCCATAACAAACATCGGTGGAGGTTTCAGTTACGATCAATCTGCTGAGAATTTTAGTATTACTGTAACAGGCCGGGTTGAAGTAGCGCCCGGGACAGGAAGAGCTGTCGCCCTTGACCCACTCGAAGTATCAGTTGAGTCGGGGCCGGTCATTACCGGATTTGCTGCCCTCACAATCATGCAACAATCTATTGCCGATGCATCACTAACCATCGACTTCCCGAACCGGTTGTTTGATGTAGAAGCCGAAGTAGGTTTTGAGCGGCTCGAAGATGTCAATATTGATGTGTCAGGGGCTTCGCGTCTTGTTATTAGCGGCCATCCCAATGATACTTACTGGATGGTAGGTGCACTATTCAATGCCGAGTTATTTGGCTTATTTAACGCAAACGCAAATATCCTGGCAGCCTGGAACTTGAATGTCAACGCTCACCCGGAATACGATCAGTATACCAGTTTTGTTAGCGATGATTTTATTACAGGCGGGGTTATTTCAGGAGCACATCTTGATGTAGGAACTGAATTCGGTATACCGAGGTCAGATAAACGTTGTTTTTCGTTCAAAGTGGGAAGTGCATGCGGTTACTTTATGAACGAAACCAGATGTCAACTAAATGCCGATTTTGAAGGCTCGAATTTCGGGTTTTACCTTGGAAGCAATTGGGAGGGTGGCGGAAATGTAACACTGCTAAGTAAAGATGTCGGCGGCGCACATATTGGCGCCAGTGGATCGGTAGAAGGTAATTATGTAGGTGGGGTTTGGTCTGCAAGTGGTACTGCAAATGCTGAATTCAGTGGCTACATTGGTAGTTGTAATGTTGGTTGCAGAACAACAATATGCCGGCCAAGTTGTGGGCTCTTTAGTTGTCCGGTACCAAAAGGTGCAAGCCTGTGTGTGAGTGGTTCAATTGGGGTGGATTATAATTCCAACACTGGAATGGATGTATCAGTAAGTTTTTAATTATAGCAATTTGACAAATTATTATGTTTAATAGAATTATTTATTTGAAATTTTTTCTGATTCTTGCCTTTTCAATAAGCTTTCAAGTCGTACATTCATCAAATGTTCAGGCGCAAGTTATTGATGAGGAGGTAGAAGATCCGGAAGATTTGGATGATCTTGTGCATTGGACTGATGAGGGAATGATGGTTTTTGTAAGTAATGCCGCTTTATCAGAAGACCAACCAAATCAAGGGCGAATTCAAGCAGTTATTTACAGGCAAATTGGAGCTGATAACGAATTTGAAGAAGTAGCAAGGCTACAGCGCCCTGATACGTGGGGAGAGTTCGCAGAATTGGGAGGTACAGAACTTGTAGAAGCATTATTTGATGCAACAGATAATGAAACTGAAGAGGAGCTATGGAATTTCATTAAGGAAAACCCTGAGATTGATGAATATGGTTTTTTAGGATTTGATGCAGATTTATGGAGAGCCCTTAGAACTGTTTATTTTGATACGGAAACAATTGGTTTACCCGATGGAGAAGAAGTCTCCTACCAAGTCCGGTATGTGATGGAGGATGGGGATATTACAGAATTTTTCCTTCAAGGTTCAGCTTCTGTGGGGCAAGAGCCAAACTTGTTGAGGCCTCAATATTTAGATAGAACGGAACGAGAAAACCGGGTTGGTGTCCGGTGGTTCACAAGGCTTGAGGGTTCTGAAGATGCATTTTTTGGAAAAGTGTACAAACAAATTGGACAAGAAGGTGATTTTGAACCCATGACAGGTCGAATCATGGCTCGCAGAGATATTGAAAATGATATTATAATTTATGAAGTAGAAGACAGTGCAGAGCCGAATCATGCCTATCGATACTATATTGAACCTTTGGATCTTGTAGGTAATTCGGGGCCGCCATCAGATACACTGACCGTTATTTCAGTAGATTTTAATAACTTACAGCTTTTATCAAATGTAACAGCTACGGATACTACAACCGGTATTCATCTGTCATGGGATGAAATTCAGTACAAACCATATCTTACAGGAATCAAAATCCAGCGTTCACGTGATGCCCGGCATAATTACGTAACACTCGATACGCTTTCTATTCAGGCAACCGAATTTCTGGATACCAGGCTTGTACCCAATCAAACCTACTATTACCGTTTCAGAATTGTAACAATGCGGCCTTCACAACAACTCCCATCGGCTGTTGCGAGTGCGTCTTTCCGTAATACTTTACCACCGTCACCACCATCTGGACTGTCGGCAGAACCGGAAGAGGAAGGAATCAGGCTCAATTGGGATTCATCTGCCGAAGCAGACCTGTTCGGCTATTATGTTTACCGAAGTACAAATACAAGCGATTCGATGCAGGTGGTTTCAAGAGCCATCAGAGATACAACAACATTTTTTGATAATTCGGAAGAGTTGGATGGCCGTACCAATTATGTGTACAAAGTAAAAGCGGTAAACATGAGTGAGCTTGAAAGTGAATACTCGAACAGGGCTGTTGCCAGGCCAAACCGTATAGTGCGCCCACCTACACCAACCGGAATCGACGGTTATGCCGAACAGCAGCGTATTCGCATCTTTTGGAGAGATCAAAAAAGAAGAGATGGAGCTGTCAGGGGTTACCATGTATATCGCAATCAAAACCGGATGGATCAATTTCCAGACGGAGAGGGTGCATCTATTCAGGCAGAACAAACCGATTTTGAAAGAGTAAATAGTGAGCTTGTAACTTCTACTTCTTATGACGATAGAGAAGTTGAATCGGGTGAAACCTATTATTACTCAATATCAACAGTTGACCATTTTGGTATCGAAAGTGGTTTATCAACACCAAAGAGATTAACTACGGAGTCTGCCGCGTTACGGCCACCTTCACAGGTAAGCGCACGTTCAGTAGCCAGAGGGATTGAAGTTCGCTGGAACAAAACTATGCAAGAAAATGTGGAGGGCTATCAAATTTACAGAAGGCAACGAGGGCAGGATAACCCGGAATTGATTGGTACTGTTTCTTCTGAAACAACCCGGTTTACTGATGAGGATGTGGTGCCTGGTACAATTTATTGGTATTCGGTATCTGTTGTAAAATCGGATCGGGAAAGTTCGCGGGGAAGAGAGCAATCGGTTTCTGTTCGATAATTGCTAACCCGCAATATTTCCAGAAGATATTGCGGGTTTTTTGGGCTTATGCCTTTTTGGAGAGTAAACAGAATTAAACATATAGTTTTGATAATCTGAACAAGAAGCAGGTATTGTCTCTGACACCTCGTTGGTTGGCTCTGAAGAGAATAATTGTTGCATTGATGGATTCCTGATGTGTTTGTAGGACGGTTTTCAAAAAAGTTCACATTCACATTGAATTGGCAAACCAGGATTTGAATCGCTTTTTAAAGTAGATCAGAGGGCTATTCGTATGAACTACACTTTCCGGTTAATCAATTTATTTAAGGAACAAACAGAAACCTTAAAAACAAATCCTCAAATATGGATCTGCAATTTGTTATCAATCACGGAGTAAGCTGCTGAAACAAATTTCCATCTAAATATAAATCATTCATGTCATGATAAAATTACCTGATTTAATTCAAAGATATCTGGCCTCTTGCTGTATTGGATGTTGTATGTTGATCGCATGCAGTTCGCCGGCCGATAATGATGAAGAACTCTTCCGGGATGGTATACACACCGGGGTGTTTGATAAAATGGGAGAGGAAGTATTCAACAAATTTGAGAATGAGCTGGGTATAACCATCTACCGGGGAGAAAATCCACCAGATGTGGCAGCAGCACTCGAAAATATGCACTCACAGGGCGAAATAAGTAAAGCATTTGATGCTGCCACATTCAACGCGGACGCATATCAAAACGTGGATGCATATTGGTTTGTCGATAACATTGTTACAGCCAATACAGGTTTAGGAAGCTTATGGATTCACGAAGATAACAATAACCCTGGAAGTTTTAGGTTTTGGGCGCCTTGGTTGATAAGGCCTTATGGATATAATGCTGAAACTCATACCATTGAGAATCGGCTTTGGCATCCCAATCCAGCATTATTGTCATGTCCGAGCCAAGAGGGTTGTCAAATGTGTATTTGTGAAGCAAGTGGCAGCTCGGAATGGGCTTATGTAATGGGAGATGAATCCAATTTCACGATATTTGCAATGGTTAATTTTTTCAGCTCAAAGTATGATATAGATGCAGGCCTCTTTGTATCCAATGACCCAACTATGGATCTATATGTGACATTTTCCGGTTCCATGTCGGAGCGCGGAGTAGAAAATCCGGAATTCGGCATAATAATGCATGAACATAAGATTGAGATTACAGGCTGGCCGGAAGGTGCAGGATTTGTAAAGACTACAAGGGCAGGATACGCTGGCATTTTTTCCATTTCAAGGGCGGTGCCGTGGTAAAGAAGAACCCTGTAT
>SL_3KL_010_SEDDRAFT_10004972_pt1 | contig 11963 bp, 14 predicted proteins | sample SodLakKL_010_SED_2_FD_10381 | JGI IMG/M metagenome (IMG submission 10381)
AGACTGAAGCTTATGGCTTGGCCAGGTTGATCAATGAAAAGGATGAAATCATCCCTGACAACACCATTGTTAAACCGCCAAGTGCTGAGTTGAAACCGGATCAAAAAGATACCGACTCATTACCTCCTTATGAGATTCTGGATCCAATTTTGTTTCGCTTGCTGGAACTACAACAGGATCCTTCCGCCATCATTGCTGACGGTTTTGATGAACAACTGGTCAGGAAAATTGCCCGGATGGTATTTATGAATGAATACAAAAGGGTTCAATCGCCACCCATTTTGCGGGTTTCGCCAAAGTGTCTGGGCATCGGACGAGAAATGCCGATTGAAGCAGTAAACGGTGAACGGTCTAAACCTTAATCCCGAATCGCTTCGCTTTCGGGACTTCGCTTACGCTCAGCCTTAATCTTAATCTTAACCTTAACCTTAACCTTAACCTTAATTAATCGCTTCCACTGCCTGAATCTCCGGGATGGCTTTTTTTACAGCTTGTTCCACGCCGGCTTTCAGGGTCATCTGGCTCATAGGACAGGAGCCACAAGCGCCCAGAAGCTCAACCATTACCACATTATCTTCCGTAATGCTGTCAAAACGGATGTTGCCTCCGTCTGCTTCCAGGTATGGACGGATTTGATTTATTACGTTTTCTACTTTTTGAATAAGTTCTGTTTTGTCTGACATAGTGTAAATTCTATTCGGTTTTTATTTTTATTTAGTTTTTGTAAAAATAATACTTTTTTTATAAATGAAGGTTTTGTGTTTCTGAGGATAACAATTACTTCAACTCCTGATTCGGATCCCAGAAAAGTTTCTGAAAATCAACAACCTTGTCGTCAACAACCTTAATATTTTCGTTTTCAAGCAGTTGTTGCATCATGGTGCTGCTACCAAAGTGGTTTTTTCCGGTAAGGATTCCCAAACGGTTCACCACCCTGTGTGCCGGGATTGTTGGGTCTGCTTTGTGAGCATGATTCATTGCCCATCCGACCATTCGGCTGCTTCCTCTTGAACCGAGACAGGCAGCAATGGCTCCGTAGGTGGTAACCCTGCCTTTTGGGATTTCCCTTACGACGGCATAAACTTTCTGAAAGAAGTCAGGCTGTTCAGCTTGATCCTTCATGCAATGAGAATTTTATGTAATGGATAGATTTCCCTTGTGCAAGAAAACGCTTTTCGTAAAAAGTTTGAATCTCTTTCAGAAGCGGTTCATTTATTTGCGCATCAGCGTAAAGATTATCGGTTGATTCAAGCAAATAATGCTTTTCATCCCTGATTATGGATAGCGTATAGTTAAACAACGACACATTATCTGTTTTCAGGTGGATCGGACATCGTGGTTTGAGAATTTTTCTATACCGGTCAAGAAACAGGGGTGATGTTAGCCGTTTTTTTGCGCGTATCTTTTTTTCCTGAGGATCTGGAAAAGTGATCCATATCTCTGATATTTCATCTTTATCAAAATAACTGTTGATATGTTCAGCCTGTGTGCGCAGAAAAGCGATATTATGCAAGCCCTGTTCAAGTGCTTCCCTGGCACCATTCCAAATTCTGTCTCCCTTTATGTCAATTCCGATAAAATTCTTGTTTGGAAATGCTTTCCCGAGCCCGACGGTATACTCTCCTTTGCCACACCCGATTTCAAGCACAATGGGGTTGGTGTTGCAAAAAAAAGATTCGCCCCATTTTCCTTTGAACTGGAATGGGTTGATGCCCGTGTGAATGTTTTGGGGCTGCAGTACGTTGGAAAAGCTGTTTAATTCAGCAAATTTCTTCAGCTTGTTCTTTGGCACGGTATTTTGATGTGATGTCTTACAAATATCTAACGGTGGAGGATCCAGGCGATTTGCTTCAGGTCTTCATCGAGTTGTTGTTTTTTTGCCTTGGCCTCATTAAGGTCATAATACCACCCTGAATAGACACGGTAAAAGTCAGCAGGGGTTTTTGCGAGAACACTTGCCAGACGATGATCCTCTTTTCTGAGCTTGAGCGCCATGCTGGTGGCGTTGTGTTCGTTGCGAAAACTGCCGACAACGACATAATACACGGGCCGGTTGGGATCCGGTCTGACAGGCTCAATGTATGGATCAAAGGGAGGCTCTTCTGGCTCTATTGCCGCAGTTGGTTCAGGAGCTTCTTCAACCACTTCAGTTATTGGAGCCGGAGGAACTACAGGTGTTTCTATAACTACGGGTTCAGATCTGCTGAACAACCCTTCTTCACCAAAAAAGTAATTGAACTGCCAGAAAATTACAATCAGGATGACGAGCAGGGGTATACCTATGATCGCAATCCATTTTAGTGCAGGATCCATGCCCTCTTTTTCAGGCTGTTTGGGAACTGGTTTTGTTTCTTTTTTTTCAGGGTTTTTCATGATTTCCTCTGTTTTAGGTTTTGATTTTTTTTCTGATGCGTCCACTGTTTCTGTTTCAGATTCCGGTCTGGATTGTTTTACTCCTGGCAAAGGTTTCTGCGGAGGTGTCTCTACTGTATGAACACCTGTATCATTTTCAAGATAGTTTATCTGACGTGATGCTTCAAAATTTAAACTTCCGTCTGTATCGCGATGAAAAGTTCCTATCAGTTCGAACTCAATTTTGTTACCTGCTTCAAGTGCATGTTCTGTATCTCTGAGGGTGCCGGTGATCTGCTGCAAAACCTCTTCATGGCTTTTTCCCTCTTGCCTGGCAATATATGCAATGATAGGGGTGTCTCCCTGTTTGGGCTCTGGCCTGAAATCAACAATCTTTCTGGGTGATTCCACGATCTTTTCTTCCGGAATGAATCTGGCAGGAACATATTTCGTTGAAAAAGTACCAAATCCCGGAACAATCACGGAATCATGACTATATAACAATTCGCTGATATATTTTCCAAGCTTTATCATGATATGATTTTGAAATTTATAATGAAATGTTTTATCAAATTCATCCTACTAAGATAAGAAAAAACAAATGAAGATGGGTTTTTCCCACAAGTTATGTATACGAAAAATTGTTCAGCTTGTTTCCCCGGATTGAAAAATGTTTTCACGGCGATCAATACTGATCCTGTCAATAGCAGTTTCTTTTACCCAAACTTTAAAACCATTTTCGAGCCATCTGAGTTGTTCCAGACCTTCAGATTGCTCCAGATTTCCCAGAGGCAATCTGCAGAGTTGCTTCAGGGTGCTGATTCGAAACCCATAAATTCCGATGTGTTTCATTCCCGGGAGAGCAACAGATCCATAAGAATCTTTGTTTCGACAGAAAGGAATTGGTGACCTGCTAAAATAAAGGGCCCTCCCGTTTTTATCACAGACAACCTTTACAACATCGCTCTGTTTCATATCCTCTTGATTCTTAATGCTGGTGGCAAGCGTGGCGATACTTACATCCTGGTGTTTAAAGGCTTCAACAACAACTGCGATTTGCTCGGGTGCAATAAAAGGCTGATCACCTTGTATGTTGACCAGCAGATCGTTATCATTAAATCTTTTGTTACTGTTCAACAGTTCATAAGCCTCCAGACATCTGTCAGTGCCGCTTGGATGGTCAGGGTTTGTCATAACGGCCTTGCCGAAGCGCAGCACATGATCAAGGATTCGTTTATCGTCTGTAGCCACAACCACTTCATCCAGGACAGAACATTTCTTTGCCTGATCATAAACGCGTTGAATTAAAGTGGTTCCGTGAATGTCGGCAAGCGGCTTGCCGGGGAATCGTCTGGATTCGTAACGTGCCGGGATAATGCCAATGGCTCGCATATATGTTTGCTTGTGGTTAAAAACTAAAACAATCCATGTATCTCCGCATCGATCTTATGGATCACCTGCCCAAGGTCTTTCTGGCGTTCGTCAAACTTTATATCGTCGACGTTAATGATTAATAATTTTCCCAGGTCGTAGCCGGAAATCCATTCTTCATAGCGCTCATTGAGCTTTTTCAGGTAATCAAGGCGAATGGAGTTTTCGTAATCGCGGCCTCTCTTTTGTATCTGGCTTACCAGGGTTGGTACACCTGCCTTCAGGTAAATCAACAGATCCGGAGGTTGAATGAATGAACTCATCAGCTCAAACAGGCTGCTGTAGTTGTTGAAATCACGCGATGACATCAGTCCCATGGAGTGCAGGTTAGGGGCGAAAATATAGGCATCTTCATAAATGGTTCGATCCTGAATCACCTTTCTGTCTTGCTTTCGGATCTCAACAACCTGTCTGAAGCGGCTGTTCAGGAAATAAACCTGCAGGTTAAAAGACCAGCGCTTCATATCTTCATAAAAATTATTCAGATAGGGGTTGGTGTCTACATCTTCATAATGGGCTTCCCATCCGTAATGCTTTGACAACAATCGAGTTAGGGTTGTTTTTCCGGAACCGATATTTCCGGCAATGGCTATGTGCATGTTGGTTATGGTTAATGATCAGAAAAACAAAAATACATTTTCTTTTTGTATCCTGCAACGGGATGTGCTTAGCTGTCAGGTCATCCGTATACGATTCACTCCTTCAGGAACTTCATAATTTCCTCAACGTACTTTCTGTCGTTATAAAGCCTTGGAACTTTGTTCTGTCCGCCGATCCTCCCTTTTGCTTTCAACCATCCGAAGAAGGTATTTTTTGGTACACTGACAACTTTCGGTTTTTGCAACATCAGGTCACCGCTTCTTTTGGCTTCATAGTCGGAGTTTAGTTTTTTGAGTTCATCATCAAGAATTTTTATAAAATCATCCAGGTTTTCCGGTTCTCTTTCAAACTCGATGATGTACTCGTGTGCGGCAGTTTCATTGTTTTTAAGGTAAACAGGTGCTGCTGTGTATTCAGCTATTATGGCGCCTGACTTTTCACAGGCGGTCTTTAAGGCAGTATCTGTATTATCAACGATTAATTCTTCCCCAAATGCATTGATGAAGCTTGTTGTACGTCCGGAAATCTTGATACGGTGGGGATTTAGGCTGGTAAACCTGACTGTGTCGCCGATCAGATAGCGCCAGAGACCGGCATTTGTGCTGATGACGATGGCATAGTTGGTGCCGGTTTGAACCTCTGCCAGGGGCAACACCGTGGGATTATCTTTTCCAAATTCATCCATTGGAATGAATTCAAAGAAAATCCCATAATCAAGCATCAGCAACATATCATTACCTTCTTTCCTGTCCTGAATTCCGAAAAAGCCTTCAGAAGCGTTGTATGTTTCCATGTAGCGCATATCCGGTGATGGCAGGATTTGATCATATTGGCTTTTGTAGGGGTCAAAATTAACACCTCCGTGAATGAACACCTCCATCCTGGGCCAGACCTCAAGAATGTTGTTGCGGCCGGTTATCTCCAGAATCCGTTTCATCAATACCAGGTTCCATGAAGGAACGCCACTGACATTGGTGACATTTTCCCCGAAAGTGGCGTGTGCCAGCTTGTCCAGTTTCTCTTCCCAGTTGTCAAGCAACGCGATGGAGAGATCCGGAATCCTGTAAAAATTGCTGTAGGATGGGGCATTCTGCAACAAAACAGCCGACAGGTCCCCAACAAATGCTTTGTTATTGTATTCACTGACCTTATGGCTTCCGCCCATAATGAGACCCTTGCCGTCAAAAATGCCTGTGTCCGGATAATTGTTGCAATACAAGGTCAAAACATCTTTACCTGCCTTGTAATGACAGGTTGTGAGCGACTCCTTACTGATAGGGATGAATTTGCTTCTGTCACCGGTAGTTCCTGAGGATTTTGCAAACCATCTGATGTCCGAAGGCCACAGGATGTTTTGCTCCCCCTTTAACATACGCTCAACAAAAGGCCTGACATCCTGATAGTTTTGCAAAGGCACTCTTTCCCGGAAATCTTCATAGCTTTTGATTTGATCGTATTTATACTTTTTGCCCCACTCGGTGTTGCGTGCCTTAAAAAGTAAGTCATTAAGCAGTTGATCCTGAATCTTTGTTGGGCTGGACCTGAATTGTTCGATTCGGGACATCCTTCTCTTGAAATACCAGGAAATAAAACTGTTTATGAGTGACATCTGAATTGGTTTCTTGGTAATTTATGTGGCTTTTTTTATTGACAGATGCAAAAATAAGCATAATCAGGGGATGTTTGTTTAATTTTGTTGAAAACAGTTTGACCTTATCGCGTAAGATGATCTATATATAGTGCTGTTTTTTTTTATATTTTTGAAGGGTCATAAAAATATATAATCCAGACAAAGATTGGGATTCATTAAAAAAATAACCGGACTCCAGATCTATTCTCGCAAGCAGCAGTGGAAACTTTATCTGTTGGGCTTTGCGGCATTGATTGTGCTTGCTTCGTTATATTATACCGACACGATGGTTCGAAAGATTGCCCGCGATGAAAGACAGCGTGTTGAGTTGTGGGTGGATGCAATCAGAAAAAGGGAAAGCCTTTTGCGCGACAGTGAACGGTTGTTTGCCGTTATTCAGAACGAAGAGGCTGAACGGGTTGAACTGATCAAGCAGGTATACAGCAGGCTTAATATGGATGATATCGATCAGGGTGCATTAACACTATATACCAATATTCTTTATAGCAATACAACCATTCCGCTGGTACTAACCGACGAAGAGGGTGAAGTAATATCAACCAGCAACCTTGATGAACGTTTCTCCAACTATAGAAGGTTAGAGGGAGAACTTGCCGATTATCTTTCTAAATACCCGCCTCTTACCTTCTCTATTATTGGCGGTTACCGGTATATCTATTATCAGGATTCCAAAGTCTTTACCGAATTGCGTGACATCATGAATGATCTGATAGATACTTTTCTGTCAGATCTTGTTGTAAACTCTTCCGCTAATGTTCCTGTGATTGTTGTTGCTGCCTCCAATAAAGAACTTATTGCACACGGCAACATTCAGGGTGTTGATTTTCATGATGAACAACAGGTTCAGGATATGATCGCGTCAATGACCGGAAAAAACCGATATCTGGATGTGCATCTGCCAACTTATGGTCTGTGTTATGTTTACTATACCAACTCTTTCCTGCTGACACAGCTAAGATATTATCCGGTTTTGCAACTTCTGGCAATCAGCATCCTGCTTTTTGTCGCCTATATGTTGTTCAGCATTGCAAGGAATGCCGAACAAAACCAGGTTTGGGTTGGTATGTCAAAAGAAACAGCTCATCAGTTGGGTACGCCGCTGTCATCGCTCATTGCCTGGGTGGAGATGCTGAAGCTGAAAGGTGTGGATGATGAAACCATCAAGGATATTTCCAAGGATGTACAGCGTCTTGAAAACATTACCGAACGGTTTTCAAAGATTGGCTCACCACCAAAGTTAACCGCATCTGATGTTGTTGCTCCGGTTGTTGAAGTGCTCGAATACATGAAAAGGCGCACCTCACGAAAGGTTTCGTTTAAGCTTGCTGTACCGGACAATGAGGTGATTGTGCCCCACAACAGCAACCTGCTTGGCTGGGTGGTAGAAAATATCATTAAGAATGCCATTGACGCTATGAAAGGCAAAGGGCAAATATACATTTCTATTGAGGACCAACACAAAGAAGTGATTGTTGATATATCTGACGACGGCAAAGGAATTCCATCTTCGCAGCAAAAGGCGATCTTCAATCCGGGATACTCAAGCAAAAAGAGTGGCTGGGGTTTGGGTTTATCGTTAAGTAAAAGGATCGTTGAAAATTATCACGGAGGTAAGCTTTTTGTAAAGCACTCTGTTGTTAATCAAGGTACTACATTCAGAATTATTTTAAAAAAACAAATAGCATGATCTTATGAGAAACAGGCTTTTTTTCCTTATCTTAATCCCGGTTGTATTATTTACTACGGCCTTTTCGCTGATGGGGGTTGATCGCATCATGCTGAAGATGGAAAGCCAAAGCCTGCAGTCAGGGAAAACGGCTGTTGTACATGCCGAGCTGTTTTACCAGGCTTTGGATGGGAAACTGATTACACGGATGGGAGCGCCTTTGAAGCAGGTTATGATCACAAACCGCCAGGGTGAATTGACCATTTATGATCAGGAAAAGCACACCGTGTATCGCACACAAGGCCTCGAATATAGTTCTGAAAACAACCTGATTTTTTTCTTTTTAACAGGGAAAACCCAGGACCTCGGACTAAGGGATATGGGCTTTTCCCCAGTGAGACCAGAATTTAAAGATGGTCTTCTTATTACTGAGTGGATACCACCCGGTTCAGTCAGTCATCTTTTTTCAAAAATTGAAATAGTTCACGAAGATCAACTGCCTATCTATGCCGGTTATTATGATGCCGGAGGGAACCTGATCCGCAGGGTTTATTATTCAAATTTTGAAATATTTGCCGATGTGGTTTTGCCCCTGACAGTTACAGAGTTCAATTACCTTCCTGAAGGGGACTCGATTGTGAACAGGGTCAGATTTTCTGATGTTAAAACTAACCGCCAGGCAGTGAGTGCCTGGTTTGATTTTGAAATTCCTGATGATGCGCATTATCTTGACTAAATTGGTTTTTATCTTCAGTTGTTTTTCTGCTCTGCTTCCTGCAGATATCGCAGGGCAAGAGCCCGCTGTGTCAGAAAGTGAGCTTCTGGCTGCCCATTTTGTTTTGGAAGCTGCTGATAGTAAGCAAGAAATCACCTTTCTGCTACCTCGCAGCGACCGCTTCACGGCACGATACAATCCTGTTACACTCACATTTTCAGGACTAATGTACATTTATCAACGTTTTATTTCCCCCCAGCTACCGTCAGAATGCCTGTATCATCCATCCTGCTCTTCGTTCAGTAAATCGTTGATCAGAGAGTACGGACTTGTTAGAGGACTGGTCGGAACTGCCGATCGGCTAATCCGTTGCAACAGAGTGGCGGCAATGGATATTCATCCCCTGATGATTATTGAGCAGAGTGGTAAAGTCCATGAGCAGACGGATATATACGGAAAACAAAAAAAATGAAATACTGTATTGCTCTTATAGTCCTGCTTCTGGTATTTTCGTTTTTTCCTGTACAGGCTGCTTTGCGGTTAGATGGTCAGGATCAGGAATTGCGTACGGAGCTTGACTTTATCCTTCATTTGATCACACGGGAAGACTATGATGCCAGTCTGTACTTGCTTGAGCGCATCGGCGATGCAGGTCGTGACTGGAGCGATTCTTTGAACTTTCTCAGTGGCTGGGTTATGTATCGCCAGAAAAATCTTGAATTATCAGCAAATAAACTATTGAAAGTAGGGAAGGAGAGTCCCGTTTTTTATAAGTCACATTTTTTTGGGGCCTACAACCTGGCACATATCGGCCAGCATCAGGAGGCGCAAAAGGTGTTGTATAATATCCCCGTTGCTTCCGGCTCCATGCACGAAGCTTTGCGATGCCTCCAGTTGAGTGGTTTGGCATTGTTGCAAAATGATCTTGATGAATATTTTAAGTATTCTATGTCCTTTGTCGGCGAACACCATGTAATGGTTGAGCAGGAGCGTAATATGGAAAGTCACAGGCGCCGTTTAGAGGAGGCCAGAACACCCAGCCCGTTAGTGGCTGGAATGCTTTCTGCTGCTGTGCCTGGATTGGGAAGAATATATGCCGGGAAAACATCCGAAGGAATTATCAGCTTTTTGTATGTGGCTGCTCTGGGTTTTACCAGTTATGATTTTTACAGGGGAGGAGGCGCAAAAAGCCCGATGTTTATAATTTCAGCAGGGGTCACCGGTTTGTTTTATGCCGGAAATATTGCAGGCAGTGCAGTAGCTGTGCGCCGCAAGAATCAGGAGTTCAGATATGAAATGGAACAACGTATTTTGTTTGACATGCATATTCCTTTGCGCAACGCATTCAATTGAAAAGTTGTCTGCTGCGGAGGATGTTTTTGAAAAAGCAAACACATTGTTTGCTGATGGGTATTATTTTGAAGCTGCCATTGAATATGAGCGCATCATTTTTCTGTCAGAATCCCCTGAAGTGCGTGTGCAGTCAAATCTGAAAAAAGCGGAGTCCTTAAAACAACTGGGTTCATTTGGGCGAGCAAGAAGCGATCTGCAGCGATCCCTGAATTATAGAGGCAATGACTCTTTACGTCTTGAGGTGCTGTACCAATTCGCTTTTTGTTCCTTTATGGCCGGGTTTTCATTTGAAGCCTATGCTACTTTGTTGCATTTGCGGAATGTGTTTAAAGAACCCCATGAACACCGGATTTATCTATTGGAATCCCTGGTGCTTACTGATTTAATGCACTGGGAGGATCTGCGAAATCATCTCCAAAACTGGATGGTTAATTACGCTGAAAATGAATCATGGACCCAAAAGACTTTGCAGGCCTATGATGACATACTTGATAAAGGTCTGAGAGCGTTGGAAATTGATCCGGAACGGGCGGGGATTTTGTCAACTTTTTTACCCGGTTCCGGACAGTTTTACGCGGGAGAGGCTGGGTGGGGCATTTTGAACGCTTTTTCTCAGCTTGCATCCCTTGCGGCTTTTGGAGTAATGGTGTATAACGGTTACTACATCGCTTCCTTTTTTGCCGGTTTGGGTCCGTTTCAGTCGTTTTATTTTGGTGGGATCCGTCAGGCAGGTGATTTGGCGACCAAAAACAAGAATAGCCGTCTGAATGAACTTCAGACGGCTCTCGCTCAATTTTTCTTTGAAGTGGAAGCCGGGCTTCTGGATTATTAGCCTACCACATAAAGAATCTAGGATTGTTAACGTATTGACTGATATCATCGTTGATCAGTCCGATTAGTAGCACGACCCAGTCAACAAAGGCAACAATACCACATCCACCCGCAGTAAGGATATAACCGATAATTGTACCGGTAGAGGTCCCCAGATATGCACGGTGAATACCTAATGGGCCAAGGAACCAAGCCAGGATAAATGCAATCACCGGATCCTTTTCTTGTGCTACGAATGTGGCATTTGTAGCCGTGGGTGCCATACTGTGCATTGCCAGCATGTCAACCTGTTCTGCTTGCGCAAACATTTGATCAACAGCATCATTGTCAAGATGATACATGCTTGCATTGGCCTGAGTGCTGAACAAGCCAATGCATAAAAACAACAATGGTAAAAGCGCTTTTTTCATAAAAACCCAAATTTTGGTGGATAAAATACACTTCAAATATAATAAAAAAACAATATTATATAATATCAATTGATATTATTTTTCAATTTATATCTATCTTTATGGTGTAATTTAATAAATAAACCAAAATTATTTTTTTTATGAAAACAAAAATTGTACTATTTATTGGATTGTTCTTCTTTTTATCAATAGGAACGATTGCACAGCGCCCTGCCGGTGGAATGTTTGTTGGAGGAGCTTTGAGCTTTACTGTGACCTCTGATAAGGACGTCATTGGTAATACGACTACGGAAGGTCCAACCAGGACCAATTTAACCATTATGCCGCTAGCCGGGATGTTTCTGGATGACAATTTGTCCGTTGGTGCAGGGATTGGTTTTAGCCGGAATTCAGTGAAACGGACTCCGGGTGGCACCGAGATTGTTGACAGCCAGAACATGTTTCATGTTGCTCCTTTTGCACGCTACTCCGTGGGTGATGATCAAGCAGGTTTATTTGCTCAGGCGGGTTTCGATTTAGGCTTTGGTGGTACAAAATCCAAGTCCGGTGGTACAGTTACAGATGGTCCGGGTATATTCACTATGGGTTTTGGTCTGCGTCCCGGAGTCTATTACTATCTGATGCCCAACCTGAGCATTGATGCACACTTTGGGCTTATTGGCTATAATCTCTTCCGCGAGAAGGATACAAACGATGATAAATACATCGAAAGCACCTTCAGTCTGAGACTGGATGCCAGATCTGTTAATTTTGGATTAATCTATTATTTATAGTTAAAGTCTTTATAAAAAAAACAGCCGGACTCATTTGAGCCGGCTGTTTTTTTATAAGAAAACTTCTTACTTCTTTTCTTTCCTAAAGCACATAAACCAATCCAGACAATATTGGTCGTCCGCTTTGGTTTCAACGCGGTCTTTTGCGACACCGCACGAGCCGGGAGGGGGAATGATCACG
>SL_3KL_010_SEDDRAFT_10004973_pt1 | contig 11963 bp, 13 predicted proteins | sample SodLakKL_010_SED_2_FD_10381 | JGI IMG/M metagenome (IMG submission 10381)
AAGAAAAAACTGAGCCTGCATGATCTTTGGGAAAACCTCAAAATCTATGCAGGCTCACAAAAAAAGAATGAACAACTCTATTAATCCACAAACTCGATATCCGTTACAACAGGAAGGTGGTCAGACGGAAAGTGTCCGTTGCGGATATCGGCCAGAATTCCGTGCTGAATGAATCTGAAATTGGGATCGGCAAAAATGTAATCGATTCTGCGATCCGGGAAAATTCTTTCAAATGCGTTCCATGTGGATGTTGGTCCGTGATGGCCATATTCTGAATGATAAAATCCGTCAAACAGCTCCATTTCCACCGGCCCCTGATCGGGATTGGCAAGTATTTGATAGGGTTCGTCTTCTTCCACGGTATTCAGATCTCCCATCACAATCACCGGATCGTCTCCGGCAATTTCTGCTACTTTTTCGAGAATCAGGCTCGAACTCTGCCGCCTTGCTTCCTGTCCGCGGTGATCAAAATGTGTGTTAAATACAATGAAAGAACGGTCATTCCTTTTATCCATAAGCCGTGCCCAGGTAACAATACGTGGAAGAGCAGCATCCCAGCTTTGACTGCCGGGCTCATTGGGTGCCTCAGAAAGCCAGAACGTTCCGTCTTCGATCAGATCAAACCGATCTGTTTTGTAATAGATTGCGCAAAATTCCCCACGCTCATCGCCGGCATCGCGGCCAACGCCTATCCATTCGAATTCGGGCAGCATTTCATCCAGTTCTTCAAGTTGGTTAATAAGCCCTTCCTGCGTACCCACCAGGTCATTTTGATGAAACCGAAACATACTCGCCACAAAATCTTTGCGGTGCGGCCAGGCATCCGGGCCGTCGTCGGGATTATCAAACCGGATGTTAAAAGACATTACACGCATCGGNTCCGAAGTTACTTCAGCCGATCTGTCACTTGTTTCGGCTTCTTCGCATCCAAGAATTGCTATCATAAAAACCGGAATTAAAATCATCGAAAAAAAATAGAGAATTGTATTGTTCATAAGTCAAAATGTTGTTAATTATTTCATTTCATCTGATTATCAGGAGGCTCTGCAGTACCCATCGGTCGGCTGGATTAATCGACTGACGGGCAGTATTGCAAAGTTATAAATTTTAAGAATCTTAATTTAGAATACAGTTTATTCAAAGAGTTCGGTTTAAAAGAATCCTATTTCACTGTCACTTCCCTCTTTCCTTTAAAGCACAAATTCCTGATCCGGCTCCATGGCAAGTACTGTTTCTGTCATTAATTTAATCAGATTTTCCAGGTCGCTGAGTGATGCCGTTTCAACAGGTGAATGCATATAGCGCAGCGGAAGTGAAATCAATGCACTCGGAATTCCTGTACGCTGATAAAAAATGCTGTCGGTATCAGTTCCCGTGCGAATACTTGTGGCTTCATGCTGAATATTGATCTCCTTTTCTGATGCGGTTTTTTCAATCAAAGAAACCACTGCAGCGTGATTGGCCCCACCGTGCTGAACCGTTGGCCCTTCGCCCAGCTTTACCGCTCCGTGCTCTTTGTTGTTAATTCCCGGGGTATCTGTGGCATGAGTGACATCAGTGACAATAGCGGCGTCCGGCATATGGCGAAAACTCATCATTCGGGCGCCAAATCCACCCACTTCTTCCTGTACGGAATTCAGTGCCAGTACATTTACACGAAGTTTATTCTTTTTCCTGTACAAATTTCGCATCACCTGAGAAATTGCAAAACTGCCAATGCGATTATCCAAAGCCCGGCCGGTAACGATCTCATCATTCAAAAATTCGAGGTCGTCCGCATAGGTTACCGGATCTCCTACCTGAATCAGCTCCAGGGCTTCCTCTTTCGAGGAAACACCGATATCCACATAAATATCTTTCCAGGCAGGCTGCTTGCCGCCACCATTTTTGTTGTCTTGCAAATGAATAGCGGTATTTCCAACGACGCCGGTCACACGGCCGTTTTTGTTATGAATATAAACGCGTTTCCCCCTGGCTATGGTAGAATCGCTGCCTCCAAGCTTGTTCAGCGTAACAAATCCCTTCTCGGAAATGTGCTGTACCACCATTCCGATTTCGTCGGCGTGAGCTTCAATCATAACCGTGGCAACATCGGCATTCGTTTCTATACGTGCCAGAGCTGATCCGTATGAATCCGACTCCACACGGTCGGAATATTTCTCAAGATATTCTTTCCAGATTTTCTGTCCCTTTGTTTCGTAACCGGTCGGGCTTGGGGTGATGATTAACTCTTCAAGCAATTTTTGTGATTCGTTATCCAGCATTCTTTTGACGTTTGGTTAATCTTAATTTTTCCATCAACTTTTAATGATGCAACTTCCGGAATATAACAATCATACGATCTCCATTTCAGCTGAATTACATTCTGTTACAATCAGATATTTTTGATGCTTTTCCCGAAAAGATTTCTATTACCTCTTATTAATCGACTCAAAATACACACTCTTCTAATATTCGTTTTTTAATATTCGATGAACATGACAGATTGAATAATCTGACAAATTATCGTTTTTAAAAACAATTCAGGTAAAGAAAATGAACAACAGAAAAACACCCTTTTCATATCGTGCATTTGTTTCTATTCTGATGGCAATTTGCTTTCTGGGACTGGCGATATCGGGTATAGTTATGTATATCGCACCTCCCTGCAGTGTTGCTGAAGCTACTGGTTGGATGTTTACCGGAATAACAAAAGTTCAATGGTCCTCATTGCATCAGGTAATGGCACTGATTATTGTCGTTTTAGCTCTCTTTCACCTTTTTATTTACAACTGGAAACCATTTCTGTGTTATTTCCGGCGCAGAAAAGCGAGAAGTTTGTCAAAAAATAAACTGAAAGATTCTTCTTCCCTACTATCGAAAGTACCCCGCGAAGTGTATTTCGCTACACTGGCAGCCATCATCCTTTACGCCGGAGCCCTGACTCTGATTCCCCCATTTGGATGGCTGCATGATGGCCAGGATCTCATCAAAGATTCTCATCGCGAATCTGTTGAACGAACCGGCCGCGGACTTGGGGGTGGAGGCGGTGGACAGCAACTTGAAGCACAGAGACACTTACAATTTGATACTCTCGCAACCGACCGGTTAATTCCGGAAGGGCTTGAAACCCAGTGCCCGGATACTGAAGAACTAATTGACATTCATGATCAACAGCTCCTGGATGACTGTGGCCTTGGCCGGACTGAAGAACAAAGAGGAGGCGGTGGCCTCGGCCAGGGTGAACCGGAAGGCCGCGGGCTTGGGCAAGGTGGCGGACAAGGTGAAGGGCGTGGTCTGGGCCAGGGAGATCCCCAGGGACGTGGCATGGGCGTCGGACAAGGTGATGGCCGCGGATTCGGTCAGGATGATTCATTGAAACAGGGTGATGTGCACCGGTAAAATACTCCTGATCAAATTTTCATTATCTGGCTCGAATCAAATTCAAATCTGTATATACATTACTCTGCCAAATTCCTCTTTTTTCCTGCCTGATTCTCATTACCTTTAGAAAATTGTAAATTGAAAATAAGTATGCTAAGACCAGAATATCATCCTGATACATTTTATCACTGGACGGAGATCAACGTCCGGTTCAGAGATCTCGATCCTCTCAATCATGTAAATAATGCGGTTTTCAACACCTATTTTGAGGAAGCCCGGATCGACTTTATCCGGCATGTGCCTGAGTTCCGCGAATCGATGGAAGCCGGAATCAGTTTTGTGCTTGTACATCTTGAAATGAGTTACATCAAACCCATTTTTCACCCTGAAACCATACTGGTTGGCAGTTCCGTGAAAGAGTATGGAAACAGCAGCGTACAGGGATTTCAGGCCATTTATTCAAAAAATGATCACGAACTTAAAGCCGTAACCCAGACAACCGGTGTTTTGTTTGATGTGGAGAAGCAGCGCCCGGTCAGGCTACCAGAAATTGAAAACAGTGAGCAGTATCTATTCAACCCTCTTTCTGATGGATAAGAGCAGCCAATACAAAATTTTCAGTGATCCGGTTCACGGTTTCATCACCATTCCGAAAGGGATTATTCTTAAACTGATTGACCACGCTTATGTTCAGCGCCTGCGGCGGATCAGGCAGCTCGGGCTGGGATACCTGGTCTTTCCAGCCGCCGAACACTCCCGGTTCTCTCATGCCATCGGTGCACTCGAACTGGGGCAGCGTGTGCTGAAAAACCTTCGGGAAAAAGACACCACTATCAGTGACGCTGAAGTTACCGGAACGCTGATTGCCATTTTGCTGCACGATGTGGGCCACGGGCCTCTCTCCCACACCCTGGAACATACGCTGATTGATGATTTCAGCCACGAGATGATGAGCCTCAAAATCATGGAAACATTAAACCGTGAATTTGACGGGGAGCTGCAAACCGCGATTGATATTTTTACCGATCAATACACAAAAAAATTTCTGCATCAGCTTATCTCTTCCCAGCTTGATATGGATCGGCTCGATTATCTGAAGCGAGATAGTTTTTTTACCGGGGTGTCGGAAGGATCGGTAGGCATCAACCGGATTTTGAAAACCATGCGGGTTTTTAACGGTAATGTTGTGATTGAAAAAAAAGGGATCTACGCCATCGAAAACTACATTCTCTCAAGGCGGCTGATGTACATGCAGGTGTATCTGCATAAAACCGTTCTGAGTGCGGACGCCCTGCTGCGAAGTATCTTTCGCCGCGTTCAATTCCTGATCGGTTCAGGTGAAAAGGTTGATATACCCTCCGAACCGCTGAACTATTTTTTCAAGAAAAAGCCTTCATCAAAGAAAAAAATCAGCGACACAACGATGAAGCAGTACCTGGCCCTCGACGATCACGATGTGTATCTGAGCATTAAAAGCTGGCTGCATAGTGATGATAAAATTTTATCGGATCTCACCCGCCGGTTTTTGAACCGTTCGCTGTTCAGAACCCTGTTCACCGACCGCAAACAGCGGCACCTGCTCCGCGAAGAAATTCACACCAAAACTCAGCACTACCTGAAACAGAACGGGCTTCCCTGCGACGATCACTCCACCCGATTTTATTACGATGCTGATGAAAGCTTCAGCGAAGCTTACAAATATGAGAGTGAGAGTATCTGGATTCTGGATGACGAGAACAAAGCTAAAGAGTTTTCAAAAGCGGCAGATACGAAGCATATTATTGCCCTGACGAAACCGGTTGTGAAGCCCTATTTGGTTCATTTAAAAGAACTTTCTCTCTGAAGTTATATCGAATCAATTTACTCGTCGAGATATTCCCAGGTAGTAATAGAAATAGTTTCTCCATTGGGAGTTTTGGATGTGTAGTAAGAATATCTGAGTGATATTTGATCTCTTTTCATAACAAGGATTTCAGCCGTGTTATCATTGAGCTCTGGTGAGACATCGAATTCCCGGCCTTGTTCAAAACATTCCGATCCGATTTCAGCAAACCCGTCTGTCACCTCAGAAAAAATGATTTTGATCCTCAAATGCTGACTTTCACTCTCGTTTTCATTCAGAATTTCAAGCACTTTAGCCTGAACACGGCATTCAATCCACGTTGAATGATTTTCTTGAAACGGCCACAAAAAGATTAATAAAACAGTCAGTATCAAAGACATATCGGCAGAGTTTGTCCTGACAATCTACAAAAAATAAACTTTTTTCATACCTGTTAGTCAGCTCTTTCGTACTTCACAAAAGAAAACTCTTCATGTTCTTCGCGCCAGGTTTCTTTCCAGGTTTTACCGATTTGATCCCGGTATTCGGGGAAAAACGTATCTCCCTCATACTCATTTTTAATTTCGGTAATGACCAGTTCATCAGCCCGACCCAGCATTTGCCGGTAAATTTCTCCCCCGCCAATCACAAAAACTTTATCATGATCGCTGAGGTAATCGAGAGCAGCATCAATTGTGCTGAATGTATTTACGTGATCGTAATTTTTTGACCGGCTGAGCACCACGTTCTCGCGGCCGGGCAGCGGTTTTTCGTTTAGCTCTTCAAAAACAACGCGCCCCATTAGCAGCGGGTGCCCCATTGTGGTTCGTTTAAAGAATTTCAGATCTTCACTGTAATACCACGGCAGGGTTCCGTCTTTTCCGATAACGAGATTGGGATCGTGGGCTGCAATCAGAATCAGTTTCATACAGCCACCGGAAACCTGATGACCGGATGCGGATTATAATTACTCAACTCAAAATCATCGAACTCGAGTTCATCCACCGGTTTATTTGCGATTTTTAGGGTTGGCAGCTGGCGGGGCTCTCTTTTGAGCTGTTCTTTCATCCCTTCGATGTGATTTTCATAAATATGGGCATCCACAATGGTGTGGGCAAATGTTCCGGGTTTCAGACCCACCTCCTGTGCCACTGCCAGCGTAAGCGCCGAGTAGCAAGCCAGGTTAAACGGAATGCCAAGGGCAATGTCACCGGAGCGCTGGGTCAGATGGCAGTTCAATTTGCCGTCAGCCACATTAAAAATATACATGATGTGGCAGGGCGGCAGGCCCATCTCGCCGAGTAGGCCGGGGTGCCAGGCCGACACCACAATCCGCCGGCTGTTGGGGTTGGTTTTGAGCATATGAATGGCATTTTGCACCTGGTCAAACTCATCATATCGCCACTCTTTCTGTTGATTGCCATCCGGGCTTTGATAACCGCTTCCGTCTGTGGCTTTTGCCATCGGGAACCGACGCCAGAGAACGGGATAAATGGGCCCTACATAACCGTCTTCATCCGCCCAGGCGTCCCAGATGTGCACATCATTTTCGTCTCGCAGCCATTTGATATGATCTTCCCCTCTCAGATACCAAAGCAGCTCCATAATCACAGATTTAAAAAATACTTTTTTTGTGGTTAAGAGCGGAAATCCGTCTGAAAGATCTACCTTATAGAATTCGGCAAAATTGGAAAGTGTTTTGATTCCGGTTCGGTTTTCTTTCCAAACTCCGTTTTCCAATACGTTTTGAACAAGGGTCAAATAAGCTTTCATATCTGTATATTTCTAAAATTTTTTATAATACGACACCTGTGAGCAAAAATACGGCTACGGAAAAATAGATCATAATACCGGTCACATCTACAAGTGTTGCAACAAAGGGTGCTGATGTTACAGCAGGATCAAAACCCAGTTTAGACATAATGAAGGGCAACATGGAGCCACTCATGTTACCAAACAATACTACTCCCACTAAACTGGTACCAACTGTGAGTGCCTGAAGTGTAAGTGCCAGTGTAAAAGGTTCTCCCCGTAGAAACATCCAAAACCCAATTACGATGGATCCCAAAATACCCAAGGCAGCCCCCAACAGAAAACCTGATAATAACTCTTTCCGTAATACTTTCAACCATTCAGTCAACCTAATATCATCGGTAGAAATACCTCGGATAATCAGTGTTGCAGCCTGTGATCCCGAGTTACCACCACTGGAAATAATCATAGGAATAAACAGGGCAAGAACGGCGGCTGCGGCAAGGGTATCTTCATAACCGGCCATTGCCGTTACAGTAAACATCTGCCCAAAAAAGAGAAGTACTAACCAGCCAACCCGTTTTTTTACCATCTCAAGAGTGCTGGTTTCCGAATATTTTTTATCGAGTGCACTCATACCGGCCATCAGCTGCATATCCTCGGTTGTTTCTTCTTCTGCAACATCCAAAACATCATCAACGGTAACAATTCCAACAAGGATTCCATCCGAATCAACCACGGGCATTGCCACCCGGTCGTATTTACTCAGCATTCGAACTGCCACTTCCTGATCATCAAATGCACTCAGGGCCTCGAACGTATTGTCCATGATGTCGGCAATTTTCGTTTTGTATTCGGCCAGTATTAGCTGATTAAGCCTTAAGTCATCAATCAGTTTTTCGTTTTCATCTACCACATAAATTACGTTGAGCGTTTCAGCTGTTCTCCCATATTTTCGAATATGTTCGAAACTTTTTGAAACCGTCCAGTCTTGTTTAATTCTCACATAATTTGTGTTCATCAAACGACCAACACTCTCCTCCGGGTATCCAAGCAACCGCCTTACCTGGGCAATATTCTCCGGATCAAGCGTATTCAGAACTTTTTGGGTCAGATCACCCGGAAGTTCTTCCATCAGAGCCACTCTCTCATCTGGCTCAAGGTTGTTCATCACATCGCTTAACTGCTGGCGGCTGAATGTTTCGAGCAATTCCACACCTTTTGGTGAACTCAGGGAAGCAAAAACGTCTGCAGCTTTGGCTTTTTTCAGTAATCTGAAAATAACCACTGCAACCTCAGGATCAATTTCTTCCAAAAATTCGGCTATGTCCACAGCCGGCACTTCTTCAAGAGATTCTTTAATGGTTACCCACGCTTTCTTCTCTATCAGTTCGTCAAGTTCGGGTTTTAGCAATTGTACAATCATGACAAATGTTAAAAATGAAATTGAATGCCAATGGTTTTCAGCAATACGGATTGTCGAAAATATCAAAAAAAAGAGTAAGCTATTTACTCTATTCTGTAATTATTTTCTAATCTTTTGAAGAGCATTTCTGGCAGCCATCTGCTCTGCATTTTTTTTACTCTTGCCGGTTCCTTCCCCAAGTTTCTCATCGCCAATATAGACTGCCACCTGAAACGTTTTATCGTGGCCGGGGCCCTCTTCGGAGAGCACAACATACCTCGGAAGTTTTAACTTTTCTGACTGTGAATATTCCATCAGCATACTTTTGTTGTTGTCGATGTTTGTAACAATCTCTTCAAAGTCTAAAAACTGATTTAATGTATGATTGACAAACCGGTGAGCTTTGGTGTATCCTTTTGAAATATAAATTGCAGCCGTCAATGCTTCAAAAACATCGGAGAGTACACTTTTTGACAGTTCTATGCCCTGACCGGACGCCCGTTCACCAACTTCAAGAATTTCATTAAGCTTAAGTTCTTTTGCGAGTTTAAAGAGCGTATCCCCCCGCACAATTTTTGCTCGCAGTTTGGTGAGGAATCCTTCGTTTTCGGTGGGATACTTTTCGAACAGAATTTCTGTAACTATTAAGTCCAGAACGGCATCACCTAAAAATTCAAGGCGCTCGTAGGTTTCGTGCGATTCAAATTTATTATGATCTACGATAGACCGATGCCGCAATGCCCTCTCAAACAGCTCCCTGTGTTGTGGCTGTATTTGAAAATTCAGAATTTTTTCGAGATGGGATATTCTTTGATTCGACTCATAATGAACAGATTCTGGCTGAATTTGAAACCATTTTCTGAGCCGTTTGATCATACTTACTCTTCGAACTTCTTAAATACCAGGGTTGTATTGTGCCCGCCAAATCCAAATGCATTATTCAGGGCGTAGTTAATATCCCTGTCTACCGGTTTATTGGGAGTATAGTTCAGGTCACACTCCGGGTCGGGAGTTTCCTGGTTGATCGTAGGGGGAATTTTGCTGTGATAAATTGCCAGCAATGTGGCCAGTGATTCGGCCGCACCGGCAGCACCCAGCATGTGCCCGGTCATCGATTTGGTCGAATTCAGATTCATCTTGTATGCATGGTCACCAAAAACCCGTTTGATGGAGTTTGTTTCGGCAATATCGCCAAGTGGCGTTGCTGTGCCGTGCATGTTGATATGATCTACATCTTGCGGTTCAATACCGGCCATTTTGAAAGCATTTTCATAGGCAAGAGTTACTCCATTCCCATCCGGATCGGGGGCAGTAATGTGATAGGCATCGGCAGAAAATCCATAACCAACAATTTCTCCATAAATTCTGGCTCCTCGTTCCAGTGCCGATTCCAGAGATTCAAGAAAAAACATAGAGGCACCTTCGCCAAGGACAAAACCATCGCGGTCTTTGTCGAATGGTCTGGATGCTTTTTCAGGTTCTTCATTTCGTCTGGACAATGCCCGCATCGAAGAAAAACCTGCAACGCCAATGCGCCAGACAGGTGCTTCAGATCCGCCGCAAACTGCCATATCAGACTGGCCATATCGAATCGAATCAAAGGCCAGGCCAATATTGTGCGAGCCTGTTGCACATGCTGAAACAGCACAGAAGTTTGCACCTCTGAATCCATATTTGATAGAAATCTGGCCGGCCGGTATATCGGGAATCAGTTTTGGAATAAAAAACGGATTCACTGCTCTCGAGCCCTGCTCATGCAGAGACACCGCCTGATCGTAAAACGTAATCATCCCTCCAATTCCAGTACCGATGATTACAGCAACCCGATCTTTATCTATTGCGTCCAGATTTACCTTACTGTCCTCAATAGCCTCATCGGCTGTAATCATCGCATATTGGGTGACCGGATCGAGTCTTCGGGCTTCCTTTACTTCGAAATAATCTTTCGAATCGTAATCAGCAAGCTGTCCTGCAAACTTTGTTGACAGATCACTTGTATCAAAATGTGTGATAGGGCGTACACCACTTTTACCTGAAATAAGAGCGTTCCAAAATTCAGGAGCGGTCTTTCCCAATGGAGTGAGTGCACCTATTCCAGTAACTACAACTCTGCGTCCGGCCATATGGATAAGGTTATTTAAGTTTTTCCTATGATTTGTCTTTTACATACTTAATGGCATCGCCAACAGTGGCAATGTTTTCAGCATCTTCATCAGGAATACTCAGATCAAACTCTTTTTCGAATTCCATGATCAGTTCAACAGTATCGAGTGAGTCAGCACCCAGGTCGTTAGTAAAGTTGGCTTCAGGTACTACTTCTGATTCATCAACTCCCAGTTTATCAACTATAATTGATTTAATTTTTGATTCGACTTCTTGTGACATAGGATTAGTCCTTTCGTTTGTTATGGGTTAATTAAAATTTAGATATTTTTTTTTATCAAAAGAAAATACAACTTCTGACTATAAATTACATGATCTTGTCGCGTTGTTTCTGCATGTTTAAAAAATCTTGCCCGGAAATCAACCTGTTTCAGGTTGTTTTATTTCAATGGTTTGATGCAGCCAATCAATCGTTTTGCTGGCCGGATGACACTTACATGGCCATACCGCCATCTACACGAATCACTTCTCCGGTTATATAAGAACTTAAATTTGAAGCAAGAAATGCAACTGTATTCGACACTTCTTCGGGATTTCCGGGTCTGCCCAGGGGGGTTTCCTGTTTAATTCCTTCAAGTACCTTTTCATTCAGATTTTCGGTCATCTCAGTTAGAATATAACCGGGAGCAACCACATTTGCCCGAATGTTTCTGCTGGCAAGCTCTTTAGCAAACGATTTTGTAAAACCGATGATACCTGCCTTGGAAGCAGCATAGTTGCTCTGCCCTGCGTTTCCGGATATACCAACAACTGAACTTATATTTATAATGGAACCACCTCTTGCTCTCATCATTGGCTTGGTGGCAGCTTTCGAGTAGTTGAAAATGCTTTTCAGATTGGTGGTGATCACATCATCCCAGGCTTCTTCCGTCATTCTGAGAATCAGATTATCTTTCGTGATGCCTGCATTATTTACCAAAACATCGAGGGTACCCCACTGTTTCACAATATCAGAGATAACCTCCTCGGCCTTTTCAAAAACAACGGCATCTGCCTGATAAGCCAGGCCTTTCACTCCCTTACTCTCAATTTCTTTCACAACTTCGTTAGCTGCTTCTTCGGATCTTGCATAGGTTATTGCAACATTGGCTCCAAATTGTGCCAGAGTCAGTGCAATGGATTTTCCAATCCCCCGGCTGCCGCCGGTAACCAGACAGTTTTTTTCGTTTAAATTCATATTCGTTCTATTCGACTCCGTCTATATTAACATTTTTCAGTGTACGCTTCACCAGGCCCTGAAGAACCTTTCCGGGCCCAACTTCAATAAACCGTTTTGTCCCATCTTTTTCCATATTTATCAATGTTTGTGTCCATCTGACGGGATTAACCAGCTGGTTCAGTAAATTCTTTTTGATTTCGGCAGGATCTGTTGCCGGTTTTGCCGTAAAGTTACTATAAATTGGGCAAGAGGGGTTGGAAAAATCTATTAAATCCAGTTTTTCTTTAAAAGCATCATAA
>SL_3KL_010_SEDDRAFT_10004974_pt1 | contig 11960 bp, 10 predicted proteins | sample SodLakKL_010_SED_2_FD_10381 | JGI IMG/M metagenome (IMG submission 10381)
GTCGATCGCGAGCTGCTCGGCCTGGTCGACAAACTGGCACCCGCCGTAATAGCGCTTGCCGGGATACCCTTCGGCGTACTTATTCGTCATGGCCGAGCCCGCTGCTTCCAGGACGGCGGGCAGGGTGAAATTCTCGGAAGCGATCAACTCGATATGGGTTTGTTGGCGCTCCTGTTCGTGAACGATGGCGGCGTATATTTCCGGGTCGAGGTCCTGCAGGCGCTCGTCCGGGAGGCTGCCGGTTGCGTGTGACGTGTTGGTTGTGGTCGTCATAGATAATCGTTGTGTGGGACCCGCCTCGCAGCGCTGTAGCTCCGGTGCGGGAACCCCGGTTCAAGAAGAGTATCCCACTAAAGCCGGAGACGCCGCTCGAAGCAACCCTCTTCTTGGCAGCGCCTCTTCAGCGCGCCGAAACCGCGCGGGGTCCGTTCGCACATCAGGTGTCCACGCATTACCCACCACCCCGCAGCTCGTCTTCCCATTCAAGCGAAAAGCCGAATCCATACCTGTCCATGATCGTCGGGACGCGACGCAACGCCGGGCGCATCAACCCCCCATGGATCCTATCGGTCTGACAGGGCCAACGCGCCGCTCCGCCCGGTTGCTCACGACCCCGGAGACTCCGGCGCCGGGGATTCCTCGAATTTTCCCACTCTGCGTGCGTGGCGGCCCCCTTCAAATCCGGTGCCGAGGAAGACGGCCAGATAGCGTTCGGCGTCGTAGGGGGTGTGGTGGCGCTGACCCATACAGATCACGTTGGCGTTGTTGTGGCTGCGGGCGTAAAACGCGTCGTCTTCGGAGTGGATCAGGGCGGCGCGGACGCCGGCAATTTTGTTGGCGGCAATGCTCATTCCGACCCCGTTCGTGCACATCAAGATCCCGAAATCACAAATTCCGGCCGCCACATCGTGGCCGACTTTCGAGGCAAAGTCCGGATAGTCAACCGATTCGCTGGAATCGGTGCCGTGGTCAACCACTTCGTGACCACTCGCCCCCAGGAATGCGACGACGCGAGCCCGCAGGTCCACCGCCCCATGATCCGCTCCTACACTGATCTTCATTGATTCGCTCCGCAAACGGTTTTCAGGTGTGCAACGATCGACGGAATCGCCTCCACCATGCTGTCGCGGCAGGCTTCGTAGCTCGCCAGGTCCGCGCCAAAGGGATCGGGAATCTCCAGATCCGAAACGGTGGACATCGGTTCGCGAAACAACAGGATCTCCGTTTCCACCTCGGGGAAGACTTCCCGGAGAATCGACCGGTGGCTCTTCGTCATCACCAGAACCAGGCATGACGCTTCAAGAAGATCGCGGGTGAGGCGGCGGCTCCGGTGTCCGTCGAGCGTCAGCCCGACCTTCTCAAGCGCCCGCACCGAGTGCTCGGAGGGCGGATCGCCGTCGGATGCCGCGATGCCCGCGGAAACGACTTCGAGCGATCGCACCGGTTCGGGCTCGGCGCGCAGCGCGTGCTGTAACATCTCCGCGGCCATTGGACTGCGGCAGATGTTGGCGGTGCACACGACCGTCACTGTATTGCGATTTGAAGGCATCGCTGCTGCTGACTCGAGCGAGATGAACGCGCCCACGACAGGAAGGTCCATACGGTGGCATTCGATCGCCCGCGTGTAAAGCCTCTAATCGGAACCCGAAGCCGACGAACGGACGGATCCATCGACACCCCCTCATCCCATTCCAATCTCACGCGCGATCCGACTGATCGACCCTATCCGCAACGCTCTCGAGTCAACTGCCGGACTCCGATGTCGCGGCGGTAATACTTCCCAGGCCAGCGAATCTGCTCGCAGACCGCATAGGCCCGCGCGGCTGCCTCCTTGAGCGTGGGGGCGAACGCGGTAACTCCAAGAACCCGCCCGCCGGCGCTTCGGAGGGTTCCGCCGTCATCGAGCTGCGTGCCGGCGTGCACGATCTCCACGTTCTCCGGGAGGGCGTCGGGCAGCTCGATCGATTCACCGCGCTCATACTCGCCGGGGTATCCCGTTGCGGCCAGGACGACGACGATTGCGGCCCCCTCGCGCACGTGCAGTTCCACACCGTCCAATGTGCCCCGCGCGCAGGCGAGCATGACGCCAACCGGATCGGTCTCACACAGCGGCAGAAGAACCTGGAGTTCGGGATCGCCGAAGCGAGTGTTGAATTCGACCACCTGGGGCCCCGAATCGGTGATCATGATCCCGATGTACAGCGTCCCACGATAATCGATACCGTCGCACCGAAGACCCGCCAGGGTCGGCTCGATGATCTCCTCCCGAATGCGCCGCTGCACCGTCTCGTCAACGACCGCGGCCGGTGCGTACGCGCCCATGCCGCCGGTGTTCGGACCGGAATCCCCCTCCCCGACGCGCTTGTGATCCTGGCTCGGCGGAAGCGCCACGTAGCGATCGCGACAGACCATGAGCATGATGGAGGCCTCCTCGCCTTCGAGGAAGGATTCCACGACCACCTCGCGGCCGCTCTCCCCGAAGAGCGTGCCGTCGAGCATCCCGCGCACGCTCGCGACGGCTTCCGGCTCGTCCTGCGCGATGATGACCCCCTTGCCGGCAGCCAACCCGCTCGCCTTCACGACAACCGGGTAGCGGCACTGCTTCAGGTACGTGAGCGCCGGGTCGATCTCGGTAAACGAAGCGTACGCCGCTGTCGGGATTCCGTGTCGCTGCAGGAAATCCTTGCAGTACGCTTTGCTGGCCTCGAGCCGGGTGGCCGCCTGATTGGTGCCGTAGGCGAGTACGCCGGCCGATTCCAGGGCGTCGACCAGCCCGATGCTGAGCGGGGCCTCGGGGCCGACGATCACAAAATCGACCTCGGCCTCGCGGACCAGGGCCAGCACCGCCTCCGGGTTCATAATATCGACTTGGACGCACCGGACATCGCGCGCCATTCCCCCGTTTCCAGGCGCTGCCAGGACCTCCCCCACCAGCGAACTGCGCAGGCAGGCGCGAACGATCGCGTGCTCCCGCCCACCGGACCCAATTACCAGGACGCGCATTGCATTCGAGCTCATCCGACGGTGCTACCCACCCGCGTGCGGCAAGTCAACTCCACCGTTCCACCGCGACGAACACTGCCGGCTTGCAACGGACGGTGAATGCGGAAAACTCGGCACCCATGGCATGTCGCACGCAAGACCCGCCGCTCCTTCGCGTGAGCGGACTCTCCCTCTGGCGGGAGCGCACCATCCTCACGGACATCAACTGGACGGTTTCCCGGGGGGAGCACTGGGTTATTCTCGGTGCCAACGGGTCCGGCAAGACGTCGCTTCTCCGGACGATTACGGGATATTTTCCGCCTTCGCGCGGCGCGATCGAGCTGCTCGACAACCACTATGGCGAGTCCAATTGGCCTGAATTGCGGCGACGCGTCGGTTGGGTCAGTACCCATATCAAACAACAGATCGCCGATGGAGAGAGCGCCCTCGAGGTCGTCGCCAGCGGTCCCCGTGCCATGATCAACGTATGGGGCACGCTCTCCAGGAAAGAGGTCGCCAAAGCGGAAGCCATACTCGATGAGGTGGACTGCGCGCCGCTGCGCGATGAACCGTGGAGCCGGCTCTCTCAGGGCGAGCGCCAGCGTCTGCTGATCGGACGCGCCCTCGCGCAACAACCCGATCTGCTCTTTCTCGACGAACCATGCGCCGGACTCGATCCCGTGGCGCGAGAGCGGTTCCTTCGCTTCCTCCAGAACCTCACGCGCCGGGCCGGTCGCGTTGCGCTGATCCTGGTAACCCACCACGTCGAGGAAATCCCCCCGTGCGTCACGCATACCCTTTTACTGCGGGCGGGTCGCGTCCTGGCGCAGGGTTCGATCACAACCGTCCTGACAAGCCGGTCGCTCAGCCGCGCCTTCGATGCTCCCCTGTTGCTTAGAAAGCGCAGCGGACGCCATGCTTTGACATTGCGCGAGGAACCGGAGGAGGCCATGCTCTGACCCGACCCGGCGGCGGGTGATGCATTCGACACGCGCACCGGAGCGAACCGCGCAGGATGGCGACTTATCCCGATCACAGTATGGACTTCGACAGCGCTCACCGCCGGATCTACTTCATGGGGATCTGCGGCACCGCGATGGGGAACGCAGCACTGCTGCTGCACAGAATGGGGTACTCCGTGAGCGGATCCGACACCGGTGTGTACCCGCCCATGTCGGAACTGCTCGCCGACGCCGGTATCGCGATTGAACCGGGTTACGATCCGGACCGCCTGGCCGCGCTCAACCCCGATCTGGTCGTGATCGGCAACGTTCAGACTCGGGGAAACCCGGAGGTTGAGTGGCTGCTGGAAACGCGGGCTATTCCCTGGACTTCACTGCCCCAACTGATCGGCGAGCGCATCCTGCGAGACCGCCGCAATGTCGTGATCACCGGCACGCACGGCAAGACCACCACCACCGCGCTCACCGCCTTTCTGCTGCGCGCGAACGCCTGCGAGTGTGGATTTCTCGTCGGCGGAGTCTCGCGGGACCTTCCCGAAGCCACCGCGCTCGGTCACCCGGACACGCCGTTCGTGATCGAGGGCGACGAGTACGACAGCGCGTTCTTCGACAAGCGTGCCAAGTTTATCCATTACCATCCGACGATCCTCGCGATCAACAACCTCGAATTCGACCACGCGGACATCTTCCGCGATCTCGCCGACATCCAGCGCAGCTTCAGCCATCTCACGCGCCTGGTGCCGCGCAACGGATGGATCCTTCTGAACGGCGACGATCCGAATGTCGAGCCGCTGCGGGAGTGTCCCTGGACGCGCCACCGAACCGTCGGAACCGATCCCGGCGCCGACCTCGTCGTACACGACTTTGCGGAGTCAGCCGGCGGAAGCCGCTTCGCCCTCTCCTGGAAAGGGCGGCTCTGGGCGGAGGTAACCTGGCCGCTCTCGGGGCTCTACAACGCGCGCAACGCCGCGATGGCCGCGCTCGCCGCCGGACTCGCAAAGCACCCGGAAGACCCCACCCGCCTCGACCTGTCGCCGCTGCACGCGGTGCGCGGGGTCCGCCGCCGCCTCGAGTTGCGGACGACACGGCCGGGGTTGCGTCTGTATGAGGACTTCGCGCACCACCCGACGGCGATTCGCGAAACCGTGCGCAGCCTGCGCCAACGCTTTCCCGGCGAGCACCTCACCGCCTGCTTCGAGCCGCGCAGCAACACCGCGGCCCGCCGGTTTTTCCAGGAGTCGCTGCGGGATGCCCTCGGGGAGTCGGATCGCGTCTGGCTGGCGCCGATACACCGCAGCGAAACCATTCCGCAGCACGATCGCCTCGACACGGCCCGCATGGTCCGCGAGCTGCAGTCGATGGGCCGGGAGGCCGTCGCGTTCGGTGCGTTTGCCGATCTCGAAGCCTCCCTGCAACGCGAGATGGAGCGATCGGTCGAACGGCCGCGCATCATCTGTGTGTTCTCCAACGGTGCGTTCGGTGGAATCCTCGCCCGCTGCGCCCAGGGCGAACGAGATCGGACCGGATAGGCCGTCCCTCCCCAACACCCGCGTGAACAACCGCCGTAACCTGAGCGACGCTGCCGAGAGAATTCAGGCCGACCCAGTGCGATGATCGTTCGCAGGGGCACTCACAACCGCTTCACCAAGACGCGCGAATTGCGTCCGCTCTTTTCGTGGATCTGACGACGCTCGGGCGGCAGGTCGGACGGGGATCCTTCCTCGAAGCCGCAGAGATCCCGGAAGAACGCGACGCTCTGGGTTGTGAGCGCGACCACGGCCTGCATCCCTCTCTGCTCGGCTTCCAGAATCGCGAAGTCGACCAGTTTGCGCCCGACGCCGCGATTCTGGTAGAAGGGCTGCACTGAAACGGAGGCGATCTCCCCGATCTCGGTTCCAGGATATGGAACCAGTGCGGCGCACCCGATCACGCTATCGTCGATCTCGTAGACAAAAAACCGGTCGATCTCCTTTTCGATCGCGCTGCGGGTCCGGTACCGCAGGGCATCCGTGCGTACCGCATTGCGCGTAATCGCATGGATGGCGTGGATGTCGAACCGGCGGGCTCTCCGGATCTGCTGGTACTCGTTCCCGTAAACCATGGTTCCCACGCCCACTTTCGAGAAGATCTCCGTGAGCAATCCCTCGCTGATGCGACCGTCCATGATATGCACGCGCGGCGTCCCCCCCTCGATCGTACGCACGGCGTGCCGTACCTTGCTGCGCAGCGCCTCATCGATCGCCTCGGGCTCGGTTTCGAGCATATCCCGAACCGCTTCGACCTTGATGTTGGTAACGAATCGGCCGCTCAGGTGGAGCCCCGGATAGGGCGTCAGGAAGATCAGTTTGGAGGCTTGCAGGGCGTGCGAGAGCTCGCTCGCCAGAGCGTCCGAATTCACCCGGAGCGTGCGCCCGTCGCGTCCGAACACGATCACCGGCACCAACGGCACGATCTCGGCATCGATCAACTCCCGCAACAGCGCCGCGTCCACCTTGTCCACCTTACCCCGGTGCATCTGGTCCACCCCTTTCAGAATACCGGCCTCGGCCGCGCGGACCGCATTGGCGGCGACGCATTTCAGGCCATTGGCGGTCAACCCGCGCATCACTTCGTGAGAGACCCGCGCCGCCGCTTCCACCGCGAGGTCGAGCGTAGCATCGTCGACCGGAGCCTCCCCTCGGAGATCGCTGAGCGTCACCCCGCGCGCGGCGGCCAGCTCCTGCAACGGAGTTCCAATCCCCAGGACAATCACGATCCGGATGTGCAGGCTCCGCAACACCGCCAGGTCGAGCAGAATGTTCGCGAAATTTTCATCACGCACGATTGCCCCGTCCAGCGCGATCACAAAGACATGTCCCCGCCACTGCGGTACATACCTCAGGATTCCGCGCAGATCGGTCGGCTTGATGTCGGGCGCTTGGTCGTCGAAGTGCATCGTTCTGCCGTGGTTTCTCGGGTTGCAGAGACATCAAAAGGAATTCCTTCACGTATTACAAGACCGCTGCGAATGGTTACTCGACTTTCCGGGATCGATGGTTCACCCTAAGATTCGATTCGTCCAGAGACCCAGCCGGGGCTTGCATGGATCACCCCCGACACCGAATTTCACGAACCAGGGATCGAAGATGAGCTCACTCGAACCAGCCGTTCTTCCCGCCACGCTGCAGGATCCGGTGGACGAGTTCCTGGCATTCCTCGAGCTTGAACGGGGGCTCTCGCCGCACACGATCTCGGGTTACGAGAACGATCTCACCCAGTTTCAACGCTTCCTGCACGAAACGTGCGGGAAAGAGGCGTGGCACGCGGTTGTCGGAGACGAAGCCGCCGCATGGATTCGATCGCTGACCGAGGCCGATTTTGCCCCGGCCAGCCTCGCACGTAAGCTGACCGCCATGCGCACATTCAGTCGCCACCTCGTGCGGCAGGGTGTCCGGCCCGATGACTTCTGTGAACTGCTCTCGACCCCGAAATTGATCCGCCGCCTCCCGGGCACGCTCAGCATCGAAGAAGTCGACCGCCTACTCGAGGCGCCTTCCGAGGGATCCCCTCAGGGGATTCGTGATCGCGCTTTTCTCGAGTTGCTTTACTCGAGCGGACTGCGCGTTTCCGAGCTCGCCTCGCTGCAATTGCAGGAGATCGACCTCGAGAACCGGTTTTTGCGTGTGCGGGCGGGGAAGGGACGCAAGGACCGGGTCGTTCCGGTCGGAGCCCGGGCGTGCGCCGCGGTGTATCGTTACCTCGAGACCGCCCGGCCTCGGTTTGTTCGCGTTCGAACCGGAAGCACGCTCTTCCTCAGCAACCGAGGCGGCCCGCTTTCACGCAAGACCATATGGTATTGGATCCGTCAATACGCCGAACGAGCCGGAATCACCAAAGCGGTCAAACCGCATCTGCTGCGCCACTCCTTCGCCACCCACCTGTTGAGCAACGGCGCCGATCTGCGTGCGATCCAGGAAATGCTCGGCCACGCGGACATCGCCACCACGCAGATCTACACCGCCATCGACGGAAAACGACTCCTCGAGCAGCACGCCAAATACCACCCGAGGAAACGATCGTAGCCGCCGCCGCAGCGAGCAACCTCACAATCCCGGAAGAACCCCCGGAACTCACGCCGAAGCGTTCAAACAGACGACTCCACCGTTCCCGCGATTTCCCGGAACACGTCCCTGAGCGCAGGATACAAAGCGCGATAGTGCGGATAGAGCGTGCGGTAGACCGCCGCGTCCGCCCCCGGATCGGTATCTCCGGTCGTACGCACCGTGGTTGCGCACGCCTCCTCCACCGAATCGTACACGCCGGCCGCCACTCCGGCGAGCACCGCCGCGCCGTAGGCCGCACCCTCGGTTGCATTCACGGTGACGACGCAAGTCTCAAAAGTGTCGGCGAGCATCTGCCGCCACAATGGACTGCGCGCACCGCCCCCGGAGGCGATGATCTCCTTCGAGCGAAGCCCGAGAGCCCGCATCAGTTCGAGACCGTCCCGCATCCCATAACAGACCCCTTCGAGTACGGCCCGGGTCATGTGCTCTCTCCCGTGCCGCAGACTCAACCCGATGAACGCGCCGCGGGCGTCGGGGTCGGGGTGGGGCATGCGCTCGCCGGAAAGGTAGGGAAGAAAAAACAATCCTTCGGCGCCGGCCGGGGCGCGCGCCGCCTCGGCATCCAATTCCGGGTATCCGGCGCCCCCGCCGAGAGTATTTCGGTACCATTGATACGAACCCGCCGCCGAGAGCATCACCCCCATGAGGTGCCACTTCCCCGGAACGGCGTGGCAGAATGCATGCAACCGCCCCTCCGGTTCCACGCGGTAGGAATCCGAGTGTGCAAAGATCACGCCGCTCGTGCCGAGGGTCGCGGAGATCACCCCTTCGCGCACAATACCGCAACCGACCGCCTGGGCGGCCTGGTCGCCGCCCCCGGCGGCAATCGGCGTTCCTGCGAGCAGACCCGTCGCCCGCGCGCCCTCTTCCGAGACCCGTGCCGATGCCACCGGTGATTCCGTCAGTTCCGGGAGCCAGGCCAGCGGGATCTCCGCCCCCGCGAGCATCTCTTCCGACCACGTGCGGTTGGCGACGTCGAGAAGCGCCATGCCGGAAGCGTCGGAGACGTCCGTACAGTACGCCCCGGACAATCGATAGCGCACGTAGTCCTTGGGAAGGAGGATCCTGGCGATGCGGGCGTACACCTCCGGCTCGTTCTCCCGAACCCACACCACCTTGGGCGCCGTGAAGCCGGGAAGAAGCGGGTTTCCGGTAAGCTGGAGTACCCGCTCGGCTCCGATAGCCCGGGTCAGCGCGCCGCATTCTGCAGCGGTCCGCTGGTCGTTCCACATGATGCACGGGCGCAATACCGAGCCGTCGCGGTCGAGCAGAACCAGGCCGTGCATCTGGCCGGTCAACCCCACCCCGGCGATCGCGTCGGCGGAGACCACCTCCAGCACCGAGCGGATGGCCGAGACGGTCGCCTCCCACCAATCCGACGGATCCGATTCCGCCCAATTCGGTTTCGGCGTGGAAAACGCGTATTCCGGAGCCACCGCATGCACCGGCTTGCCGGAGGCATCCATCAGGACCGCCTTCGCACTCGAGGTTCCAACGTCGATTCCAAGCAGGTATTCCATGGCAAACGCAGGGCTTCGGCCCGTTTCGAATCAGACGAACTCGTTGATCAAGTTTTCGAGCATCTCCTGTCGGCCCGAATGGAGCTCCGGCTCGCCGTGCGCGAGGGCATGCTTCTCAAGCGCCTCGAAGTCGGCTTCTCCGCGTTCGACCACAGCACCGATTCCGCTCTCCCACGAAGCGTAACGATCGCGCACAAAGCCGGCGAGGCGGCCATCGGCGCGAATCGCGTCGGCGACTTTCAGGCCGCGCGCAAAGGCGTCCATTCCCCCGATGTGGGCATGGAAGAGATCTTCGGGCTCGAACGACTCGCGCCGCCGCTTGGCGTCGAAATTGAGCCCTCCGGTCCGGAACCCACCCATCTCCAGGAGCACGAGCATGACCTGTGTGGTCTGGTAGATATCGGTGGGGAACTGATCCGTATCCCAGCCAATCAGTTCGTCGCCGCGATTGGCGTCGATACTGCCGAGTGCTCCCGCGTTGGCGGCGACGGTCAGATCGTGCTGGACCGTATGTCCCGCAAGGGTGACGTGGTTCGCTTCGATATTGAGTTTGAAGTGATCCAACAGATCGTATTCGCGCAGGAAGTTCAGGCATGCCGCCGCATCGGAGTCGTACTGGTGGGTCGTCGGCTCCATCGGCTTCGGCTCGATGTAAAACTGGCCCTGAAATCCGATCTTTTTCTTATGATCGACCGCCATGTGCAGGAACCGCGCGAGGTGATCGAGCTCGCGTTTCATGTCAGTATTGAGCAGTGTGGCGTACCCTTCCCGGCCGCCCCAGAATGTGTAGCCGGCTCCGTTCAACGCGTGCGTGACCTCCAAAGCCTTCTTGACCTGGGCCGCTGCGTAGGCGTAGACGCCCGAGCTACAGCTCGTTGCGGCCCCGTGAACGTAACGCGGGTGCGCGAACAGGCAAGCCGTCCCCCAGAGGAGTTGCTTGCCGCGTTCAGCCTGCAACTCCTGGAAGGTCTCGACAACCGCATCGAGATTCCGGTTCGTCTCCGCAAGATCCGCACCCTCCGGGGCGATGTCACGATCGTGAAAACAGTAGAAATCCATCCCCATCTTGTCCAGGAACTCGAAGAAGGCGACCACCCGGCGACGCGCGTTGTCGATGGATTGCGACCCGTCGTCCCACGGCATGCGGGCGGTGCCCACCCCGAAGGGATCGGCAAGCGGATTGCGCATCGTGTGCCAGAACGCGCTCGAGAATCGAAAATGCTCGCGCATCGGTTTCCCCGCGACGGTCTCCTCCGGGTTGTAGTGCTTGAAGGCCAAAGGATTACGACTGTTCGGTCCTTCGTACGGAATATTCGGAACATCCTGAAATGCTTCGCTCATCGATTTTCTCCTGGTTTAAGTGCGATATTTCGGCCGACGCTATCTTGTACCGATCTCACGTTACTTTCCAATCCCGAAATGCGGCCCCGACGCCGAATCACTGCGGGTGCCGTGGTTGATGCGCCTGCCCGGCGTGCCGCCTGCGGGCGCGTCGACACTGCGAAGCCAACGGCAGGACGCATGGCATCCGTTGCAGGCAGAGCATGGGCGGAAATCAGGCCCGGATAGAAAGCCCGTGTCATGTCCAACGGTTCTCTTTGACTTTTCCATCCAGCCTCGAATAATTCGCCGCAGAGGAGGCCGGAATAAGTCCTGCCTCCCGCGTAACACGGAACGAATACGGATCCATGCCCAAGACCAAATCCAAGAAACAAGCCACAATGAAACCCACGAACAAGATCGTCGAGGCGCTGCGCGTCGTCCTCGCAGACTCCTATGCCTTGATGGCTCAAACCCATCTCTGCCACTGGAATGTTGAGGGGACCTCGTTCTTCGCCCTCCATGACGCCTTCGAACAGCAATACACCGAGTTGTTCGGCGCCATCGACGAAATCGCGGAGCGCATTCGCGCCCTGGGCGCCTACGCGCCGGGCGGTCTCTCCAATCTCGCGGTAATCGCAGGGATTTCGGAGCAAAAGGAGGCCGCATCTGCAACCGAGATGGTCAAGGGGTTGGCGAAGGCCCACAAGAAGGTCATTGCGGATGCCGGAAACGCGCGCGATCTCGCTGCCGCAGCCGAGGACAACGAGACCGAGGATATGATGATCGCCCGCGTTCAGGTGCATCAAAAAACCCTTTGGATGCTGGAGAGTTTCCTGAAGTAGGCGGCGGCTCCCGGTTGCCCGGCGGATTTCCTTACACGCTCCGGACGACGAACAACGGACAACCGCGCTGCAGGCATGCAGTCCCGGCCTGGCCGGAAGTTGGGTTCGCGGGGTTTCGGACGCGCTCGATTCCGCCTGAAGGCGGGACCCCAACGGGCCGCGGCGCGGATGAGCGCGTGTGGAGTGCGGCGTGCTGTTGGAGTGCCGCGTTTACGCGGTCGGGTTGCG
>SL_3KL_010_SEDDRAFT_10004975_pt1 | contig 11960 bp, 8 predicted proteins | sample SodLakKL_010_SED_2_FD_10381 | JGI IMG/M metagenome (IMG submission 10381)
CCGTTTGAAACTTATCCGGATAGAAAAACCGGTGCAAAAACCGGAATTTATTCTGTTAATATCGATGATATTGAAATCCCCTACATCATCCCGCAGGATTTTGACAACCGATCAGGCGTGAGATGGGCAAAAATTTCAACGGGCAACGGAGAGGCATTAGCTTTTTACAGCGATCATCTGATGAATGTGGCCATCGACCCGTACGAAAACCTCGACAGCGCCTGGTATCCGTATCAACTGAGGAGAAGTTCAAACCCGGTGATGAGTATTGATCACAAAGTTACAGGAGTAGGAGGCACACCGGTCACAGCCAGGGAAGAATACCGGACATACGCGACAAAATATCATTACACACTCTACTTCTTGCCGCTGATACTTGATGACTAAAAGCTGCCAATTTCGAATATTTAATGAATCTTTTTTGTAAGGGAAAAGAGAGGATTCCGGGTACATACAATAGTGATGATATCTCGGCGAATTCACTTGCTCCTGGTAATTTGAATTGACCAATAAAATCCCCTCTTGGGAGGGGACAGACAACGTAGCGTTAAGCGTAGTTGTCAGGGTTGTGTTGAGTGTGGGTAAATTATTCTTAATCAACTTATTATAGATAATACAAAGAACACACCCCTCGCTTGATGAATCGCGCTTTACGCTTTCATCTGTGCATATCCCCTCTCAAGAGGGGACTTCAAAAAACGTTAACAGTTATTAGTTTATCTAAATGTATCGAGCTTGTTGGACATCCTGATAAAAAGTCATTTCATACATTATTTTTATGCGTAAATCAGCGAGAGTATAGTCGGACTTAATTCTAAACTATTTTTACAAAGGCACGAGTGAAAAGTATTTACTGATATTATCTAAAAACAGATTAAAACCATGCGAATTATTACACTCTTTTTAACACTGATTTTATTTCTTGCCGTGAGCTGCAATGGTACAACCGCAGTTGATGAGGAAGAAAACAATGATAAAAACGATGAACAGAACGAAGAAACTTATGAGCGCCCCGATGACTTGCCCGGTTTTTATGTAGAGGGCAGGCATATCTATGACCGTTGCGGTGAGGAAGTAATACTGCGGGGTGTGAACCGGATGACCATCGTGCTCGATTTTGATTATGATGAAGCTGGCCGGCCTGTTTTTAATCCACTGTCCCTTCAGGAGATTGCCAAAACAGGAGCTAACAGTGTGCGAATTATGTGGATGATGTGGCGGGATGCCCACCTGGTTGAAGAAGCCGTTGCCAAGGCCATAGAATTGGAGATGATTCCTATCCTCGAAATGCACGATGCCACCGGCGACTGGAGTAAACTGGATGAAGTTGTGGATTACTGGCTGGATGAGCTGCTTGATATCGTTAAAACTTACGAACGTGATTTGATTGTAAACATCGCAAACGAAGCTGGAAATCAGCATGTAAGCGACAGCCAGTTTCTTGAAGGATATGCGGAAGCTGTCGGAAGGATGCGCGATGCGGACATCCGGACTCCACTGATGATCGATGCTACCACCTGGGGACGAAATGTGGAACAATTGCTGCGGGTTGCTCCCGACCTGATGAAAGAAGATCCGGATCGTAACCTGATTTTCTCCTGGCACCCGTGGGATACCGGGGAAAATGAAGCCGCACGGGTTACCAATGCGATGGAAAAATCGGTTGATGAGGAGATCCCGTTTGTAATTGGTGAGTTTTCACACACCTCTGTGGGCTGCGTGGGTGAGGTTCCCTATCACCACATCATGGCGGAAGCCGAGCGGCTTGGGATCGGGTGGCTTGCGTGGTCGTGGGGGCCAGGCAACGGCGACTGCGAAACAATGGACATGACAACGGATGCGACATTTGAATCGCTCTTTGATTGGGGACTTGAAACAGCCGTTACCGATCCCAACAGCATCATGAATACTTCCGTGAGGCCATATTCGATGAGCGAAGGAAAATGCCGGGGTGACTAATAATACCTTGTTTTTAGGAGTAATACCCGTCAGTTCGAGCACAGTGCGGGAGCGGATGTGACCAAACGAAGTCGAGAACTCGTTTTGAGGTTAGAATACAGCATCTCGACTTCATTCCAACCGACATCCGTCGGGATCCATTGCGCTCGATGTGACAAATGAAGTCTATTCAGCCCACTAAATATGTACCGAATGAGTGGACAAATACTGAAAATCAAACACATAGTTAACTTAAAACAAACTGAAATCAAAAAATGAAACTGAAATTACAAAACTGCCTGTTTATACTGCTTTTACTACTTGTTTTTAGCCCTGTACTTCAGGCATCAGATAATCAAACAAACAACCTGGCTGCAACTGAAGAACGACAAACTGAAGTTAGCATTGAAGGAGAAAAATTCTACATTAACGGGATTCCAACCTACGAAGGGCAAACCTGGAAAACATCCTATGGGGGAGAATATCCGGTTGAGGGCTTGTTGATGAACGCCCGCCTGGTGCAGGGAGTGTTTGATGATTTAAACCCGAAAACCCGCGGGCAATGGCTTTATCCGGACACCGGTGAATGGGATCCGGATCGTAATACGGAGGAATTTGTACGTGCAATGGCATCCTGGCGGGAACACGGCCTGCTTGGTTTTACCCTGAATTTACAGGGTGGCTGTCCGTATGGCTACTGCAGCGGATTTCCATGGGATAATTCATCGTTTAATGCAGACGGTTCACTCAGAGAGCCTTTTATGCAGCGGGCTGAAAGAATACTTGACCGCGCCGATGAGCTTGGAATGGTAGTGATTTTGGGCCTTTTTTATTTCGGTGAAGATGGCACACTTCGAGATGAAGAGGCGGTCAAACTGGCTGTAACAAATGCCACAAACTGGGTGCTTGAAAACGGCTACACCAACGTGATTTTTGAGATCAACAACGAATGTACAGCAGGCGCGTACAACCACGAAATTTTACGATGCGAGCGTGTTCATGAACTCATCGAATTGGTTCAGTCGATCGAAGTGGATGGGCGATCTATCTATACCTCGACCTCGCTTGCAGGAAACCAGGTGCCAACGGATAATATCGTAGAAGTATCCGATTATGTGCTGATCCACGGAAATGGCGTGCAAAACTATGAACGGATCACAGAAATTTCACAGATTGTTCGCGATAAAGACGTATACCGGCCGATGCCGCTCGTGAATAACGAAGATGACATCCCCTGGAGAAACGAAGAACAGGGCTGGGGAGAAGAGGGAAATAATTTTGTAGCCAGTGTTAAAAGTTTTACAGGCTGGGGATATTTCGACTTTCGGCGCCCGGATGAACACCACGATTACAACCTCGGCTTTCAAAGCATACCGGTAAACTGGCAGATATCTTCTGACCGGAAATGGGATTTTTTCAACCTTCTTGCCGAAATTACGGGAAGCCCTGGTACACCCAAAGTTGATATCGAATTTTCCCGAAGGATTGGTGAAAAAATGGAGATCACCATGGAAGGTGGGCCTGATAACATTGAGTTTCAGAACCTGGAGCTGATTATCAATAACCGGGTAATTGCAGAATTACCGCAAATTCCGGTTGAGATTTTTGTGGATGAAATTGAGAAGAACTTCATGGCGGAAGAGCATTGGATAAAAGCAAGACTGACGTACAAAATTGAAGGCCGTGAAGTAATTGTGGAGTCTCCATATTACAGGAATCCGTGGTGGCCTTATGGAGGTATCTGGCAAGATTAATAATTTGTATCTTACATGAATAGACGGCAGCCGGATTCTTTCCAGATCCGGCCAGCCTCACATAACGAACTAACCGTTCAACAAAAAAAATAAAACAGAGGATTACAAAATGGATAACATCAAAGAATTTTTGAGAGATCAGAACCTGCTGGTTTCCGATATAGACCTTGACAATCTTGTTGAGGAATTCCTGGACGAGATGAAACGCGGACTTGAAGGAGAAGAGAGTTCGCTGCGCATGATTCCAACCTATATCGAGGCTGACAACGAATTTTTAACCGAAACACCCGTCTTGGCTATCGATGCCGGCGGCACCAATTTCCGGGCGGCGCTTATCACTTTCAAAGATAACGGTGAAACGGAAATCGGAGAGATTCATCATCACACCATGCCGGGGCTTGACCGGGAAATTTCGGCCGATGAATTTTTCAAAGCTATGGCCGGATTTATCGAGCCGCTTGTTGACAAAACTGACAGAATCGGGTTCTGTTTCTCATATGCAACGGAAATTTTCCCGAACAAAGACGGAAAGCTTCTTCAGTTCAGCAAAGAGGTAAAGGCACCTGAAGTGATCGGGATGATGATCGGGGAAACCTTGCTCAAAACTCTCGGTACGCCGGATAAAGAAATTGTACTGCTGAATGATACCGTTGCGACGCTTCTGGCTGGAAAATCATCCAACATGCAGAAAGAGTACGATTCATATGTCGGTTTTATCCTGGGAACAGGAACCAACACCTGCTACATCGAGCAAAATTCAAATATTCTGAAAAAGAAAGATTTTGACCCTGAGAAGAGTCAGATCATAAATACCGAATCGGGCAATTTTACCCGGGTTCCCCGTTCTAAAGTCGATATAGCTTTCGACAATACCACCATCAATCCCGGAGAGGGAATGTTCGAAAAAATGTTCTCCGGCGGATATTTTGGCGGACTCTGCCTCTACCTGCTTAAAACCGCGGCTGAAGAAGGACTCTTTTCTGATGAAGCCGCAGAGAAGGTAAAAGCCCTTGAAGACCTGACCTCCGAACAGGCCAATGAATTTGCAGAAAACCGCAATGCAGATGGAAATGTACTTGCCGGTTGTTTTGACGAAGATAATGATGCATCCACCGCATTTTTGCTGATCGATACACTCATTGAGCGGGCAGCGGTATTGGTTGCCGCAAACCTCGCTGCGATGGTTTTAAAATCGGGCAAAGGCAAGCAGGAAGACCGCCCCGTAATGATTACGATTGAGGGAACCACATTCTACAGGCTTCACCGCCTCAGAGAGCGTTTTGAGTCCGTTTTTGCTGGCTATCTGAGCGGTGACAAAAAGCGGTATGTTGAATTTACACACGTGGATCAGTCAAGCCTGGTGGGTGCTGCCCTTGCCGGTTTGATTGTGTCATAACTTGGCTGAAAGCTTGAAAACAGTAATAAAGCCCGTGGTATTCTCATCACGGGCTTTTACAAAAAGAAACTTCAAGCGTGCGTAAGCTCCTTGAAGCGTTCTTTTGATGGCTTCAGGGTGACGCTTGAAGGACTTCCGCTATGCTTCAGACGCTTCAAGGTCACTTAGCACGTGCTGAACACAAACTGGTATTCTGATCACGTAATTGTACTGTGTTTTAGATGATGTATATGCTTTAAACAATCGAAGAAAAGGCTTCCGAACTCTTCAGTTAATATCCAATTTCTGATTAAAAATTACACAAATCAAAATCCTGTTTATCGAGAACGGTTCTATGTATTACCCTCGTCTTGCTACTCAATACTTGATACTCTCTTAATCAACGTAAAGTAACTTTGCATGAACATCTCTGATTGCAGTTTGAGTAATTATATTAAGGGTTCTATTTATTCAAAATAATCTCAGCGTTAACAGGATCTGTGATCAGAACATCCAGGTAGCCTCCCTCAAGTGCTGCATGAATAGAATCAACTTTGCGTTTGCCTCCGGCAACTCCGATGGTTCGGGGTACTTTTTTTATCTGCTCAAGATTCATCCCAATCACACGTTTTTGAAGTTCATGCTGAATGGGATTTCCGGATTCATCGAAAAAATGTAAACAGATATCTCCGACCGCTCCGGTTTTCTTCAGGCTCTCCAATTCATCAGGCTGAAAAAAGTTGCCGCTGTTAGAGAGAAGCTCTGACGGCTGCATCGCTCCGATACCCACTACGGCAACCGTCAGTTTATCAAACATATCAAGCGCAATTTTTACGTATTCATCTTCGGTATAAATTTCAGGTATTGATTTTTTTGGAGTGATACCGGGAGCAGGTAAAAAAACAGGTTCGCCGTTAACCAGCGTTGAAAGCTTTTTGATGAGATGATTTGCATGTGTTTCTGCCGCAGGATTACCAAGCCCGCCGAGAATTTGCACCACTTTGGTTCCGTTTATGCCGGAAACAGGCTGCATCGATTTAACCATAGAAAGCAGTGTGATGCTCCAGGATGAAATTCCGATAATATCATTATCCGAGAGTGTTGACTCCAGGTAAAAAGCAGCAGCACTGCCAAGGCTTTTGGTGATATCATCTTCCTGACCGGATGCTGCTTCTGCAACAATAGCCTCTGTTAATCCGAACCTTTCTTCAAGACTGTTTTCGAGTTCATAAAAAACATCCATCGGAACTGAGACATGAGTCCTGACAATATCTTCATCTCGTGCCAGCTTTAACAACCTTGAAATGGTAGCCTGAGACAAGTACAGTTGTTGAGCGATTTGTTTCTGCAGCAACCCTTTTTCGTAGTAAAGCTGAGCTACTTTTGTTGCAAGCCGTATTTTTAAATTCGTATTCATAATCCTTCAGACATCATAATAACTGTAAATATTAGTGAATATTTATTCAGTACTAAATATATATACAAAATTATGATATTATACAATCAATCAACAGTAGCGATGCATACGCTGTTAACTATGGTGCTGTTAAAAGCCGAAAACATTTTCACCCAAAAGCCACTATCATGAGCAACCTGACACTTGGAGTTATTTTTGGCAACCGGGATTTTTTCCCTGACCAGCTTGTTGAAGACGCAAGAAAAGAATTTAAATTGCTGCTGAATGAATTGAATATCGACGCTGTGATGCTCAGCGATACCGATACAAAACTGGGAGGTGTTGAAACTTTTCAGGAAGCCCAAAAATGTGCCGAACTGTTTCGGGAAAATAAAGAACGTATACAGGGAATTTTGGTAGTATTGCCCAATTTCGGGGATGAAAAGGGAGTGAGTGATACCATCCGGCTGTCCGGCCTTAATGTTCCGGTTATGGTGATGGCTTATCCGGATGATATGGACAAAATGGATGTTGCCCGGAGAAGAGATGCTTTTTGCGGAAAAATTTCAGTCTGCAATAATTTATATCAATATGGCATTCCATTTACGCTGACTGAGAAGCATGTGATAAGCCCTCAAAAAGACTCTTTTAAACAGGAATTGCTCGATTTTACATCTGTGTGCAGAGTTGTAAATGGCCTCAAAAAAGTGAGGATCGGGGCTATCGGGGCTCGTCCGGGAGCATTCAACACGGTTCGTTACAGTGAGAAAATCCTGGAACGCCATGGCATCAGCGTGGTGACGGCTGACCTGTCAGAAATACTGGGGCAAACCGAAAAAATTGCTTCTGGCGATTCAAGGCTGAAAGAAACCGTTCAAAAAATAAAAGAATATACAAACACCGGTCTCACAACCCCGGAAAGCCTGGAACACATCGCCAGGCTCGATATCGTGCTCTCAGATTTCATGAAGGAACATGCCCTTGATGCAACAGCGATTCAATGCTGGACATCCATTCAGCAAAATTACGGATGCAACGTCTGCACAAGCATGTCTATGATGAGCGAGAATATGCTTCCGAGCGCCTGCGAAGTGGACGTCACGGGAACCCTGACCATGTATGCCATGCAGCTTGCATCACAATCACCCAGTGCACTGGTTGACTGGAACAACAACTACGCAGATGACGAGGAAAAATGCGTTCTTTTCCACTGCGGAAACTGGGCCAAATCCTTTTTGCCTGACGCAACCATCAGCACCGCACCCATACTGGGAACTGTGGTTGGAGAGGAGAACACAGCCGGGGCGCTTGAAGGCCGCACACCTGCTTCGCCGCTTACATTCGGGCGCTTATCAACCGATGACAACAAAGGCATCATCAAGGCCTATTTCGGCGAGGGTGAACTTACCGATGATGAACTGAACACATTCGGCACCCGGGCAGTGGCACGTGTCCCCAACCTGCAGGAACTGATGCACTATGTCTGTAAAAACGGGTTTGAGCATCATGTTGTGATGAATGCATCAAAAACATCAAAAATTCTTAACGAGGCCGTCGGAAACTATCTGGGTTGGGAAGTACACCTTCACAAATAAGTTACAGTCATGCAAAACACAGTGAATGACATAGCATCACTTGAAAAAAAATCTGTGATGTACAGAAGGCAGATTTTGAAGTGTATAAAACACGCAAATAAGGGGCATACCGCCGGCAGCCTGTCCTGCACAGACATCCTGAATGTTCTCTACAACCGCGTGATGAATGTTTCTCCTAATAATTTTTCCGACCCCAACCGAGACCGGTACATTCAGAGCAAGGGGCATTCCGTAGAGGCACTTTATACGGTTTTGTCTGATGTGGGATTTTTTCCTGAATCGGAGCTTTATACGTTTTCGAAATATCAATCTCATTTTGTCGGCCATCCCACACGGAAAGTGCCCGGCATAGAACACAACACCGGTGCATTGGGCCACGGTTTGTCAGTAAGTGTGGGACTGGCGCTGGCTGCAAAACTGGATAAGGCTCCCTTCAAAGTTTATACGCTGCTGGGAGACGGGGAGCTGGCTGAAGGCTCAAACTGGGAAGCCATGATGGCAGCGGGTCATTACGGGCTCGACAACATGCTGGCCATCATCGACTACAACAAACTGCAGATAACCGGCCCCGTTGATTCGGTATTAAAGGTTGAACCACTGCGGGAAAAAATTGAAGCCTTCGGATGGGAAGTTCAGGAAACAGACGGCCACAACCTGGCTGAAATGGAGCAACTCTTCAGCAGTATCCCATTCAAAGCAGGAAAACCGAATTTGGTTATAGCCCATACTGTAAAAGGCAAGGGCGTCAGCTTTATGGAGAATAATCATGTATGGCACCACAAAGTGCCGGATGATAATGAATACGCAACCGCCCTTGATGAGTTAAGGTTAGAGTGAAAGTATTGGTGCCTGTTTATTGCAGATATTAAGGTTCTACCGGAAATTTTGAGGGTATCAGGAATAGAAATTTTAAATAGTAATTTTATTAAATGACAGTTGACAGTAGGCAGTTGACAACTTTTTATGTTGGTTAAATATTAGATTATAAATCAGTTATTATAAGATTTGAGAGATTGATAACCACCCAAATTTATACTAATGAGTTGTCAACTGTCAACTGCCAACTACTGGTAACTATGATTTCGTGGCATTATTAATAACCCACAAAATTTCCTTTAGAACTGATATTATTTAATCATTGACGTAAGATGTTAAAAGAAGAAAAACCGAACCAAATTATATTTTCTGAAACGCTGATGGATCTTGCTGCGAGTGACAGAAACATCATTGTTACTACCAGTGATTCGAGGGGTTCGGGAAAGCTGGTTCCGTTTTCGGAGGCGTTTCCGGATCAGATTATTGAAACGGGTATTGCCGAGCAGAATCTCGTTGGCATTTCTGCCGGGCTGGCCTCTGCCGGGAAAAATGTTTTTGCCGTATCACCATCCTGTTTTCTCACTGCGAGGGCGCTGGAACAGATTAAAAATGATATTGCTTACTCCGATCATCCCGTCAGACTTGTGGGAATCAGCGCCGGAGTGAGTTACGGAGACCTTGGTTCAACCCATCATTCCATCCATGATCTTGCCGCATTACGCGCAATTAACAACCTGATTATTATTGTTCCGGCAGATAATTTTGAAACCAGGGAAGCTGTAAAGTTTGCTTACCATTCCAGAAACCCAGTTTTTTTACGCTTTGGCAAAAAACCGATGTATACTCTGCATAACAGCGAAACCCGTTTTGAGGCCGGAAAAGCCATAACGGTAAGGGAAGGATCTGATCTTGCTTTTATTGCCAATGGAGAAACTGTGTACAGAGCTCTACAGGCTGCCATGTTACTTGAAGTTGAAAATATTGATGCCCGAGTTGTGAGCATGCACACCATCAAACCGCTTGACAGGCAAGCTGTAATCAATGCGGCTAAAGAATGTGGTTCGGTTATCACCGTAGAAGAACATTTTATTCATGGCGGGCTTGGTGAGGCGTGTGCCGCAACTTTGATGGAAGCCGGAATTTCCGTTCCATTCCGGATTGCAGGAATTCCGGACGAGTATACTGTAACAGGAGGCCAGAACGATATTTTAAGCCACTACGGAATTTCTGCTGAAGGTTTGAGGGATAAGGCGAAAAAACTGCTTCAATTACAAACTCAATAAACCGATGCCATGACTGAGGTTATTTTATCGATTGACCAGGGTACTACCAACACAAAGGCACTGTTGGTAAATACCGGTGGCAGAATTGTAAGCCGGGGTTCATGCCCTGTTAACAACCGGTATCCGCAGCCGGGCTGGGTAGAGCAGGATCCTGCCGATATCTGGGAGAGTGTAAAAAAGTCTGCCGGAGAGTGTATCAATGCTGCCGGCAACATAAAAATTCTTGCCATAGCCATATCAAACCAGAGAGAATCTGCTTTGGTGTGGGATCGAAAAACGGGCAAACCGGCAGGTCCCGTGGTAGTGTGGCAGTGCCGCAGATCGGCGCCATTCTGCAATAAGCTTCACGAAAGCGGAATAGAAGAAAAGGCCCGGGAAAAATCTGGCCTGGTTATTGATCCGATGTTCTCGGCCGGTAAAATCCGCTGGCTGCTTGATCAAATTCCCGATGGATCAAAACGGGCTGAAAACGGTGAGCTTTGTGCAGGAACAATAGATAGCTGGCTGCTTTGGAACTTAACCGGTGGTGCCGTACACGCCTGTGATATCAGCAATGCAAGCCGTACGCAACTGATGAACCTGGAGCATGCCCGCTGGGATGATGACCTTACTGAATGGTATGGCATTCCAAAGGCCATGTTACCGGAAATCGTAAAGTCGTCCCACACGGCTGGGTTTACCAAAAATGTAGAAGGGCTGCCGGATGAACTTCCAGTGGCTGCTATGATCGGAGATTCGCATGCCGCGCTTTTTGGACAGGGTGGTTTTCGGCAAGGATCAGTGAAGGCAACTTACGGCACCGGTTCTTCAATTATGAGTCCAACGGGAAACAGGGTTACGTATAACCGCAGCCTTTCATCAACTGTTGCATGGGGATTGAAAAGTGAAATTACTTATGCACTTGAAGGAAATATTACATCCACAGGAGCCACCGTACAGTGGGTGTCGGATTTGTTGCGCTTGAAGAGTGCGGAAAAGGTTGCTGAACTCGCATCAGAAGCAGAAGACAATGGTGGCGTTTATATTGTACCGGCATTTACCGGTTTGGGAGCACCCCATTGGAACGACCGTGCACGAGGCCTCATCACCGGGCTTACCCGCGGCGCAGAAGCAAAACATATTGCAAGAGCGGCCATTGAATCCATAGCCTTCCAGGTGCAGGATGTATTTAAATTGATGAATGCAACTGATGAAAGTAAACTTCTTGCGGATGGCGGAGGCAGCAAGAATAACTCCCTGATGCAGTTTCAGGCCGATCTGTTGCAATGCCCGGTGCTTCGCAATAACGACACCGACATTTCGGCACTGGGTGCTTCTTACCTGGCCGGCCTCGAAATAGGCATCTGGAAAAATCTGAAGGATATTGAAGATCTGCCACGCAGTTATGACCGGTTTGATCCGAAGATGGACAGAGAAGATCGTGAATCAATCATCTCGGCCTGGGCCGAAGCGGTAGAAAGAGCTCTTTTTGAGTCGAAAACAGAAAGGTTATAAATAATGTGAGTCTCCCATGTATATCCCTGTATTGGCGCAAGCGACTGCCTGTCCCCGTGGGGCTTATGCCCATAGTACTTGTTTTTTGATGACTAAATTATACAACCTGCCAGAGTGCCGTGTTTTTTCGGCTCCTGGCAGAGTTGTGAACCATTGGAATGGTGCCTGTTTCCGAATTCTTTTGGGATTCGTCAGGACGGAAAAAAAGAGGCTGTCCAAAAAGGGCGTCATCCCGTACCTGCCTTCCGAAGCGGCAGCGCAGGCAGGCTTGATACGGGATCTCCTCTCTTTGATAAAAGCAGGAGATAC
>SL_3KL_010_SEDDRAFT_10004976_pt1 | contig 11958 bp, 8 predicted proteins | sample SodLakKL_010_SED_2_FD_10381 | JGI IMG/M metagenome (IMG submission 10381)
CGGCAGGAGTCGCCAAGCCAGCTATCTGAAGGACAAAAACAGCTGGTTGCTATCGCCGGGGTTCTTGCCATGCGACCAAAATGTATTGTAATGGATGAACCTACAGCCCATCTTGATCCGCGCAGCAGACGGGAAGTGATCGACAACATCCTGCGCCTTAACCGCGAGGAAGGTATCACGATCATCCTGCTTACACATTATATGAACGAAGTTGTTCATTGCGATAGAATGATTGTAATGGACCAGGGTTTTATTATGATGGAAGGGACCCCTGCAGAAATATTTTACCAGGATAGCAAAATTCTCGACTATGGTCTTGATTTCCCGGTTGCCACCAGGCTGGCCAGAAGCTTAAAGCTTCATGGTATTGATCTGACCGATAATATTATTCACACCAGGGAGATAGTTGAAAGGTTATGCCAATTGAAGTAACCGGCCTTAATTATAGTTATAAAAAAGGAACCCCTTTTGAGAAAAAGGTCTTATATGATGTTAACCTGCAGATTGAAGACGGCGATATTGTCGGAATAATCGGCCCCACTCAATCGGGGAAAACAACCCTGGCCCAGCACTTCAATGCCCTTTTTATTCCTCAGTCAGGTGTAGTTAAAGTTGATGGTATAAATACTGCTGACAAAAATGCAGATCTTGTAAAGCTGCGCCACAAAGTCGGCTATGTTTTTCAAAACCCGGACTACCAGCTTTTTGCATCAAGCGTAGGTGAAGATATTTCGTTCGGACCCCGCAACCAGGGTTTGCCGCCAGGGGATGTTACGGCAAGGGTAAATGAAGCAATGGCCCAGGTTGGTCTTGATTATGACACTTTTTATTCCCGTGATATATTTGCCTTAAGCGGGGGACAAAAAAGGCGAACTGCTATTGCCGGAGTCTTAGCCTGTAAACCTAAAACCCTGGTGTTAGATGACATCACAGCAGGTCTTGATCCAAGAGGGCGTGATGAGATCCTGGCTGTTGTTAAAAAGTTGCACTCAGAAAAAAATATAACCATTATCTATATATCCAATAGCATGGATGAAGTTGCAGAACTGGCTGAAAGAGTAATCGTGATCGACCAGGGCAGGATAGCTTTCAATGACCTGAAAATAAATATATTTAACAAACCGGAAAAGTTGAGAGATATTGGCCTAGAACTTCCCGAATTAATGGCTCTTGCCATTGATTTGCATCAGCAGGGTTTTAACATCGATCCTGCATTATTAAAATTTGATGAAATTCTGCTGTCGATTCTTGACAACCTGCATGATGGGCAGGTGAGAGAATAATGGAATTGACAAAAAATATCACCCTGGGAGTGTACCTGCCGGGCAATACAGCTGTTCACCGTATGGATCCCAGGACAAAAATAATTGCTTCTACGATCCTGATTGTAATCCTCCTGTTAATTAATTCATACCAGGCTTATGGCTACTTCTTAATTTTTATTTCAGTTATTATATCGTCTGCCGGCATTCCGCCGGGTTACGCGCTGCGCGGCTTAAAACCAATGCTTCCGGTCCTGGTTTTAATGTGGGTTTTCCAACTATTTTTGCATTCTTCACCGGATGCCGAAATCATTTTCTCCTGGTGGATATTCTCGGCTACAGACGCCGGGCTGCACCTGGGTAATATAATAACCCTGCGGGTTCTATTCCTGTTTACAGTAACCACGATCTTAACCCTGACCACTTCCATCGTCAGTCTGACTGATGGACTGGAAAGCCTGCTCAGTCCGCTTAAAAGAATTGGCCTTCCGACCCAGGAGCTGGTTATGACCATGGTTATCGCCCTGCGCTTTGTATTAATCCTGGCTGAAGAGCTTGACAAGATTGTTAAAGCCCAGATGGCCAGGGGTGTTGCTTTCGATCGCGGTAATTTTATTCAGAAAACCAGAAAAATATTTCCTGTCTTTTTACCGCTGTTTATCAATGCATTCCGGCGGGCTGAAGATTTAATTGTAGCTATGGAATCAAGAAGTTACACCGGCGGTAGAGGAAGAACAAAAATGAAAACCCTGCACATGGGCAGAGTGGATATAGTCTGTATCCTAATCATGCTGCTTTTTACAGGATTAATGATCTTTACTATTTTTGCTTAAGCAGCATCCGAAAGATGTCCCTACTGCAACTGCCGCCTTAACCTGTTCACTTGCAGGATCCACCCGCTTGGTACCCTTAACAGCTTCTGATAGGGGAACTGACTTAATCTGCTTGCCCCGAAGACATACCATCTCATTGTACTGACCATTTTGAAAAAGTTCTACCGCCTTAACGCCAAAACGGGTGGCCAGCACCCGGTCATAGGAAGTCGGACTGCCGCCCCGCTGGAGGTGGCCAAGGACAGTGGCCCTGCTTTCCATCTCGGTTCTTTTTTCAATCTCACCTGCAACCATGTCTCCAATACCACCAAGCCTTTTAATTTCACCTTTTTCCTGGTAAACCGGCTCTTCTCCGGCGGGATAAGCACCCTCAGCCGCAACAATAATACTGAACTTCTTGCCATGGCGGCGGCGTTCCATGATTTTATCTATAATCACAGGATACTCAAAGGGCAGTTCGGGAATTAAAATAATGTCGCCTCCACCGGCCATCCCGGCCTGTAACGCAATCCAGCCGGCATAACGGCCCATTACTTCTACTACCATAACCCGGTGGTGAGATTCAGCGGTAGTATGAATTTTATCAATCGCTTCGGTAGCAGTGGTTACAGCTGAATCAAAACCAAAGGTAACATCAGTTGCCGGCAAATCATTATCTATGGTCTTCGGTATACCCAGGATCGGCACGCCAAGTTCACTGAAGCGGTGAGCCAGCAGCAAACTGCCGTCGCCCCCGATCACAACCAGGGCTTCAATCCCCCACTGATCCAGGTTGGCCAGGGCATCGGCAGAACGATCTTCGCCGGTATTCTCATAATCAGATCCTCCGGGTCTGAAATCAAATGGGTTATCACGGTTTGAAGTGCCCAAAATAGTTCCGCCGCGGTTAAGAATTCCGGAAACTGCCAGATCGCTGATTAGGGCTGCATCATTTTCAACTAACCCTTTAAACCCGTTATTGAAACCAACTACATCGGTATCATAGTTATAGGTTGCCCCTTTGACCACGGCCCTGATCACTGCATTTAAGCCAGGACAGTCCCCGCCGCCGGTTAGCACTCCAAGACGACGGGTTTTCCTGCTACTTACCTGCGGACATTCTATACTTGCTTCAGTCCCTGTGAGACTATTGTCTGCTTTCAATTCTTCACCGGTACTAATTGCCTCCCGGGCTAACTGGTCACAGCGATCATTTAAACGGTCATTGCTGTGACCCTTGACTTTTACCCATTCCACATTATTCCTTTCAGAAAGCTCGAGCAGCTGCTGCCATAGATCGCGGTTTTCAACGGGCTGCTTCTTGCTGGTTTGCCAGCCATTGCGCTGCCAGTTATTCATCCAGCCCTGGTTAAAACAGTTCACCAGGTAAGCGCTGTCACTGTGCAGCCTGACTCTGCTGCCGGGAGGAACCATGCGCAGCGCTTCTACCGCAGCCTGCAGCTCCATACGCTGGTTGGTGGTTTCATCGGCAGCGCCGCTGATCTCCTGCACATCATTTCCGTGCATTATTAACGCCCCCCAGCCCCCAGGGCCGGGGTTGCCGGAGCAGGCCCCGTCTGTATAGATAATATATTCTTCAGCTGCCAAGGAATAAACCTCCCGTAGGGAGCAGCCCGCCTTTTATAATCCGGGCTTCCACTATGGCCTATTTATTGAGTGAACCTGGCCAGGTCTGACAGTATCTCTTCCAGCTCTTTGATTTTATCGCCGTAACCGGCCCAATCACCCTGCTGCTGCAATTCTAGTGCTTCGTCATATGCTGCCCGGGCCTGTAAAATCAGATCAACCAACTCAGCTTCCAGGTCAATCTCCACATCGGGTGCAATAACAGGATCGTCAAGATCAAAGTCATCAGGCAGTTCATCTAGAGGAATGTCTGCCGGCAGCTCATCAATTGCACCAAAGATCTGGACGAGAGCCTGGTCAAGTGTATTGGCCATAACCACCGTCTCATCAAAGGCAACAATGACCCGGGCCAGTTCAGGCAAACCACCGGTATCGGCTTCCAGGAAAATCGGCTCTACGTAGAGCAGGGCATCGTTTATGGGCAGAACCAACAGATTACCGCGGATAACCCGGGAACCGACCTGTCCCCAGAGGGTAAACTGCTCTGATATCTCGGTGCTCTGATCAATCCGGTTTTCAATCTGCCTCGGCCCAAGGATAACCCTTTCCCGCGGGAAGTTAAAAATTTCGACATCTCCATAGTTAGGTTGATCACAGCGGGCAACCATCCAGGCAATTACATTGTTTCTGGCGTCCGGAGTAAAAGGCAAAATCAACACATACTCCGGTTCATCATAGCCGGGCAGCTGGAGGATGGTATAGTACGGCTCCATCAACTGCTCCTGGCCGAAGGCAACCTCGGTCGGAATCGCCCAGAGGTCTTCCCGGCTGTAGAACCGGTTTGTGTCGGTAATATGATAGAGCTGCATCATCCGGGCCTGGATGGCAAAAAGATCTTCCGGATAGCGGATATTCTCCATTAAGCTTTCCGGCATCTCCTCCATCGGCTTAAACAAACCGGGGAAAATTTTACTGTAAGTCTGAAGCAGGGGATCTTCAGTATCGGCAATATAGTAATCAACCGTCCCGTTATAAGCATCAATTACGACCTTAACTGAATTACGAATATAGTTAGCGCCGTTATAGGGCTGAGAATATGGATACATGTCGGTTGTGGTATAGGCATCCTGGATCCAGAAAAGTTGGTCATCAGCAACTACAATATAGGGGTCACTGTCATAATTGAGGAATGGAGCAATTTTTCTGACCCTCTCATGAATGTTGCGATCAAATATGAGGCGGCTCTCATTGCTAAGCTCATTTGATATCAGGATCCTGTATTCACCAAACCTTAAAGCCATCAGGGCGCGGCGAAAGACCGACTGGAGCGGAATACCGGCATCTCCATCATAGAAAATGAACTCATTTTCATCCCCGGCTGTTGCATAGTGAAATTCCGGGGTATCAGTGTTGATAATGACATAATCATTAGTCAGCTCACCAAAATATAATGCAGGATTCTCCAGCTCAAGATCGCCTCTCGGTGGAATATCACCCAGGAAATAGCGGGGCATTCCTTCGGGAGTAACTTCGTTTACCGGGGTTACGGCAACCCCGTAACCATGGGTATACTGCAAGTGCAGGTTAACCCAGGTCTGGGCCTGTTCAGCCAGGCGGCTTTTATCCATCTCACGTGCCGCTATCATAACCTGGCGATACTCATCATTAACCGTATAACGATCGACATCTACATCAAGAAAACGGTAATATGGGCGGATCGCCTGCAGTTCATTAAAAGTGGTTAAGAGCGGCCGGTAATCCCAGAGGCGGACGTTTTTTATGGTACCATCGTTTTCACGCAAATCATCCCAGGTTAACTGCTGTGTAGCTGCAAAGGGGCGGGGCTCAAATTGATCCAGCCCGTAAGCAGCCCTGGTAAACTCTATGCTGTGTGCCAGGTACTCCTCTTCATAACTTAATTCACTGGGTTCAACCACGAAACTCTGGATAGCAGCGGGGTAAGCCCATCCACCGAGCATCGACACTCCAACCAGGGCTAGAATGCCATAGAAAAAAAGGCGGAAACGGCGCAAATAGATGTTGGCCAGGAAAAGCAGGGCAATAGCAGCTGCTAAAACCATAAGCACCATCAGAACAAAATAATTAGCATTAACATCAGTGTAACCTGCTCCGTACACTACGCCCAGGTCGGAAAGCAAAAGTTCAAGCTGACTGAGCCGGTAATCCCAGGCTTTCAAACCAAAAGCTAAAGCCAGCAATACAGCCAGGTGACTAACCCCCTTAGACGGCGGCAGCATCCAGCCCTGCTTGCCCTGTGATGGTGGGTTAAGAAGCAGGTAAATTGCAGCGACAATTATCAGGGTTAACACAACAACCATGATCAGGTAGCTGTATATAAAGCGGTAGAAGGGCAGGCCGAAGATATAAAAAGATACATCGGCTCCAAAGATAGGATCGATGATGCCAAAAGATGTCTGGTTGAAATAGCGCAGGACATCCATCCAGAAATTTGCCACATACCCGGAAAACACATAGGCAATAACCGCGGAAGCCACCAGGAAATATATTGTTAGGCGGCGCGGAGTGATATAACGCATGGCCCCGGTCGCCATCAACCGTTCTCTTAAAGCCAGGTTTGGAAAGCTCAAAATATAGCGTTTGGTTAACATCAGGTTTACAAAAAGAAAGGCAAAAAGAAAGATAAACCCGGCAATGCGCAGGCCCCACTGGGTTCTGAACTGGGTCCAAAAAACCTGCTCCGCATCAAGTTCAATAAACCAGAGCAGGTCCAGGTAAAAGCTAGTGATAGTAAAAAGGACTGATACAGCTATAACAGCTGCAACAATAATTATCCAGAATCGGTTTTGCAAATTAATCCCCCCAGCAAAATAAATACCGGTTAAGCACCGGTTAAAAGTTTTCTTTATCCTCTTGTATTTTAGACTAGCCCGTTATTGTTGTCAAAGTTAACAAGCGCAGGACCCGAACTGGTCCCGATCCTGGCCGCGCCTGCCCTGATCAGCGCAAAGGCCTCATCCTGAGTGCGAACACCTCCGGAAGCTTTTATACCAAGGTCAGAACCAACGACCTCACGTATTAACTGGATATCAGATACATTTGCTCCACCGGGACCAAATCCGGTAGATGTTTTGACAAAAGCAGCCCCTGCTTCCCTGGCAAGATTGCAGGCCAGCTTTTTTTCCTTTTCACTAAGCAGGCCGGTTTCAATAATAACTTTAACCGGACTATGCTTTGCTGCCCTGACAACAGCAGCAATATCATTCTTAACATATTCTTCTTCACTACCTTTTAGCGCTCCCACATGTATAACCATGTCAATCTCCGCAGCGCCATCACCAACAGCTTCGGCCGCTTCAAAAGCTTTAACTGCCGTTGTAGTCGCACCAAGGGGGAAGCCGACAACAGCACAAACTTTGACTCCCGTATTTTGCAGTTCCTTAACAGCAGTAAGTACGTAAGAAGGATTAATGCAAACAGAATAAAACTTGTATTTAACTGCCTCGCGGCATAGCCTGATAATATCTTCCCTTGTAGCTTCCGGCTTTAACAGGGTGTGGTCGATATAACTGCTCATTTCTTCCGACATAATTAATTTCTCCTCTTTTAATCAACATGCCCTAAAATTAAGCGGGGGCTTTCGCAGAAGGCCTGTTTAAAACTATAAGCTTCCGAAATTTTTTCATTTGCTTCTTTGAGCAGAGTTTCAGCTGCAGCACTGCCGGCATGAATAACAGCAAGGTTTTCATCCTTTTCAACCCGGTCTCCTATTTTTTTCTCAAGCATTATTCCGACAGAATGATCAATATTATCTTCCCTGGCCGCCCTGCCCGCTCCCAGTGAAACGGCTGCCGCGCCAATAGATTCAGCATCAAGGCGGGAAACATAGCCGGAGCAGGCAGCCTTTACCTGGCAGAGGTTTTCAGCACGGGGCAGCAAATCGGGATTATCAATGGCCTTTATATCTCCGCCCTGGTTTATGACCATTTCCCTGAATTTATCCAAGGCCCTGCCAGAAGAAATTATTTCTTCAAGAATAACTCCACCCTGTTTCGGATCATTCACTTTCCCTGCCATATAAAGCATCCAACCTCCAAGTTCCAGGCAAAGCTCCTTTAAGTCTGATGGACCCGAGCCTTTCAGGGTTGCCAGTGCCTCTTTTACCTCGAGGGCGTTGCCAACTGCGCGGCCCAGGGGCTGATCCATCCCCGTAATAACTGCAGCAGTTTCACAACCGGCCCTACTGCCAATCGTTATCATTAAGCGGCCCAGTTCATAAGCCTCTGCATATTCTTTTAAAAATGCTCCACTGCCAGCTTTCACATCAAGAACCAGGCGTTTAGCCCCCGCAGCCAGTTTCTTGCTCATGATGCTGGCTGCAATCAGGGGCAAAATATCAACGGTTGCAGTTACATCCCTTAAAGCATATAGCTTCTTATCGGCGGGAACCAGGTTTGCAGTCTGTCCGGCTATAGCCAGTCCAATCTCTTTTACTGCCGACATTAATTCATCACCGGACAGTTCAACTCTGAATCCCGGTATTGATTCCAACTTATCAATGGTTCCCCCGGTATGCCCCAATCCCCGGCCTGATAACTTAGCCACAGGCACTCCTGCTGCAGCTACCAGGGGCAGCAGGACAAGAGTTGTTTTATCACCGACACCTCCGGTACTGTGCTTGTCAACTAAAGTCTCGCTTAAAGAGCCAAAAGACAAAGTATCACCGGATGCAACCATTGCTTCAGTCAGGTTGAACAACTCTTCTTCTGACATGCCACGGAAGTAGATAGCCATAGCCAGGGCTGCAACCTGGTAATCGGCAACAGTTCCCGATAAATAGCCATCTATTAAATAGTTGATCTCAGCGGCGGAAAGGGCAGACCCATTACGCTTTTTTAAAATTAAATCATAAGCCCTCAATTCCTCACCATCCGGTTTACAGAATTCTTTACTGAAAACAATATTCAATTTCCAGTCCGCGGAAACCTCTCAACAAAAAACAAAAATATATAGCAACTACCCAGCCTGCTTAGGAAAGCTGAAGCAAGCATAAAGTGCAATCATAGAAATGCCGGTGAATTATATTTGTTAATATATTGTAATTTGATCGGCAATATTGTTAAATGTGCTCTGCCCAATTCCGCTCACATCCATAATTTGCTCCAGATCAGTGAAATAACCGTGAGCTTCACGGTGAGCAACGATCTGGTTTGCCCGGACATCCCCTATTCCAGGCAGGGCAGTCAGATCCGAAGCCGAGGCCCGGTTTATATTGATTTTACCACCACCATTGGACAGTGATGGCGGTCGCTCCGTTTCACCAGTCCTGTGAATATAAATTTGTTCGCCATCAAGCAGCGGTCGGGCCTGGTTTAAAACTTCCTGATCAGCATCTTCATTAAACCCTCCACCAATTTCAAGCAGTTCAAAAACCCTTGAGCCGGCAGGTAGATGGTAAACACCCGGATTATTTACTGCTCCGACCAGATGCACCGTGATCATTTCAGGCTCTTCGACCGGATCATGATCTGCTGAAAGACTTTGCTGCTGCTGGCCGGCCAGGGCAACTTCACCGCCAGGATCTGATGTCTGGACTGCACGCCAGACTCCTCCTCCGACCAACAGTAATACCAAAAAACCAATTACTATTCTTTCGCGCAGGCTATTTAGTTTTTCCATCTTTTCCTCCTTAAATTACTAAAGCAACTGGTACGATGTAGTTATACTATAACTTAACTGACACTTGGTAAGGTAGAAACAATAAATTCGCTTTTACAGTGTCTTTTTCCTGCATAACATAAAAAACCCGGCTTCCAAAAGGATGCCGGGCCTGTAAAACTAAATTATGTTAAGTTGTTACTTCTTTTTTTCCTCAGCTTTTTTCTGTTCTTTATCCTTTTCCTCTTCTTCTCCTTCTTCTCCTTCTTCATTAGGCACCACGATGCCTAAAACATTGATATTGATGGCCTGAACTGTTAAGCCGGTTGTTTTTTCAATATTATTGCGGATTTCTTTTTTAAGCTTATCGGTAGTATCAACAATTGACACACCGTAATCAACAATAATATTTAAATCGATAGATACTTTATCTTCATCAACCAGGACCTTGATTCCTCTGGTCATATCTTTGCGGCCCAGTCTTTCCGCAATACCACCAACAACTCCACCACTCATTCCTGCAACACCGGGAATATCGCTGGAAATTATGCTGGTAATAACCGCAATAACTTCCGAAGAAATCCTTATGCTATCTCCTTCCTTGTCCTTAGATGGATCAGGCTTAAGAACAGCTTCTTCGGTCCCAACATTTTCAGTTTTTTTCTTTTCAGTCATACTTCTTCCTCCTTGATTAATATAATTAAAGCCGCCATTTCATGCCGGCTGGCTTACTAAATATGCAAACCAAAACAACTAAATATTTAAAATAAATGCATTGGCTTCTTTTGCACAATTTGTTTGAATTACTTATTTATATTATACAATTTGAATATAAAACTGTCAAGGGAAGTCGGATTAAAGGACAATTTGACCTCATATCATGCTCATACAATGAGTTTGAGGGCCAACACACTTTGAGTCAGGGGTTAATCAATATAGCCCTGATATCTCCATACCTGAGCTATCAAAGGAAATTACGGTCATGTCAAAGCAGTATCTCCTTTCAATGCACCACGATGTTAACCAGCTTACCCGGAACTGTGATAACCTTGACCACTTCTTTGCCGGCTAATAACTGGCCAATTCTTTCATCATTGCGGGCCTGGTCAGCCAGTTGATCTTGATCACAATCCGCCGGCACTGTAATCCTGCCGCGGACTTTTCCGTTAATCTGGATTGCCATTTCCACTTCATTCTCAATTAGTTTATCGGGAGCATATTCCGGCCAGGACTGTTTATGAACACTTTCTTTGTATCCCATTTGGTGCCAGGCTTCTTCTGCCAGGTGCGGTGCAAAGGGAGCCAGCAAGAGGATAGTTTTTTCTAGGGCCAGCCTTAACACTTCATGATTATGTTCTGCCTGGCTAGCTGACTGGCGGTAAGCATATGTTGCATTAACCAGTTCCATGATCGCGCTGATAGCCGTATTAAAGTTAAAGCGCTCCTCGACATCATAGGTAACTTTTTTAATTGCTGCATGAACACTGCGTTCAAGAGCAATCTCTTTTTCTCCGCTTTCAGTACTGCCTGCACCGGACGAAAATTGCTCGACACAATCAACTGCCAGACGCCAGATTCTGCGCAGGAAACGGTGACAACCTTCAACTCCCTGGTCGCTCCAGTCAAGATCCTTTTCCGGCGGCGAGGCAAAGAGAATAAAAAGCCTGCCCGTGTCAGCTCCATACTGCTCAACAATTTCATCGGGACTGACTACATTCCCCTTGGACTTCGACATTTTCGCCCCATCTTTATAAACCATACCCTGTGCCAAAAGCCGGCTGAAAGGTTCCTCGGCCTCGATCATGCCGGCATCATGCAGCACCTTGGTGAAGAAACGGGCGTAGAGCAGGTGTAAAACGGCATGCTCAATTCCCCCGATATACTGGTCTACGGGCATCCAGTAATTTGCCTCATCACTGTTAAAGGGCGCGTCTGTACAATCGGGGCTGGCATAGCGAAGGAAATACCATGACGAACAGATAAAAGTATCCATGGTATCTGTTTCGCGGCGGGCATTTTCGCCACATTCAGGACAGGTGGTTTTAATAAAGTTTTCATAATGAGCCAGGCCCGGGACACGATCGCCGGATAGCTCAACTTCCATCGGCAGTTCAACGGGCAGATCCTTTTCAGGTACCGGTACCGTGCCGCAGCTATCACAGTAGACCATAGGAATTGGCGCACCCCAGTAACGCTGACGGGAAATCAGCCAGTCACGCAAGCGGTAGGTAACCCTAAAATCACCCTGGTTCTGCTGCTCCAGGTATTCTGTAACCTTCTTGATTCCTTCCAGGCTGCCGGTTCCATTAAACTGCCCCGAGTTAACCATGACCCCCTCACCCACATAAGCTTCATTCATGGTTTCACCGTCAAGATCCCCGTCTTCCGGTTGGATAACTACCCTGACAGGCAGTTCATATTTGCGGGCAAACTCGAAGTCCCTCTGGTCATGGGCCGGAACCCCCATCACGGCACCCGTGCCATATGCCATCAGGACATAATTGCCAACCAGGATCGGCACCTCTTCGCCATTAACCGGATTTACTGCATAACGCCCTGTAAAAAGCCCTATTTTAGGGGCATCTTCTGAAGTTCTATCCATTTCACTTTCTTTCCTGACCCTGTTAACAAAGTCAAGCACTTCGACTTTATGTTCAGTT
>SL_3KL_010_SEDDRAFT_10004977_pt1 | contig 11957 bp, 13 predicted proteins | sample SodLakKL_010_SED_2_FD_10381 | JGI IMG/M metagenome (IMG submission 10381)
GAGCGCGTGCGGCGGGCGATGCCACCGACGCGGCCGGCGAGCGGCCACCGAGGCCCGTGGCCGCTCCGCAGCCCCTGGCGGAGGTCCTCGCCGAGCTCGACGCCCTCATCGGTCTGGCACCCGTCAAGGCCGAGGTGCAGCTGGTCGCCGACCTGCTCACGGTCCAGCGGCTGCGTGAGGACCGGGGGCTGACCAGCGTGCCCACCTCCCGCCACCTGGTCTTCACGGGGAACCCGGGGACGGGCAAGACCACGGTGGCCCGGCTCGTCGGCCGGATCTACGCGAGCCTCGGGGCGGTGGCCAGTGGGCACGTCGTGGAGACCGACCGGGCCGGTCTGGTCGCCGGCTACGTCGGCCAGACCGCGGCCAAGGTCACCGAGGTGGTCACCTCCGCCCTGGACGGCGTGCTGCTGATCGACGAGGCCTACGCCCTGACCCGCGGCAGCGGCGGCGCCGTTGGCGGTGGTGACTTCGGGCAGGAGGCCGTGGACACCCTGGTCAAGCTCATGGAGGACCACCGCGACCGGCTGGTGGTCATCGTGGCCGGGTACCCGGAGGAGATGACGGACTTCATCGCCTCCAACCCCGGGTTGTCCTCCCGCTTCCCCCGCACGATCCACTTCCCCGACTACACGACCTCGGAGCTGCTCGCGATCGCCACCCACCAGGCCGAGGGCTCCGGCTACCGCTTCACCGGCGACGGCCTGTCGGCCCTGCAGGCCCACCTCGACACGATGACCCGCAGCCGCGGGTTCGGCAATGGCCGTCAGGTCCGCAACCTGTTCGAGGCGACCCTCGCCAGCCACGCCCAGCGCGTCGTCGCCATCGCCGATCCCTGCGACGAGGTGCTCACCGACCTCACCGACGCCGATGTCCACGCGGCGCTCGCCAGGGCCGGCTGAGGGGCCAGCCCGCGCGTCACGCGCCAGGGTCGGAGAGACCACTGTGCGTCCAGGACGACTTGGCGTGCCGGAGGACGAACAAGCGGCGGTCCATGTCAGCTCCCGTCGACGACCCGGACACCGTGCTTCCAGACCCCGGTCACGTTGGCGGGATCGGCCAGCACCTCGATCTCGGTGCTGGGGTCACCGCGCACGGTGAGCACGTCGGCGTCGAAGCCGGCCGCCAGCTGCCCCGTGTGGGGTGCCCGGGGCCCCAGCGACAGGGGACCGTTGGCGGTCGCGGCCTCGATGGCCTCGAGCGGGGTGAGCCCGGACTCGACCAGCAGTCCGAGCTCGTGGCCGTGCCGTCCCCAGGCGTCGGGCGCTCCGGGCGTGGAGATCGCGATGTCGGTCCCCATCGCGATCGTCACCCCGTGCTCGTGGGCGAGTGCGACCGCGTCGCGGTGGACGGCCTCGGTGGCCAGCAGTTTCCGCCACATCGCATCGGACAGCGGCCCCTGGCCGGCGGCGGCCAGGTCGGACACGATCAGGCGGGTCGGGACGAGGATGACGCCCCGTTCGACCATCGCGGCGCAGACCTCCTCGTCGAGGTAGGTCCCGTGCTCGATCGACCCCACGCCGGCCTCGATCGCGGCCAGCATCCCGGGCTTGCCGTGGCAGTGGGCCATGACCATGCGGTCCGCCATCGCGGCCACCTCGACGATCGCCCGCAGCTCGGCGTCGGTGAACTGCTGGTGGATCGGGTGGTCCCGTTCCGACAGGACCCCACCGGAGGCGCAGACCTTGATGACGTCCGCCCCGATCCGCAGCTGCTCCCGGACGGCGGTCATGCAGGCATCGACCCCGTCGCACACGCGCAGGGTCCCGTCGTGGACGGCCAGGTCGTGGAACCACTCGAGGGGGAGGTCGTGGAGGTCGGCGTGCCCGCCGGTGGGTGACAGGATCGCACCGGCGCCGTAGACGTGGGGACCGGGGATGCTCCCCTCGCGGACGGCGCGTCCGAGCAGGACGCCCATGCCGCCGGCGTCGCGGATCGAGGTCACCCCGGCCCGCAGCGCACGTTCGAGGTCCTTGGTCGCCCGCGCCGCACGGACCGTGATCGGGACCTCGTAGATCCCGGTCAGCGCCATGCGCTGCAGACCCAACAGGTGGGTGTGGCAGTCCCACATCCCCGGCATCACCGTGTCGGTGCGCACCACCTCGGCGTCCGGCGGGTCGGGCGCGGCGTCGGCGGGGCCGGCGTAGGTGATGGTGGTGCCGTCGAGCACGACGGCCGCGTCGGCGATGGGCTCACCGCGGCCAGCCAGCAGGCGGTCGGCGAGGATGCGGGTGGCGATGGTCGTGGCTCCGGTCCGGGACCCCGGAATCTAGGGGGAGTGGCCCGCGACGGGTCAGCAGCCGGGCATCGGGGTCACGCGGTAGCCCTGGCCGGTCAGCCACTCGAGGAGGCGTTCGGTGGCCGCCACGGTCTGCTCGCGGTCACGGAACCCGTCGTGGAGCAGGACCACGGCGCCCGGCTCGATCTCGGCGAGCACGTGGTCCACGATCGCGTCGGTCCCGGGGCGTTCCCAGTCCCGGGGGTCGATGTCCCACATCGCCATCTCCAGGCCGAGATCCGCCGCACCCTGGTTCACGGTCTCGTCGCGGGCACCGAAGGGCGGCCGTAGGCAGCTGGGCGTGGTGCCGGTGGCCTCCTCGACGATGGCCTGGGTGTCGAGGATCTCCCGGGCGAAGGTGGCGTCGGGGACCTCGGTGAGGCGGGCATGGGACCAGGTGTGGTTGCCGATCGCGTGGCCCTCATCGACGATGCGGGCGGCGATGTCCGGGTGGTCGGCCACCTGCTCACCGACGACGAAGAAGGTGGCCCGCGCGTCGTGGGCCGCCAGCAGGTCGAGCACCTGCGGGGTGTAGGTCGCGTTCGGACCGTCGTCGAAGGTCAGGTGGACCACCGGCCCGTCGGCGGGTGGTGACGGCGCGGGCTCCGGGTCGGGTTCCGGTGCGGGCTCCGGTTCCGCGGTACCGATGAGCACCATCTCGTCGACCGGCTCCTCGATGACCTCCTCGGAGATGCGCTCCCGTGACTCCTGCTCACCGTCGACCAGGACCACCTCGTAGGTGTCCCGCCGCAGGCCGTCGCGGCCGTCGGTGGCCACCTCGGTCTCGCCCTCGAGCAGCTCGTCGGTCCGGCGCTCCTGCCGGCCGTGCTCGAGGGTGACCTCCTCGACCTCCTCGGTCACCTCGACCCGGGCGATCGTGACCTTCTCGGCCTCGGTCAGGGGCGTGTCCAGGTCCGGCTCGACCCGGTCGTCGGCCCCCACCTCCACGTCCGCGTCGGCGAGGGCGCCCTCCACGGTGTCGGCGTAGGAGGTGAACTCTCGGGTCCGGCCGTCGGCGTGGATGGTGACGGGTACGGCGACCTCCACCTCCAGCCGGCCGCCGTCGCGCACCGCGACGTCGAGCCCCGGGTCGAACCGAGCCTCGACGTCGGTCGCCTGCGCGGCAGGACTTGCGGCCAGCAGCTCACCCATCGTGTCCGCGACCGTGGTGACGGTGAACCGACCCTCGCTCAGGCCGAGCACCTCCCCCCGGTCGTCGAGGAGCACCTCGGCGGTCACCGCCCGGCGGACGGTGATCGTCAGCCCGTCCTCCACCAGCGTGTCCGGTGACGGGGTGACCTCGTCGGCGTCGGCCACCTCGATGTCGAGGCGGGCGAGCACCCCGGCCACGTCCTCGGCGGTGGTCCGGGCGGTGTGGCGCTCACCGTCGGCGAGCACCTCCACCTCGGCGGTGACGGCGAGGTAGGTACCCACGCCGGCCACGCCGATGACACCGACGGCCACGACGCCTGCCACGGCGATCCATGGCCACGACCAACGGGTGGTCACGGGGTTGTTCTCCCGAGTGGGTCGGACTCCACCACACCACCGCGGTCGCCGCCGCGCCACCCGGCGAAGGGGCCGTCCGCACGACGAAGGACCGCTGCCCGATGGCCGGTGGCGCGATCAGCCCCAGAGCAGCGGCGTCAGCTCCCGCCACAGCTGCTCGTAGGCCGCGGTCGCGACCGAGCGTGGGGCGAAGGTGCGCACCGGGGCGCGTTCGGGCCCCATCCGCTCCACCACCGTGGTGTTGGGGATCATCGTCGCGAGCACGTCCTCGCGCTCAGCGAGCGTGGTCGCCGTGTCCCGTTGCAGCCGCTTGCGCCGGTCGAGCATCGACACGTGGGCGAGGAACCGCGGCTGGCGCCGGCGTGCCGCCACGACCTCCTCCAGTTGCGTGAGCGTCAGCATGGCCAGCGTCGTCGGCACCACGGGGACGAGGAGGACGTCGGTGGCCCGCAGCGCGCTCTCGATGCCGAGGGAGGCGCCGGGGGGACAGTCCAGCACGACCAGGTCGTAGGCATCCTCCAGCGGGGGGAGCAGCGCGCCGAGCCGCCGTCGCGGCCGGTCGACGTCGTCGAGGTGGCGGTCCAGGTAGCGCAGCGACAGATCCGATGGCAGCACGTGCAGGCCCGGCACCGAGGTGGCCCGTACGTGGGGTGCGAGCTCGCCCCCCGCTCCGACGAGCCCCCGGGCACCCCCACCGGACAGGCGGTGCTCGGCCCTGAGCAGGTAGGTCGCCGACCCCTGCGGGTCGAGGTCCCACAGCAGCACCCGTACCCCGTCGCGGGTCGCTTCGGCGGCCAGGTTGACAGCCGTGGCGGTCTTGCCCACCCCGCCCTTGATGCTGGCCGCCGCGAGGACCTTCACCGTGACATCCGTGCGACGAGGTCCTCGACGGTCCGTCGCGCGCGCTTGTCGTCGTAGGCGGCGAACCGGTCGTGGAAGTCGGCCCGCTCCGCGGCCTGCCGCCGGTCCAGGATGGTGGCCAGCCGTTCCCCCGCGGCCACCGTCGCCGGGGAGAGCTCGCCGACGCCCTCGTCCGCGGCGGCGTCGGTGAGCTCGGCCAGTGCCCGACGCAGCCGATCGGCCTGGACCTCGGCGTCCTGGTGGGCACCGAGGTTGTCCTGGAGGTCCTTGAGGTGGCCGATCACCGCTCGGCTGCGCTTCCTGCCGCCGAGGTGGCCGAACCCCTCCAGCAGGTAGCGCAGACGCTTGCCGTCCTTGCGCAGCTCGTGGAGCTGGACCGCGGGCGAGCCGGCGTCGATCAGACGTCCGTCGACCAGCAGCGCGTGCTGGGCGGCCATGATCCGGGCACCGATCATCTCACCGAGGGGTTCGCGGGCGTGCTTGCCACCCACCACCTCGGCCTCCGGTAGGTCCAGCCACGCCCGCCAGTCCTCGCGCAGCTGTCGGGCGGTCCGTGAGCGCAGCGCCTGGGCGACCTCCAGATGGGCGGATGCCTGCTGTCCGGCGAGGTGGGCGAGGACGGGCTCCAGAGCACGGGCATCCGCGTTGGACAGCGGGGCGGTCAGCGTCCGCCAGCCGGCGATGTAGACGTCGAGGTCCCGTGCCGGCGAGGTCACGGTGCCGAACCAGCGGAACGCCTCGCGCTGCTCGCTGCGCACGTCCTTGGGCAGGATGCGGCGGCTCTCGGTGAGCAGGGACCGGGTCTGGCGCACGGCGATGCGCAGGTCGTGGAGGAACTCGTCGTCGAGGTGGTCGACGGTCCCCTCCCAGTTCGCGTCGAGGGCGTCGGCGAAGCTGCGGAGCACCTGCCGTACGCCGACCAGGGCGGCGCCGTGTCGGTCGAGGTCGGGCCGCACCGGACCCCGCCAGCCACGACGGTCGATCTCGGCGGCGATCGCGGCGCGCTCCAGTGCGTCGCCGTCCACCGCTGCCGGCGGTGCCGTGTCGACGGCCAGCGCCCTGCCCAGGGTCTTCAGCAGCGCCCGGGCGGGCTTGCGGCGCCCAGGGAGCTCCTCCACCTCGATGGTCCAGGCCAGGGCGTCGGTGGCCTCGGCACCGGTCCCGGGTCGGGTGCCGGGCCGGGTGATCTCCAGGTCGCTGTCGAGGTGGACGGTGACGAGCGGGATGCCGTCGGCGTCCACCGCGGTGCCGCTGCGCCGCGCCGAGGCCAAGGTGACCTGGGGGAGCAGTGCCCGATCGGCGGCGGTGGTCAGGAGCCGCGACCGCAGTGGGCCGGGGGGCAGCGTGCCCACGGCCAGGGGCTCGGTGGGGGCCAGTGGGGCCGACAGGAACAGCCGGGCCGGCGGGCCGTTGCCGGCCGTCACGACCAGGGCGTGCCCCTCGGCGCCCTGGGTGCGGGCCTCCAGCCGGAGCCCGCTGCGGTACAGCCGTCCGTCGAAGGTGTCGTAGCGGGTCCGCCGCAGCATCTGGGGCGGACCGAGCACGATGCCCTCGGCCTCCAGCACCTCGATGATCGGCCCGCTGGGCTCCCGCCGGCCGTCCAAGACTACGCTCGCCATCCGCCACCGCTTCCACGTTGCCCGGGGGACCATCGTGCCGGTCGAGATCGAACGCGCCTTCGTCGCTGACCGCCGACCGGACGCCGAGCTGCTCGGTCCCGGTGTCCCGCTGCGGCAAGGCTACGTGGCGAGCGAGGGCGAAGTGGAGGTTCGGCTCCGAATCACCGCCGACGACGCCGTGCTGACCATCAAGTCCGGCGGTGGGTTGACCCGCGACGAGGTGGAGTTCGCGGTCGCTCCGGCCGACGCCGAAGCGCTGTGGCCCCTCACGCAGGGGCGACGGATCGCGAAGCATCGTCATCGGGTGCCGGTCGGGGAGCGGGTCGCGGAGGTGGACGTCTACGGCGACGCGCTGGAGGGCCTGTGCCGCATCGAGGTGGAGTTCGACGATGAGGGGGCGGCGGCCGCCTTCGAGCCGCCGGCGTGGTTCGGTCGCGAGGTCACCGGTGACGACCGGTGGAGGAACGCGAGCCTCGCCCGGCATGGCCGGCCCGATCGTCCCGGCGGGGCTGCCTCCGCCTCAGGCGGGGCGGAACCGCAGGCCTGACCAGACCGCGTCGATCGCGACCTGGCGGACGGGCTTGATGTCCTGGGCCTGCAGGGACTCCCAGAGGTTGTCCCGGGTCAGGTCCGTGCCGAGCTGTCGGGCCTTCGGGTAGGCGATCCACGCCAGGGCGTCCCGTCGGGCCGCGTCGAGCAGGGGGCCCGCGCGTTCGCGCAGCTCCCGTCGGTCGCTCGCGAACAGCACGACCGCGGTCGCCTCCGCCGGGTCCTCGGTCATGGCCACCTCGGGCGGCAGGTCGAGCTCGACGGCGTCGGGCAGGTGCAGGACGCACACCCGGTGGGTGGGCCTGATCTGGAGCTTGCCAGCCACGCTCATGGCCGTATCGAACCAGGTGTGGTGGCTCTACGCTCCGGTCACTTCGGGAGGCCGAGATGGAACGTCGCACGATCGGGTGGCTGCTGGTCGCAGCGCAGGTCGTCCTGATCCTCGTGCTCGTCCTCCTGCCCTCTGGTGACGCGTGGCCGACACCGACCTGGCTGGAGGTGACCGGGCTGGCGATCGGTGGGCTCGGGGCGGTGTGGGCGCTCGTCGCTGCGCTCCGTCTGGGTGAGCGCCTCACACCGACCCCGGTACCCCGTGACGGTGGGCAGCTCCGGACCGACGGTCCCTACGCGCACGTCCGGCACCCGATCTACACCGGTGTGCTGCTGATCGTCGTCGGCATCATCCTGCGGTCGGGGAGTGCGTTGGTGCTCGCCCTGGGGCTGGCCACGATCGGGTTCTTCCACGCCAAGGCCCGCTTCGAGGAGGGGCTGCTGGCCGAGCGCTTCCCGGAGTACCGGACCTACGCCTCCCGGACGCCGCGGTTCGTGCCGGCACCCTGGCGGCGGCCGACCACGGGGTGAGCCGAGTTCCTCCGCCGCCTCCGCGACGCCGGGCGGCGGGACGGGTCGGCCGGGCTCAGGCGGCCTGACCGAAGCCCTCGGGCAGCTCGGTCCGCAGCAGCGACGCGTGCCAGCGGGCCTCGATCCAACGGTCGTCCCGACGCTTCCAGACGATGGTGACGATGCAGTGGAAGCGACCGGTGAGGCCACCGACGGTCAGGAGCTGGATGAAGTCCACCACGCCCATCCCCGTCTCGCCCCAGTCGACCGCGTCGTAGCGCGTGATCAGGGTGTCGGTGGTCGCGTCCATGGCATCGAGCTGGGCGAACAGCTGGACGAACCAGCTCTCCCAGCCCGCCCGGTCGCGGATCACCTCGGCGCCACCGTTCGGATCGATGTCGATGATGCCGAGGTCGTCGTCGCAGCGGGCGGAGAGTGTCGCCAGGTCGTGGTCGCGGACCGAGGCGAACAGCTCGGCGGTCTCGGCGGCGAACAGCGCGCCGGAGCGGGCGAACTCGTCCAGGGTCTGCGCCGGTGGCTCCTCGGTCGAGGGGGCAACGGTCGCGGTGGTGGCGGGGTCCAGGTCGTGGTTGGTGGTCATCGCGGCTCCTGAGGTGGGCTCGTGTGGGACGTTCGGAGCCCACGGCTGATCGGCGTACCCATGGCAGCGGGCGGGGGCGTATCCTCGGAGCTCCGCGGACGCTGCGGCCGCCGCGGGAGCGGCCCGTTCGCCGGCCCACGGGAGCCATCGTTGACCACGAGCCACACGCCGACCGACCGGACCCGGTCCGCGGCGGATCGCCTCGCCCGACAGGTCCTGCGGATCGGGGACGCCGACCCTCAGGCGTTGCTGTCGCTGAAGGGGTCGATCTGGCTGTCCGCGGTGCGCTGCATCATCATGTACGCGGTCCTGCCCGCCCTGGCACCCGTCGTCGGGTGGATCGGGGTGCTGGCGCGGCCGCTGTCGGTCCTGCTCGTGTTGGCCGCCTCGGTGCTGTCGATCCACAGCCTGCGTCGGGTGTGGTTGGCCGACTGGGAGTACCGCTGGGGCTACACCGCGTTCATCGGGGTGGTGCTGGTGCTGCTGATGATCGTGCTGGTGGTCGACGTGCGGGCGCTGCTGGCCGGCTGACCCCCGCGCGAACGCCGTCAACGGCGCCGGACCGGTGCCGGATCGGTGGCCGAGCGGTCGTCGCGCGGACACCGTCCCGCCCCTGTCCGGGCCGGAACCGCCGTCGGTACGCTCGCGTTCAGCAGTCGCGACCAGGCCGTGAGGCCGTCACCCTCGCCCCGCCAGAGGTCGTCACCATGTTCGTGCTCCCAGCCGACCTCCCCGATCGCCTGACCGACTACGCGCCCGGCCGCATCGTCGAGGTCGCAGCCACCGACTGGCCGATCCTCGAGGTCCGCGACCGCGTGGGCATCACCAGCTCGATCCCGCGGTACGCGCTGGAGGTCCTCGCCACGCCCACCGACATCGACCCGGAGCGGGTGCGTTGGCTGGTGGACGGATCATCGACCCGGCCGCTCACCAACCGGCACGTCCACGTCGTGCACCACCGAGCCCGGCTGCACGTCGTCGACGGCCACCACGCGCTCGCGGCGCACCTGGCGGCGGGGTCCGATCGCATCCCGGTCCGGCTGGTGACGCCGCGCCTGGTGCACGACCCGGTGCTCGAGGGTCACGCCGGCGCCGGTGGCGCGGCCTGAGCTCACTCACCCGTGAGCCTGCGCCCGCGTTGGATGACCTCCTGCCGACGGGCCTCGACGGCCCCGGTGTCCACGATCAACCCGCGACCGCGGTCACGTTCGGTGCGAAGTGCCTCCTCGAGGGGGACGCCCGACAGGGACCGGTAGGTCGCCAGCAACTCACCGAGCACGACCGCATCGGTGCCGGCGATCGCCGCCACCACCTCAGTGGTGGCGGCTGCGAGCTGGTCGTGGGGCACCACCGCGTTCACCAGGCCCATCGTCGCGGCCTCCTCGGCAGTGACGAACCGGCCCGTGAGGCTCATCCCGAGAGCCTGGCGCAGGCCCACGTACCGGGGCAGGAGGACGCTCAGGCCGCCCGAGGGGTGGATCCCCACCCGGGCGTGGGTGTCGGCGAACCTGGCCTGCTCCGAGGCGATCGCCAGATCGCAGCACAGCACCAGCTCGAGACCACCGGTCACCGCAGGTCCGTTCACCACGGCCACCGTCGGTGTCGTCAGCTCCTGGAGCGTCTGCCACGGGTCGGCGTCCAGCCGTGCGACCTCGACGAGGTCGAGCCGGCCGCTGGCCACCTCGGCGAGGTCCAGTCCGGCGCAGAACGCCGGATCCGTGCCGGTGAGCACGACGACCCGCACCTGGGGATCGGCGTCGGCGGCGCGCAGCTCGACCGTCAGCGCGGCCATGGTCTCCAGATCCAGCGCGTTGCGACGGTCCGGGGCGTCGAGGCGTAGGGTGACGTGCTCCTGGCGACGGTCGACGGTGAGACGCGGCACGCTGGTGCTCCTGGTCGGGCGTGGCTGGGCGCGACCCGGGTGGGTCGAGCCCGGTGATCCTGCCAGAGCGGGGAGTCGGAGACCGGATCGGTGGAGGCAGGGCTGATGGTCGGTGGACAGGGTCGGGTGTCGTCGGCGGTGGTGGGGCTCGTCGCGCTCCTCGTACTCGTCGCCGGCTGCGCGGAGCTCGGTGCCCTGCTGGACGAGGGGCCGGCGCCGTCACCCCTGGCCGACGCCTCGGCTGCACAGCGTCCGGAGGGCGTGCCGGCGGACGCGGAGCCGGCGATCGTCGACCGGGTCGTCGACGGTGACACCCTGCGGGTGATCGCGCCGCCCGGGGGAACGATCCCCGAAGGTGGCTCGATCCGGGTGCGCCTGCTCAACATCGACGCCCCGGAGTTGGCGCGTGAGGGGCGTGACGCGGAGTGCCTGGCCGAGGCGTCCTCGGACCGCCTGGAGGAGCTGCTGCCCCCGACGGCGCTGGTGTGGTTGGCAGCCGATGTCGAGGACCGCGACCGGTTCGACCGGCCGCTGCGAGGGGTGTGGACCGAGGACGGGGTGTTCGCCAACGAGCTCCTGGCGGAGGAGGGTCTGGCCGAAGCGGTGCTGTTCCGTCCCAACGATCGCTTCCACGCCCGCATCGTGGCAGCGGAGCGGCGTGCCGCCGCCGGAGGACTCGGGATCCACGGGCCGGCGTGTGACTGACGGACCTCGGTGACAGCTGGGCCGGGGTCGCCAGCCGCCCGTGGCCGGCCCGGGACGCACCCCACGGGCGGACCTCGCTGCTCGGCGGCGGGACGACCTGCCTCGTCTACCGTCCCCCACCCGACCCCCCGAAGGAGGAACCGGTGACCCTGCTGATCGCGCTCGTGCTCGGGGTCATCCAGGGGGTGTTCATGTTCGTGCCCGTGTCCTCGACCAGCCACCTCGTGCTGGCCCAGACCGCGCTGCGTGACCGGGGGGTGCAGCTACCGGCGCCGGACAGCCCGGAGCTGATCCTGTTCGACCTGGTCGTCCACGTCGGCACCCTGGTGTCGGTCGTGCTCGTGATGGGCGACGGGCTCAGGGAGCTCGGCAGGGGGGTGCGGGAGGATCGGCTCGCTGGTCGGCTGCGACCGGGCGGCGCCTTCTCGGAGGCGGTGGCCAGTCGCCTGGTGCTGTTGATGCTGCTCTCGGTCGCGGTCACCGGGGTCCTGGGGCTGGCGTTCCAGGGTCTGCTGACCAGGGTGTTCGGGTCCCCGGCCTTGGTCGCGGGCGCGCTGGTGCTCACCGGTGCCATGTTGTGGTGGACCGACGCCATGACCCCCGAACGCAGCGGGCGACGGCTGCGGTTCGGGTGGCGGGGACCGGCCCAGGTCACGGTGACCGTGGCCGTGCTGGTCGGGGCGGCCCAGGCCGTCGCGCTGGCGCCCGGGATCTCGCGGAGCGGCACCACGATCTTCGCGGCCCTCCTGCTCGGCATGCAGCGCACGATGGCGGCCCGCTACTCCTTCTACGTCGCCATCCCGACCATCATCGCGGCCACCGGGGTCCAGACGCTGCAGGTCGCGGTGGGCGACGGCTTCGGCACGATCAGCTGGGGTGCCATGGCCGTGGGGTTCGTCGCCGCCGCTGGTGTCGGCACCGGCGCGCTGTGGTTGGTGCTCCGCCTGCTGGAGTCGGCCCGGTTCCGCGTGTTCTCGCTGTACGTGTGGGCGCTCGCGGTGGTCGTGCTCGTCAGCGGGGTCGGGGTCGGCCACGCCGGCTGACGCCGAAGCGGCGGCCGCCGCGCCTCACTCACACCGGCGGGGTTGGGAGCCGATCGGGGGCTCGTCCTCG
>SL_3KL_010_SEDDRAFT_10004979_pt1 | contig 11956 bp, 9 predicted proteins | sample SodLakKL_010_SED_2_FD_10381 | JGI IMG/M metagenome (IMG submission 10381)
ACGATACTGATAAAATCATTGGAGGTAAAAACCACTATGAAAAAGAATTCCCGAAAAGGCGAGATAATACTTGCAATTGCTATCATTGCCCTGCTGGGTGCAGCAGCTGTACTCAATCTGGTCAGGAGCGATAACCATGGGTCACCGCACACAACCACCTATCAACATGCGAGTATGTGGACGGCCGCTTACAGCGATACCGATTTTGCATCATTGGAAATTCGTGAGCTGGTGCGGGAGCTGCAGGATATCTCGCGAACCGATCGTAATCCTGAGAGGTTGCGTCCGGTGATCATTCAGCTTGGTGTACATCTGCGTCAGATCAGCGACCCGGTACCACCGGTGGTAGCCGATCTGCTCCGGGATCTTGCCGTAGAGCATCCCGTCAGGGATATTCGCCTGATGGCTTACACTACCATGATCAGCGCCTTGCAAAACGAGGCCGGCCAGGAAGGTATTGCAATAGGGTTCGCCTCGCGTTGATAATAATCGACTGACCAATCGGATCCTTGTGGCCTGTACCGGTCTGATGTCGGCATCAGCGAGTTTCCGACCCTTTGCAAATTGTCCGGACCTTGCCTATTTACCACGGCTCAGGTACCCCTGACGCTGTGGCTCTAGCAGTCGCTCAATAGCGTAGCGGAGCATGGTGCGCGGCATCCGGTGGCTGTGTTCCTCGAGGAAGGATATCAGTACATCCTGATTGCGCTTGCCGGCTTCGCGAAGCATCCAGCCGACAGCTTTGTGAATCAGGTCGTGGGTATCGTTCAGCAGGATTTCAGCCAGCTGCATCGTATCCTCAAAATCATCCTGCCGGATGAAATGCAGCGTCGACAGGATGGCTATGCGCCGCTCCCACAGGTTTTCCGACCCTGCCCACTCATAGAGCTGCCTGCGCGGACGGCCCGTTAGCCACGCACCGACGATGTTGGGCGCGGTCACATCCACCAGATCCCAGTTGTTGATCCACGGGATGTGGGCAACGTAGAAGTTGAACAGGGCCTCTTTCTGTTCCGGGGTGGATTTCGGGTAGCGGTATGTCAGTATGAGCAGGCCGGTGAGACGTTCCTCGTGGTACTCCGACCTGACCAGCACCGCCACATCATCCAGCGGCAGGTCGCGATGCTTTTTTGCAATTTTTCGCTGTTCCGGGACACGGATTCCCAGAAACCGGTCCCCCTCGCCATATTCTCCGGGCCCTGTTTTGAAGAAGCGGGCCAGATGGGTGGCCTGGGATGGATCGGCGAGTGCGCGGAGTTCGTTTTGGACGTCGGCGGCCCGGGTGGATGCTCGGGCAGATCCCAGATCTGGCTGGTCGGGCTGGTCGATGGACGATTCGGCAGCCGAAGGGGCTGTCGATTTTGCATCCGGTCGAGCGGACGTGCTGGAAAAGGAACGGCCAGTTGATTCGGCAGTTTTGCGGCCAGAATGGCGAGCCGGGGTGTGGGAAACGGATCCTTCAGGTTTCTTTTTCATGTGGGGGTTCTTCGTGGTATAATGTCCATAACATATTGAACAAAAATCCACCACCATGCAATATGCACTCCCTTCATCCTGCACGTTCCCATTCCCATCCACCACAATCCTTTTGGTGATAATACTGCTGATCGGGGTCTCCTGTGGCACCGAAACCGGTCCAAACGATTCGGACCGGTCTTCGGACATGGATCCTGAATCCGGACAGACCGAACTTGCCCCCGACGAGTTGCCTGCCCTGTCCCCTAACCCGCCACTGCTGGTGGATTATGACCGCAACGTTTACTTACCGGCCCTAGAGGATCTTGTTCGAACGCTGGAAGTGGCGTTTGTCTACAACCGTGACTCCGTCCAGGTGCGGTACCGGTTTGCAACCGATCGTCCGTCATGGTACCACCAGTACCTGGTTTATGAAAATGGCGAGTGGGTCCGTTACGGCAGCGGCGGCGCCGGTCCGGACCGCCACGGGCTTTACGAAGACCGCATCTCCATGATGTTAGATGACGGATCGGTGGATGGTTTTGCTGAAATCGGCGGTTTTGTGACCATGCATCCGCGCATGCGGACTCTCACCAGCGCGGTACCGGCGGACCGGGTCCGGGAGCACCACCACCTGGGCGAGCAGCTTGGCCGAAGCGATGTCCGCAAGTTTATCCGCGAATCGCGTGAATGGGTGGATGGGGACGAGCCGGGGGACTTGCCGGGCGACGAGCAGGCGGACGAGCCGGAGAACTTGCCCCAAGAGCAGGCGGACGACTCGTACGCCTTGGACACCTCGGGCGACGAAGCGCGTGACGATCTCTGGTCCCGCACCCGCGATCCCGAAGAGCTGGACCGCCTGCGCGACGAGGGCGTTTTCCTTGATGTCTGGCAATGGCGCGCTCACCGTTCAAACCCGCTCGGTTATGCCGATAACGGATATATTTTGGATTACCGCCACGGGTCGGAGGGTACCGGAATGTTCACAGACAACCAGGATGAGGATGGCCGGCCCCGATTCATGTTCGACCCCGAAGTCACCGGCCGCCGGGCTTTGCGCAAAGACAGCCTGGTTGCCCGCGCCTACGGCCAGGATGATCCCTATTTCATCCACCAGGGCAATGCCGTCCCTTTTGACCCGGATCTCAACTGGCAGAACGGTGATGCCATACCGCAGCGCTTCCTGCGCCAGCCCGATGGAAGCCGCGGCGCTCTGAAAGCCGACGGCATCTGGCGTGACGGACACTGGGAGGTCGCCGTGACCCGCACCCTGGAGGCGCCCAATCCGCGCGACAGCAAGCCCCTGGAAGATGGCGGGTTGTACCACGCCGCATTTGCCGTTCATGCCGACGGATCCGGCGCACGGTGGCATTATGCCTCGGTTCCCTATTCGGTTGGATTCGGTGTGGATGCCGACATTGAAGCGGTGTTCGTGGACGGGCCGCTTGACAGCGCCGAAGTCCGGTGGCATGAGATCCCCGTTTTTTACCCCGGGCAGGTGGATCTGAGCTGGCTGCTCAGCCCGGAACATCCAGGTCACCATTTTGTACGGGAAGGATCCATGCACATGCTCGAAATCCATGATATCGAACTACTCAGCCAGTTCATCGTCCGTCAGGAGCTGGAGCTGCTGAGCGAAGATCCGGCGGCATTCGGTATCGATCCGGAGCTCTCGTACTGAGGGTACTGATGTCATCCACCCGGAAAAAATCCTTCTGGTGGATGTGTCCGGAGCCTAAAACCTAAGCTCCATTCCGGCCCGCACCCACCTTCCCGGCTGCGGGACGTTGCCGATGTCCACATATCGGGCGTTCCAGAGGTTTGAGGCCTCGACGAACACGCGTGATGGTCCGTTATCGAAGAAGATGCGGCCGTCGGTCAGCCAGAACGGTTCGAACGGCCTGACTCCGGTGAAGGCGTTGCCGTCGTAGTGCAGATAGCCGCCGGACCGGTCCTGCCAGGTGAGGGTGGTCCGCAGTCCCCCCTGCCGAAGCAGTGACAACGGAAGGTGCAGTGGCACGCCCAGCGCCAGATCCACTTTGTGCGTGAGATGGTCCAGGGCGTAATTGGAGAGGAACTCACCGCTCTGCCTGTTGGCATGGAGCCAGGTGTATTGCGCCGAGAGGGTTGCCTGGTCCAGGACGATTGTCACGCCGGCCTCGAAACCGGTCATGATCACCCGTGTGAGGTTCTCGCTGCGCCAGGTCTCATCGTCATGGCGGCGGATCCAGTCGATCATGTTGACCCCGCGACGCTGGAAGACGGCGATATCCGCATGCCAGCCGTTGCGCTGAAGTTTGAAGCCGGTCTCCAGGCTGACGGCCTCCTCGGGTTGCAGGTCGGCGTTGCCCAGATTGTCCGGTCCGCTGTAGAACAGGTCGGTGAAAGTGGGCAGGCGGAGTGTGCGGTTGATAGTGGCATACCAGCGCAATGCTTGGGTGAGCTGCCAGGCCACATCCACCCCGGGGAAGAGCGTGACGGGGGTGTCGAGATCGGTGCTCGAGAACAGTAGCGCCCCGCCGGACAGGGAGACGGCGCCGATTGTGACGGAGTGTTCGGCCATGAAGCTCATGCCGGTGCGGGAGTAGGAGTGCGTGTATTCGGCGTCGGTGCGGGTCAGGCGTGATGGGACCGGGCGGGGGTTGGAGAGCGGGCGGCCGAGGACATTGCTGAGGATGTGTTCATGGCGCAGGTCGATGCCGGCCGAGAAGGTGCCGAGATCTGAGGAGTGGGCCCAGTTGACCGTAAGCCCGGCGATATCGGTACGGTGGTAGTTGTGACCGGCGTACCAGTCGGGCGCATCATGGCGGAACAGCTCGAAGCGGTCGTGGTGGCGGCGCCAGTAGACAGCCGGGGTCAGGCGCAGGCGGCCATCGGGCAGCCATCGCAGTGAGAGGAATCCGGTGCGGGTGTGCTCGTACTGGTCGGGGAAGCGGGGTGTGTAGAAACTGTTGGCGCCGAATGCCTTTTCCTGGTAGCCGGCCTGCAGGTCCAGGCGTCCGGTCTCCCACCCCATCCGTGATCGGTAGAACAGGTTGCCGGTCTGGAAATCGGTGTTGGTGATGTAGCCGTCGCTGGTCATGCCGCTGAGGGAGACATGGTGGGATACGGATCCGCTCCGGAACCCGGCCGAGGCGCCGGCATGTCCGAACCGGTGTTGTCCGCCGGTCAGCGACAGGTTCACGGGGGAATCACCCGGCTCGGAGGTGATGATGTTGACTGCGCCACTGAAGGCGTTGGGGCCGAAAATGCGCGCGGCCGGACCGTGCAACACTTCGATGCGTTCGATGCTCATCAGATCTACCGGCAGGTTGAGGTTGTGGTGGCCGGTCTGAGGATCGGTTACGTTGATACCGTTGAGCAGGACCAGCGACTGGTCGAAAGTGCCACCCCGGATGCCCAGGTCCGACTGCATGCCGAAGGTGCCGCGATGGCGGATATCGACGCTTCTGACCGTGGCCAGCACCGAGGCGATATCCCGGGACGCCGATTCGGCGATCTGCTGACGGGTGACGACCTGCACGGATCGCTGGGTTTCGGAGTGGCGAACAGGGATGCGCCGGGAGCTGACGACCATTTCGTCGAGATCGCGTTTGATCAGCTCTTCCTCCCCCTGGACTCTGTCCTTATCCACCGAATTGGTGGCAGCCGATTGTCCACTCGCGGATCCATATCCACAAATAACAAAACCAATCAAAAATGCATGTAAAGCGAAACGCCGAAACTGTCCAGCCATGATAATACCAACCTGAAATCATTTTACAGTCCTGTGGTCACATATCCTGCGATGGATCCTGATGCGGATCCGGTGGAGGGGGTCTTGCGGGCCGGCTGAGGACATGCTTTGCGTGAATATAAAACATATTGGGAACCGATGCCTAAGCGAAGGATAATTAAGGCGATTATGTCTTTATCCAAAAGGGAAAAACCATGCTGGACCGGCGCAACAGAAACGAATCGTATCCAACAGAAAAATGGATAATCGCATCCAACTATCTAATCGGAAACTGCTTCCAGCAGAAAAAAAACGCCCCCGCATCCAGCAGAAAAAACAACAACCGCATCCAACGGAAAAAAAGCGGCTCCTTTGCTAAACAGAAGAATCGGGGAACGCGGTTGGGGTGACCGCGACAAAGCTTATCCAGACTTCATTTGATTATCGCCCGCAAAGGTCATAATATGTACGGTGAAAGCGCTTTTTAACAAATTATTTTAACTTTATAAATCATCAAATTTGGAGGTTGACATGGTCGTCTATTTGGCTGACAAGTTGCCGGAAATGGCGTTGGAAGAATTGAACAAGATAGGCTGCACGGTCAGGAACGAGCCCGCTGCCACGACCGCTGACCTTGATAAGGGTATCGGGGATGCGATGGTGCTGGTTGTGCGCTCAACGGTGGTGACCGAGCAGTGCATTAAAAACAGTCCCAACCTGACGCTGATCATCCGCGCCGGGGCCGGTGTGAACAACATTGACCAGGAAGCAGCCAGCAAACACGGGATTTTCGTTGCCAACTGTCCGGGGCAGAACTCGATTGCCGTGGCTGAGCTGGCCATGGGGCTGATTCTGTCGCTGGACCGGTTCATCCCCGACAATGTTTCGGATTTCCGCAAGGGTGTGTGGAACAAGGCCGGTTATGGCAAGGCCGAGGGTGTGTTCGGCAAGACGCTGGGGGTCATTGGTATCGGCCAGATCGGCCAGCATGTGATCAAGCGGGCACAGGCGTTCGGGATGCCGGTGGTGGCGTGGTCGCGGTCGCTCACGCCGGAGAAAGCGGAACTGTTGGAGGTTGAGCAGGCTGCCAGTGTGGAGGAGGTGGCCTCCAAATGTGATGTCCTGAGCGTGCACCTGGCGCTCAAGCCGGAAACGCGGGGGATCATTTCAGCCGATGTGCTGGCCAAGCTCAAGGACGGCGCGTTTTTCATCAACACGGCGCGGGCCGAGGTGGTGGATGAGGAGGCGCTGTACAAGGAGCTGAAGTCCGGACGGATCAAGGCCGGGCTGGATGTGTTCAGCGAGGAGCCGGAGCACAAAAAAGGCGAAGTGCGCAGCCGTTTCCAGGAGCTTGACAATGTCTACATTACCCACCATATCGGCGCCAGCACACAGCAGGCGCAGATTGCGGTGGCGATGGATGCCGTTGATATTGTGCGGGGATACATCCAGGAGGGCTATGTGCGCAACTGGCTGAACCGCTGCCGCCAGAACGACGTGCCCTGGCAGCTCATCGTGCGTCACTACGACAAGCCCGGCGTGCTTGCGAACGTGCTGGCGGAGCTGAAGGCCGCGGGTATCAATGCCCAGGAGATGGAGAATGTGATCTTCGACGGTAAAGTGACCGCCTGCTGCACCATTCAGCTGGATGTGCGTCCGGATGACTCGGTGATCGATGCCATCAACAAGCTGCACGATGAGGTGATCACGGCCGTGCTGGTGGCGACGAAGTAGCCGCTACCGGAAGTAGCTGCTATCAGAAGCAGCCGCCATCACTTATTCTTCCTTGCCCACGTATCCCTGAGGGTCACGGTCCGGTTGAACACCTGTTTCTCCGGAGTCGAGTCTTTGTCGGGGAAGTAGTATCCTTTGCGCAGGAACTGGAAATAGCGGTCGGACGGGTCCCCGGCAACGGCCGGTTCGGCCCACGCTTCTTCGACCACCTTCAGACTGGCGGGATTGATGTAGTCGGTGAACTCCTTATCCTCCTTTTTGGCCTGGTCGCCGGGATTTTCGACCTCGAAAAGCCGGTCGTACTCACGGACTTCGATCCTGTGCGCATGTGGGATGCTCACCCAGTGGAGCGTGCCTTTGGCCTTGATGCCGGAGGTATCGCTGCCGCTTTTGCTGTCGGGATGGTAACGGCAGTGCACTTCCAGGAGCCGGCCGTCCTTGTCCTTGACGAAATCGTCACAGGTGATGATGAAGGCGCTTTTTAGCCGCACACTGCGTCCGGGCCCGAGGCGGAAGAACTTCTTCGGCGGATCTTCCATGAAATCCTCGCGCTCGATGTAGAGTTCGCGTCCGAAGGGTACTTTGCGGTTGCCTTCGGAATGGTCCTCGGGGTTGTTCTCGGTTTCCAGCTCTTCGAACTGTCCTTCCGGCCAGTTGGTGATAATGAGCTTCACCGGATCGAAGACCACCATGCGACGCAGGGAGATCTTGTTGAGGTGTTCGCGTGCGCAAAACTCCAGCAGGGAGACGTCGATGGTGTTGTCGCGCTTGGCCACGCCGATCCGTGCGCAGAAATCGCGGATGGCCTCGGGTGTGAAGCCGCGCCGGCGCAGGCCGGATATGGTGGGCATGCGCGGATCGTCCCATCCATCCACAATCCCATCCTCCACGAGTTTCAGCAAACGTCGTTTGCTCATGATGGTGTAGGACATGTTGAGGCGCGCAAATTCGTACTGGCGGGACGGGAACAGTTCCAGTTTGTCGATGAACCAGTCGTAGAGCTCACGGTGGGGCATGAACTCCAGGGTGCAGATCGAGTGCGTTATCTTTTCGATGGCGTCGCTTTGTCCGTGCGCCATGTCGTAGGTCGGATAGATGCACCACTTGTCGCCGGTGCGGTGGTGCGCGGCGAATTTGATGCGGTAGATGACCGGGTCGCGCATGAGCATGTTGGAGGAGCTCATGTCGATTTTGGCGCGCAAGGTGCGTGATCCTTCCGGGAATTCGCCTTCGCGCATGCGGCGGAACAGGTCCTCGTTCTCCTCCGGCGTGCGGCTACGGTAGGGGCTGTCGGTGCCGGGCTGCGTGGTTGTGCCCTTCATGGCGGCGATCTCCTCGGAGCTGGAGTCGTCAATGTAGGCCAATCCGTCACGGATCAACCGGATTGCAAACTCGTAGAGCTGATCGAAGTAGTCACTGGCGTACAGTTCCCGCGCCCATTCGAAACCCAGCCAGCGCACATCGTGCTTGATGTTCTCGACAAATTCGACCGTCTCTGTGACCGGGTTGGTGTCATCAAAACGCAGGTTGGTCTCGCCTCCGTACTTATCGGCCAGTCCGAAATTCAGCGTAATCGATTTGGCGTGTCCGATGTGCAGGTATCCGTTGGGTTCCGGTGGGAACCGGGTGAGTACCGTTTTATGCCTCCCCTCCTGCAGATCCTTTTCAATGATTTCTTCGATGAAGTTTCTGGATGTTCGTTCCTCCGAAGGAGTAGTGTCGTTCTCTGGCATGCCGGGCAGTAACTGTTTAGTAAATCGGGTTTAATGAATTGATCGGTTATCGATTGGCCGAGGTGGCCTTCCTGCGAGTGAAGATAGCCATTAATAAAAATAATTACACCTGGCACTGTTCACTGCCGTCATTTAAGCTCTTGTCCAAATTACAGTTTTTTATTTTGTGAATTAGTATTTTGAAGAGTGGAACGAAGCGAGTTTTGTAGTATTTGATTACGATATTGCTTTTAGGGTATGTGCATGATTGAGAAATTATAAGGTGCGGGCAGCAGGCAGGTGACACCCGTGCCACTGAATAAACTATTGGAGGTGGATAAATGCAAAAAGCCATTTTTATAACCATTGGAAGCGTGCTCCTGCTTTCGCTCATGGCCAGCGATTTTGCAACAGCGCAGGATACCTTTGAGGAGTTCCAGGCACAACAGCAAGAGGCATTCGAAGAATTTGGTCTGATGGATCGCGAAGGCATGATCATGGACGAAATGGATTTTCTGGCATTCCAGGAAGAACAGGAAGCTCTTTTCCAGGCTTTCCGGGAGGAGATGGAGCAAAAGTGGGGTGACTTCCGCGAGCGGACGCAGAAAAACTGGACGGAGTACCTGCATAACGGAACGGTCCGGTGGGATGTTGATTTCGAGGAAGGAACGGTTGAAGTGGAAGTTCTGGCCGAAGAAGGTGACACGGAAGAAACGTTGCGGGAAAAGATACGGGAAGCCGTAGTAACCCTGGCAGAGAGCCGCGGCACGCGCAGTGAGATGCCTGACGATACGGAAGAAGTGCTTGACGAACCTGTCCTTCAGGACCAGTTGGACCTGGGCGATGCCGATGACATTGAAGAACTGGCGAAATCCGCTTCCGAAGAAGCAGAACTTGAAGTGAAGAACAGCCAGCAGGTCAGGGAAATCCTGCGCGTAAACCTTTCCCTTGTTCCCGACCATATCCGGAAGAGGGCCGAGCGTTTCCAGAAATATCTTGCTAGAAATACGGAACGATATGATCAGGATCCCGCACTGATTCTGGCCATCATCCACACGGAATCATATTTCAATCCTGTGGCACGGTCGCACGCCAATGCGTTGGGGTTGATGCAAATTGTCCCAAATACAGCGGGTCGCGATGTCTATCGCAGACTTCGAAACGAAGACGGTGTTCCGAGTCCGGATCTTCTTTTCGATCCCGACAGCAACCTGCTTTTCGGCTGTACCTATTATGATATTCTGACCAGGCAGTACATTCGCGGGGTCAACTCTCCGGTTGTGCTGGAATACCTTGCCATCAGCGCTTACAATACTGGTGCAGGAAACGTTGCCAGGGCCTATACGGGCAACACAAACATCCGCCAGGCAGTGCTGATTGCAAATGAGATGTCCGATCAGGAGAACTACGAGCATCTCCTAGCCAACCTTCCGTATGAAGAAACCCGGAATTATCTGCAGAAAGTGACTGAGCGCCGTGACAACTATAAAACATGGCTTTTCAACGAATAGCTGCATGTCAAGGCGTAAAAAACAAACCAATCTGCACCCAGGCACATCCAGGCCACGTCTGGATGTGCCGAAAAAGCCGACAGACAGGGCCATTGAGCTTGTGGGTTACGGGGCTTTGCTGATGCTCTTCGGCATCCCGGCCATTTTCTATTACTCACTGCCTGAAACCATACCGATCCATTACGGATTTGACGGGGTGCCTGGCCGCACCGGGCCGCGCCATATGATCTGGCTGCTTCCGGGCATCGGTATCGTACTCTATGCCGGCCTGATGTGGCTGGTCAATTATCCGCACCTCTTCAACTATCCCGTCAGGTTGACCACCGACAATATTTACCGCCAGTACCGGTATGCTCAGCGGCTGTTGCGGATAAATGCCACCCTGGTGGTTGTCATCTTTGCCTACCTCAAATATACGGGCGTCCAGGTTGCTTTCGGCCAGATGGATGCCATCCCGACCTGGCCGCTGCTTCTGTTGCTCACTGCGATATTCGGATCTGTTGGTTTGTACATGTACAAGGCCCTGAAAAGCGATTAGCGTCATTAGGATCTGTTGCTGTCCGAATCTGCAAAACGCTGACAGCGATAAGTGATACCCGGATCCGTCGCTGTCCTGATCTGCATGACCTTGGCAGCGATAAGTGATACCGGATCCGTCGCTGTACACATCAACAAAACCTTAAAATACAGCTAAAGATGCATCCAGCGGACTTTTCACGGCGTGTCCGCCGGTTTTCAGGACATGGGTGTAGATCATGGTCGTCTTGAGGTCGCTGTGTCCAAGGAGCTCCTGGACGGTCCGGATATCGTATCCGGCCTGCAGCAAATGGGTGGCGAATGAATGGCGCAAGGTATGGCTGGACACCCTTTTTGTGATGCCGGCGATGCGCACGGCCTGCCGCAATTCGCGATGCAGTGTCTCCCGGGAGACATGAAACCGTGCCATCTGTCCGGTCCTGACATCCCTGCTGATCTTACCTGATGGAAACAGATATTGCCAGCGCAGCTCCCTGGATGCGGATGGATACTTTTTCCTGAGCGCATATGGCAGCGGCACCTCTCCGTAACCGTTTCGTAGATCATACCGATGGATTTTGTCCACGCGCCGGACCTGCGTTCGGATGCTCTCCATGAGCGATTCCGGAAGCACGGTTGTCCGGTCCTTCCGTCCCTTTCCATCGCGCACTGTGACCTGCTTGTAATCCAGGTCCAGATCCTGAACACGCAGGCGGATACACTCCGAGACGCGCATTCCGGTCCCATACATTAATTTGAGAGGAAGCGCCGCTTTGCCGCTGACGGCATCCAGCAGTCTCTTCACCTCTGCCACACTCAGGACAACGGGGATTCGGGTGCTCTTTTTTGACCATTGGATTTTTTGGACATAGAAATCCTTGTGTCCGAGCACCTGCCTGTAGAGGAACAAGATGGCGCATAACGCCTGGTTCTGGGTGGATGGGGATACGTTCCTTTTGTTGACGAGGAACGTCAGAAAGTCGGAGACGTCTGATTCGTCCAGCTTGTCCGGATGGGTTTTCTTGTGGAAAAAGATGAGGTCCCTGACCCATTTAACGTAGTTTTTCTCGGTGTTGTAGCTGTAGCCCTTAAGCCGGATCTCATCCCTAAGCATGGTGAGGAGCTTCTTGTTTTTCTTGCCACGATTATCCATTCAAGTCCACCTCCTTGTGTTGATTAGGTCAAGTATACACAGGGCAATGCTGTCTGATCCCCTTCGTCCGCCCTTTTCACATAAGACTACTTATACGGCAATTCCTTACACGGCAAAAAGGTCTCTCCCATTATTTAAGAAGCTGAATAATCCACGCCTG
>SL_3KL_010_SEDDRAFT_10004980_pt1 | contig 11954 bp, 9 predicted proteins | sample SodLakKL_010_SED_2_FD_10381 | JGI IMG/M metagenome (IMG submission 10381)
GGGGGGGCCCGGAGGGCCAGGTGCGGGGCGCGCCGGAGGAGCCGGGGGCGGGCCTTCCCGGATCGAGGGTGCTGCGCTCCGTGCCGCCTGGGCATCTATGCGGGCCATGCGGACCATGCGGTCCCGGGCCTCCACCCGGAGAGCGCTTTGGGGGTAGTCCCGCACCAGGACTTCCAGGTACTGGTAGGCCTCACCCGAATCCCCCCGGAACTCGGCTCCCTGGGCCAGGCGGAGGAGCGCCGCGTCGGACCACTCCCCTCCCGGATACTCCACCACCAACCGCCGGTAGTCCAGTTCCGCCAGGGCCGGGTCCACGGTGAGGCGGGCCCGGAGCCAGAGGGCGTGCTGGCGGTCCTGCCGGGGAGCTCCGGACTCCCCGAGCCACCATTGCTCCAAGGCCTCCCGGGCCTCAGGGAAACGCCCGGACCTGATGTGCTCCTCCACGGCATCCAGAGCCGGAGCGCGAGACTGGGCCTGGAGCACCCCGGCGGGGCCGGGGAGGGGAGCCCAGAGGAGGGAGCCTGCCACCAAGGCCGCAGCCAGGCTCCCGAAGAACCCAGCCCCCCGTCGGGAGGTCATGCTGCCGCCTCCCGACGGCAGCCGTGGCCGACCGATCTCCAATCTCATCTCAGGCCGTGGCGAGAAGCCGGTCCTCGAAGGCGTAGTCCACGGGACGACGGGGCTGCTCGCGGTACCAGGCGAAACTCGCGCGGAGCGCCTCATCGAAGGGCGTGGGCTCGAGGCCCAGCACCCGGGTGGCCTTGTCCACCACAGAGGTGAGGGGCTGCATGTCAAGGACCTCGCCGAAGTAGAGGTTCTCGCCCATGACCTGGCCCCCGGCTGCCTGGATCGCGGACCGCGGCACGGGAACCAGCGTCGGCTCGGCACCTGCCGCCCGGGCGAGGGCCTCCACGAAGCTACGCTGCGTGGTGGGTTCCACGTGCCCCACGTTGAACGCCTCACCCACCGCCTCCGGCACCTCGATGGCCCGCACGCAGGCCTCGGACACGTCGGAGACGTACACCCACTGCATGGGGCGATCGCCTCCGTCAGGGAGGATGAGGGGCCGACCGTCGAGCATCCGGTCCCAGAAGAACTGCTCCCGGTAGAAGGGCTGCCGGGGCCCGTGCACGAAGGGCGGCCGGATGGTGGTCACCGGGAAGCCCGTCTCGCGGTGCATGGCGAAGAGGGCGCGCTCCGCCGAGGCCTTGTGCTGGATGTAGGGCATCGGAAAGTCGTCGGGAGCAAGGGGAGCGTCTTCGCGCATGTCGAGCCCTTCACCGTACGCCGCGACGCTCGAGATGAAGACGTACCGCTCGAGCCCGTCTCCGCAGCTCCGGGCCGCTGCCTCGACCTGGGCCGCCGTGGTGCCCTTCTCCCAGTCGTACGCAAAGTCGAGCACGGCCTCGAACGGCTCGCTTCCGAGGATCCGGGACACGGCCTCCAGGTCGCCCCGGTCCGCCTGGAGGTTTCGGACCACGCCGTCTCCGAAGTCGTTGTGATCGCGTCGGTGAAGCACCGAGACGTCGTGCCCGCCGTCGAGAAGTCGCTCCACGGTCTCGCGACCCATGAACTGGGTACCGCCGATGACGAGGATGCGCATGTCTGCTCCGGGTGAAGTGGGCACGACGGAAGGGGGGCGACCACCGATGGAGAGGTATACCGGGCTGGATGCCCATGCGTCAAGATGCACGTGGCGGAGACGAAGGCACGGTGCCTGATCGGCGCGGTGCGGCGGAAGGAGCCGGGCGAGTCGCCAAAGCGTCCTTACCGACTCCCCCTGCCCTGGGGACGCCGGCCGAAGACCGGGAACCCTGGGAAGCCCCGGGAACTCCGGAGCGGCGCTTGCGATTTCTGGAGGTGAAGGCAGGGAGGACGCGACGGGACCCTGCTCGGCTCCGAGCCAGGCTCGGAATTCGGCTTTGGGCTCGGCTCGGAACTCGGCTTGGAACTTGACTCGGATCAGGGTACGCGGGAGGAGAGATGTCGGACTGGCGCGAGGAGTTGATGGCGACCCTCCGGGACAACGGATGCCGCCCCACCGGAGGACTCCACCCCAGGGAAACCCTGGACCTGCTGGTGGCCGCCTGGCTCCTCCATCGGCGATTCCGGCTCCGCCCCCCGGAGGGGTTCCTCCGACTCACCCAGGAATTCGGCGTGGATGGGCTGAGGGCCAGGCGAGCGGCCTGGCGTTGGCATCGGGTCGTCTCGTACCGGCCCGCCGGCCCCGTTCCGGAGGACTCCCTGCCCACCATGATCCGCTGGGGGCCGGTCCTGGGCGTCCGTACCATCGCGGCAGGGGCCTGGGCGGTGACGGCAGAGCGGGGACGCGGGCTCCTCCTCTCCCCCGCCAGACTCGCCCTTATCCCCCCGGAGCTACGTGCTCCCGACGGTGCCTTTCCCACGGGTCCCGCCAGTGCAGCGGCCGTGGTCCATTTCCCCTTCCTCCCCTGGAAGGGACCCGTCCCCGCCGTTGCGCATCTCTGGCGAGTCATCGGAATCTTACGTACCGCCTACCCCTGGAGCTACGAACGCCTCACCGGCCTCCCAGCGGGGGAGATGGGTGTGGTGGGACGTCGCCGGCGGGAGGGTGCGGCGTGGCGACTCCTGGTGACCCTCCGGGAGCGTGGCTTCGATCCCGAGGCCTACCGATCGGCCATGCGCCAGACCGCCTACAGCGGGAACCGGGAGGGGTCCGAGGAACTGATTCGGTGCCATCCGAGCAACTGGATCCTTCCCGGGGAGGAGGATTTCCTGACCGAGTTGCTGCGCCTCGTCTGGGAATGGGAGGAGGCCCGCCCGGCGTGACCCCGCGGTCCCTCGGGGCCCGCCCTTTCCCCGGGAACCCTTCCGAGCTGGGCCGTATTGGCGAAACGAAGGCCGGTCCAGGGCCTGCGCCGGGTCTCCAGCCTGACCACCGGGGCGGACGCGGGGGGATCGCGGTCCTGTGTCCTCCATCCGGCTCCCTCTCCTCACCTTCAACCGTCGGAGCTCTGGACCACATATGGATTGCCATGAAGCCCGGGCTCGCCTCCTTCCCTGGGATCACCCCCGGCTGGCCACCCCGGAGATCGTGGAGGCCCGCGCTCACATCGAGGGATGCACCGACTGCCTCTCCTTCCTGGCTCTGGACGCCGCTTTCCGGCGGAGGCTGGAGCGGGTGGAGGGCGCAGGGATAGCCATTGGACCGCGGGTGCGCATCCTGGAGTCGCTGGCCCAGGAGGAGGCGCTGGCCCTGGAGGGTCAGGACCTCGGCCAGGAGTCCGGGACCCCTCCGGCGGCCTGGGGAAGGGGAGGGGGGACCGGCGCGCCGCCCTCCTCGTCCGAAGGCTCGCCCCGGAGGTGGATGGGTCGTGCGGCAGTGGCTGCCGTGCTCCTTATCCTCGCCACCGGGCCCCATTCAGCGGATTTCCCGGCCCCCCAGGTCGCGGCCGGTCCAGAAGTCCCGGGTCCACTTCCACTCCCTGTTGCCCGTGCGGGCCTGGTGGAGGATTTCCTCCGGAGAGCCGTCCAGGCCGAGCACATCGAAACTTCCGACGCCCGGGAGGTCTCGGAGTTCCTGGGTCGGGAGCTGGGGCTCTCGGCCCGGCTGGTGGAGGAAGCGGGAATGGAGCTGGCCCGGGCTGAGCTCTGCGTGGTTGACGGGATCCGTGGGGCGGTGGTGATCTACAAGGTGGATGGGAAGGTGCTTTACCACTACCTGATCCCATCGCCGGGATCGGAGGTCCGGAAACCGGATGGGGTTCGGTCCATCGCCGGTGGGATCGACGGCTCGGTTGGGCTGGGGACCGATCCATTCCTCGTATCCTGGGCCTCCCAGGGGGTCCAACACGCCCTTGTGGGGGAGTTCCCCCCTGAGGAGCTCCTTCGGGTCGCCCGTTCCCAGGCCGATTGACGTGCGGCCCCGCCTGGGGTTCCTGGTCCTGTCCCGGAGGATCGGCTCCAAGTGGCCCCAGGCACTCTCCTCTCCCGGCGCGTGGGGAGCAGGAATCAGCTCTCCTCGGCCGGTCCGCCGGATCCGGTGAGGGCCTCGGTGATCCGGTCCTCCAGCCCCGCCGGCGCCGCGCCCGGTCGGGATGCCGCATCCTTCACGGCGGCCCGGAACGCCTCTTCGAATCGGAGCATGGGGTAGCAGTGGGCGCAGGTCCGGAGGTGGGTTCCCACCCGGGCCGTCTCCTCCGGGTCCAGGGCCCCGTCCATCCACTCGAAGACCCGCTCCGCCGCCTCCTGGCAGGAGATCCCGCCGGGAGAACGCTGCATGGCGGCCCCTTCCCCCCCCCGCATCCGACCGAGGAGGCGCCTCAACTCATGGGTCCAGTTCATCGATCCCCCGCCTGTCGAGTGGTGCGCCCGGCCCCTTCCCGGGCCAGAGGTAAGATGCCCGTTTCCACCGCGTAGGCGTGGAGGCTTTCCTGGAGGATCCGTCGGGCCCGGAACACCCGGCTCTTCACCGTACCCACCGGGATCCCCACCACTTGCCCGATCTCCTCGTAGGAGAGGTCCTCCAGGTCGCACAGCACCACGGCTTCACGGAAATGCGGGGGGAGTTTGTCGATGGCCTCCAGGATCTGGGCGTCCACGATCTGGTCCCAGAAGGCGCCCTCCGGATCCCGGTCACGGGTGGCCATGAACACCCCCGCCTCCCGGGAAATCTGCCTGGGGTCCTCCTCGGCCACCTCCACCAGGATCTCATCGTGCCGGCGGGCCCGGTCAAACTTCCTCAGGTGCACGTTCCGACAGATGGTGAAGAGCCAACTTCGGATCCGGGTCCCACGGGTGAAGGAATCCCAGCTTCGATACGCCCGGAGATAGGTCTCCTGGGTCAGGTCCTCGGCGGCATCCGGAGATCCCGCCAGGCGGAGGGCGAACCGGTAGATCGCATCCATCTCCGGGAGGGCTTCCTCGGAGAAATCTGAGCGCCGCTGGGATTCGTCGGGCATGGGGTGGTCGTTCCGTTCCGGGTCGGGGGGTGAACGGGCCGAAGGGGCGGCGGGGATGAGGCGAACCGGCTGGGGGCCCTCTCGAGGCCCTCCGGCGCCGCCCTGTCCTGCCGCCCCGTCCCAAAGGGAAGCCGTGTCCTGCGGATAAGGTTCCCGACGGTGGGTCGTCTCGGGCGCATCTCTAAAGGATGCCCGCTGCGGAACCGATCGGGAAAAGGTTGCCACTCGCTGGGAGAGGTCACATGATGGGCACTTCCGGGGCGATGTGGCCCCACGCCCGGAGGTCCCTCCGGACGAGTGCGAAGACGAGTGCGAAGGTCCCCGAGCGCGTCTCAGCGCCAGAAGGTTCCCAAGAGGAGGTAGGCCCGATGCGCGATGCCGAGGTGAGGTTCGGGGTCCGTCACATTGCTGGGATCCTGGTCGTCGGGGTCCTGGTCCTGGGCGGCTGCGGAGGATCGGACGGACCCACCGACCCCGCCCCGGGTCCCGACCCCTCCTTCTCCGTCTCCCTCGCGCCTTCCAGCCTCTCCCTGGACCAGGGATCCCAGGGGCAGGTCACCCTTTCGGTCTCCCGGTCGGGCGGCTTCACCGGTCCGGTCTCGGTGGCGGTGGAGGGGCTCCCCGCCGGCGTGTCGGCCGGGAGCAATTTGAGCGTCCCCGGGGGGGCCTCCTCCCTCTCGATCACCCTCACCGCGGCCGAAGACGCCGCATCCGGCTCCGCATCCGTCACCTTCCGGGGCACGTCGGGGCAGCTTCCGGCACAGACCGCCTCGCTGTCCCTCACCATCAACGAGGTCGTCGCGCCGGCGCCGGACTTCACCCTTTCCCTGGACCCGGCCTCCCTCTCCCTCGAACGCGGCCAGTCGGGAGAGGTCTCGGTCTCGGTGAGCCGGAGCGGAGGNTTCGAGGGCGCCGTGACGNTCTCCACCGCAGGTCTTCCCGACGGCGTGTCCGCCACCTTCGATCCGGAGGAGCTCTCCGGTGGAGTCTCCACCCTCACCCTTTCCGCCGGCGGCTCTGCGGCCACCGGAACGGTCTCCGTCGCCGTCTCCGGCAACTCTCCGGAGGTGGGGACCCGAGAGGCGTCCCTCTCCCTGGCGATCACGGCCCCCGACCCGCCCCCCGGTGGCGGGAGCATCGCCTGGCTCTTCTGCGGGGTCGGGGCTTCTCCGCCGTTCGTGGCGGTTCAGGACGGCGACGGACCCTGGACCCGGCTGCAGGGGAGTGGGAACACCTTCACCTTCGACCTCAGCGCCTCCCGGGGCGGGGTGGCCTGGGTGGAGGACCTGGGCTTCGGGACCAATCTGGAGGTCTTCCTGGGAACGGTGGAGGAGCTCCGGTTCTTCGGTCGCGACCGGTGCGATGATGAGCCTGGAGAGGGCTTCTCGGTCTCCGGATCCGTGGCGGGAATGGAGCTGACCCAGCAGGCCAGGATCACGCTGGGGAGCTCGGCGACCCAGGTGATTCCCCTGGCCGGACTCAACTACACGCTCAGCAACGTCCAGCCCGGAACCCAGGATCTGGTGGCCACCCTCTCCTCCCTCTCCTCCTCCGGAGACGGGTCGTTCGCCCTGGAGCTGGAGAAGATCCTCCTCCGTAGGGACCTGAATCCGACCCCGGGAAGCACCCTGGCTCCCCTGGACTTCGGTGGGTCCGAGGCGTTCGCTCCCATCGATGTGGATGTCTCGATCCAGAACCTGAACGGGCAGCAGGCGGTGACCAACTCCCTCCTCTTCACCCGCAATGGGACCACCGCCTTCCTCCTGGCGGGAGGACAGGGCTCCACTTCTCCCAACCAGACCGTTCAGGGTATCCCCCTGGCCCAGGCCGTGTCCGGGGACCTGCAGGCCGTCGTGGTCCTGGCCTTTCCCGGGGACCCATCCCAGGAGGATCTGGCCCGGGGGGTGTTCGCCTACGGAGCTCCGGAGTCCAGCCTCACCGTTGCCCTGGGGCCGGATCTCGCCGATCCCTCGGTCCAGGCGCTTCCTCCCGCTGGCGATGGCACGGCCAGGATCGGAGCGAGCTACCCCATCCAGTCGGCCTACGACCGGAACTGGACGCTGAACATGAGCCAGAGCGGAGCGAGCGGGAGTTTCCGGAACGTGGCCATCCAGCTCTCCGCCGCCTACCGGGGATCTTCGACGGGACAGGCGGAGCTGGAGGTCCCGGACCTCTCCGGCGTACAGGGCTGGAATGCGGCGTGGGGACTGGAGACGGGACGGACCACCGAATGGACCTTCTCCGCAACCGGCGGCGACCCGGTCATGGACCCCCTGGGCCCGGGCGTTCGCATCCGCTTCGGAAACCGGGAGGGGGAGATCACGCCGTAGAAGGGAGGCGAGTCCCTCCGGCGGGGAGACTGGGAGAGGGGCGCCTGGGGGGGCGCGGTGCCTGGCTGGCTCCTTTCGGGTGGTCAGCGTACCTTGACGGCCGCCGCCCCGGAAAGCGCCGGGGGGCACCGCCCTTCCTCCCTTCGGACCATCCCAGGACCGTATGCAGCTCTCTCCCCTGGACTGGTCCATCGTGGCGGCCTACTTCCTGGTCGTCCTCGCCATCGGAGTGACGGTGAGCCGGCGGGCCGGCCGGAACACCTCGCAGTTCTTCCTGTCCGGACGGAACATGCCCTGGTGGCTCCTGGGCATCTCCATGGTGGCCACCACCTTCTCCACCGACACGCCGAACCTGGTGACGGACATCGTTCGGCAGAACGGGGTGGCGGGAAACTGGGTCTGGTGGGCGTTCCTACTGACCGGGATGCTCACCGTCTTCGTCTACGCCAAGCTCTGGCGGCGGGCCGGGGTCCTGACGGACCTGGAGTTCTACGAGATCCGCTACGGAGGGCGCCCGGCGGCCTTCCTCCGGGGCTTCCGCGCGATCTACCTGGGCGTCTTCTTCAACGTGGTGATCATGGCCTCCGTCACGTTGGCGGCCATCAAGATCGCCGGGGTCCTCCTGGGGATCTCCCCCCTCACAACCGTCCTCCTGGCCGGAGGCGTGACGGTGGCCTTCAGCACCATGGGGGGCTTCCGGGGCGTCGTTCTCACCGACCTCCTCCTCTTCGTCACCGCCCTGGGCGGCTCCATCGCCGTGGCCTGGGTGGCGGTGGGTCACCCGGAGGTGGGGGGGCTGTCCTCGCTGTTCGCCCACCCGGAGGTGGCGGGGCAGCTCTCCCTCTTCCCGGACCTGGCGGACCGGGAGGCGCTGGTGATCCTCTTCGTCATCCCCATCGCCGTGCAGTGGTGGAGCGTCTGGTACCCGGGGGCCGAGCCGGGGGGGGGAGGGTATGTGGCGCAGCGGATGCTGGCCGCCCGGAACGAGGCGGAGGCGACCTCCGCCACCCTCCTCTTCAACGCAGCCCACTACGCCGTGCGGCCCTGGCCCTGGATCCTGGTGGCGCTGGCCTCCCTGGTGGTCTATCCCACGGTGGAGTCGCTGGGCGAGGCCTTTCCGGGGATCCCCGCGAACATCCTGGGGCACGACCTGGCCTACGCCGCCATGCTCACCTTCCTTCCCACCGGCCTCCTGGGGCTGGTGGCCGCCTCCCTGGCGGCGGCGTACATGTCCACCATCTCCACCCACCTGAACTGGGGCTCGTCCTACGTGGTCCACGACGTGTGGAGCCGCTTCGTGGATCCCGGGGCCGACGAGCGCACCCTGGTCCGGGTGGGCCGGGTCTCCACGGCGCTCCTCATGGTGCTGGCCGCCTCCCTGGCCCTCTGGATGGAGCATGCCCTGCAGGCCTTCAACATCCTCCTCCAGATCGGCGCCGGAACCGGACTCCTCTTCATCCTCCGGTGGTTCTGGTGGCGGATCAATGCATACAGTGAGATCACCGCCATGGGGGTCTCCTTCCTGGTGGCCCTTTACGTCGAGCTCATCCACCCCGGCCTCTTTCCGCAGATGGAGCTCTCCACCTCGGCGAAGTTGTTGACCGGGGTCTCCATCACCACCGTGGCCTGGGTGGGGGTGACCTTCCTCACCCGTCCCACGGACCGGGAGGTGCTCCACGGATTCCTGACGTTGACCCGTCCGGGGGGGCCGGGGTGGGCCCGGGTCGTCCAGGAGGCGGAGGCCGACGGGATCCGGATTCCGGGAACGGACGAGGTGTGGAGCGTGCCCCGGGGGATCCAGGCCATGGTGGCAGGCTCCTTCGCCACCTATGGCGTCCTCTTCACCACCGGCATGCTCCTCTACGGCCGCTGGGGCGAGGGGATGCTGGCCGCCTTGGTGTCGGTGGTGGCGGGGCTCTACCTGGTTCGGATCTGGCCCCGGGTCCGGGGGGACGAGACAGGGTGAGGGGAAGGGATGGGGAGCACGGCGACGGCCGGCCGGCCGGTGAAGGCGCCGTGAAGGCCGTGGTGATGGCAGCGGGGCGCGGGTCCCGGATGCAGGCCGCCGGGGGGGAAGAGCCGCCGCTGGAGACCGAGCAGCGGCGTTGGGCGAACCGGGGTCGGAAGACCCTGATCCCCTTCCACGGGCAGCCCTTCCTGGCCCACCTCCTGGGTGCACTGGCCGATGGTGGGATCCAGGAGGTCTGCGTGGTGGTGGGGCCGGGAGACGATCCCGTGGCGAGGTTCCTGGAGCGACACGAGGTGGAGGTGGGATTCCAGCGCCTTCAGGTGGCTGTGGCGGTGCAGGAGGTCGCCTCGGGCTCAGCCCATGCCCTCCTTGCCGCCCGGGCCTTCGCAGGGGAGGACCCGGTGCTGGTGGTCAACGCCGACAACCTGTACCCCCCGCCGGTGGTGGAGGCGGTCCGACGGCTGGAGGGGGACGCAACGGCGGGATTCCGGGCCCGCGCCCTGGTGGAGGAGGGAGGGATCGAAGCCTCTCGGATCTCCGCCTTCGCGCTGCTGGAGGCCGGGACCCACGGCTGTCTGGTGCGGATCGTGGAGAAGCCGGGGCCCGAGGTGGCCGCCGGGTTCGGTCCCAACCCCATGGTGAGCATGACCTGCTGGCGCTTCACACCGGCGATCTTCGAAGCCTGCCGGCGGGTCGCTCCATCCCCCCGGGGGGAGCACGAGCTCCCGGACGCGGTCCGGCTCCGCATCCGGGAAGAGGGAGCCTGCGTCCACGTCCTTCCCGTGGAGGCCGCCGTGCTGGACCTCACCCGGCGGGCCGACATCCCCCGGGTGGAGGCCCGGCTCCGGGGTCGGGAGGTGCGGCTCTGACGGGGCCGGGCGATGGGGCCGGCGGGGCTCGGTCCACCCCCGGGGCGGGGGCGCGGCCTTCTCGGGACCGGTGGGCGGAACGCCTCCGGGCCGGAGGGCTGTCCCCCATCGGTGCGGAGAGGGTGGCCCGGAGCCTCGAAAGGGCGGTCCGGGGCCTCCGGGAGCTGGGCGGAGAGCCGGAGTTCGCGTTCTTCGTCCCCGGGCGTGTCGAGGTGCTGGGGAAGCACACCGACTACGCCGGGGGACGGAGTCTCCTGGCGGCCACGGAGTGGGGCTTCGCCTTCGTGGGCCGGAAGGGCGCCCGGCGGGGAGAGCTCCATCTCCTGGACGCAGGCAGTGGGAGGGACGTCCGCCTTTCTTCCGGTTCGTCGACGTTTCCGGGGTCGGGCGGCCCGATCGCTGTGGCCCCGCCCTCCGATGGATGGGCACGCTACCCCGCAGCGGTGCTCCGCCGGGTGGAGCGGGACTTCCCGGAGGCGTTCCCGGGGAAGGGAAGGGGGGTGACCGTGGCCTTCGCCGGGGACCTTCCGCCCGCCGCAGGGATGAGCAGCTCCAGCGCGCTGGTGGTGGGCGTCTTCCTGAGCCTGGTCGCAGGACTCGCGAAGGAAGGGGCTTCCTGGGGCCTGGACCTTCAGCAGGGAGGGGGTGACCCCCGCTCCGGAGGAGGGAGCCTCGGGATCGAGGTGCGGGAGCGGTGGGCGGCCTACCTGGCGGCGGTGGAGGCGGGGCGCCCTTTCCCAGGGCTCGGGGGACCGGGGCCCGGGAAATCGGGACTGAGGGGGCCGGGACTGAGGGGGCCGGGACTCCCGGCGCCTGCCGGGGTGGGGACGGACGGAGGAAGCGGAGATCATACCGCGATCCTCGCGGCACGTCCGGGGCACCTGGTCCGGTACGGGTATCTCCCCACCCGATTCGAGGGAGCGGTCCCCCTTCCTCGTGGATGGACCTTCGCCCTGGCCTCCAGCGGGGTCCGGGCGGAGAAGGCGGGTGGAGCCCGGGAGGCGTACAACCGGATGGCCGAGGAGGCCCGGTGGACGGCCCGGATCTGGCGGGAGGAGACCGGAGGGGACGAGCCCCATCTGGGCTCGATCCTGGCCCTCTCCCAGGAGGCCCGGACCCGGCTGGAGGAAATCCTCGGTGGAGGGGGTCACGCCCGGCTCCTGGCCCGCTTCCGGCAGTTCGCCACCGAGTGCGAGGACCTCATCCCGGGAGCGATGGAGGCCCTGGGCCGAGAGGACCTGGAGGCCGTGGGACACCACGTCGCCCGATCCCAGGCCCTGGCAGAGGAGGTGCTGGGGAACCAGGTGCCGGAAACCGTCCACCTGGCGGGGTCCGCCCGGGAGCTGGGGGCTGCGGCGGCCTCGGCCTTCGGCGCCGGCTTCGGGGGGGCGGTATGGGCCCTGCTCCCTGTCGGGGAGGTGGAGGGCTTCCTACACCGGTGGAAATCCGACTACCTGGCGCGATTCCCCGGGCGGGCCGGGGCGTGCGCCTTCCTCGCCTCTCCGGCAGGGCCGCCGGCGTTCCGGATTCTCTGACCGCCAACTCCCCCTTCGTTGCTGCGCGGGGCCCCGGCGCCTACTCTGGCACGTGCCCCCTCCTTACCACCCATGCCCGGGCATCCCCCCAGAGGTCTCCCATGCCGCACAAGCTCACCCGCCGGGAATCCCTGAAGACCATGGGCCTCCTCCTGGGAGGGACCTTCTTCCCCTGGTCCGCCCACGCACGGAATGAGGCCGGAGAGCCCCTGATCCTGCCGGATCCGGACACCCTCCACAGGCCGGAGCGGCCCGTCACCGCCATCACCCTGGGGGCGGGGGCCCGGGGAAACACCTACGGGAACTTCGCC
>SL_3KL_010_SEDDRAFT_10004981_pt1 | contig 11952 bp, 6 predicted proteins | sample SodLakKL_010_SED_2_FD_10381 | JGI IMG/M metagenome (IMG submission 10381)
TCACGGGTGCTGAAAAAGATGCTCCCGAATACGTTGTTGTGTCCGTTGTCGCGGTTTGCCAGGATCTGGTTTTCTATTTCCTGCAGCGTATAGCCGCTTTTATCAGGGTCATCCGATTTGTGCCGCATGCCCTTGATCAGGTACTGGAAAAAGTTGGCAATCCGGTCGGACAGTGATGTGGTTTTGCTGTCGTGTGGCAACCGGTAGGTTCCGATGCTGGGATAGCAATGCCTCCCTTTTCGTTCGCATTCCTGTCCCCACCATTCAACCAGTGTCAGGTAGTCCTGTGGCCCGCCAATGGGCCAGTAGAGCTGGGGCGACAGGTAATCGACCGACCCTTCGTGCAGCCAGGCCAGGGGGTCGCAAAAGATCTCGTTGTAATTGTCCCTGCCGGTGATGCCCGGGGGGAGGGTCGTGCCCCACTGGGCAGCGGCTGACGCCTGTGTGGAATAGATGCCCGCCGGGCTTACCCCGAACACCATGGAGGGGTCAATGGCCTTGATGGTGTCATTCACTTCGCGGATCATATTGTTTACCGAAGCCCTGCGGAAATTGCCACGGGTGTTTTGCTCATAATACTGCTGAACAAACTCGTCGGTTCCATAAGTGTCGTATGTTTCCTGGTCGGCGCTCAGGGGCATGCCCCCCGGATAGAAATAGTCGTCGAAAATCACTCCGTCGAGGTCATAGTTGATGACCAGGTCGGCAATGATCGATTTGATCAGTTGTGTGGTGGCCGGGATCCCCGGGTCAAAAAAAGTCTTGTCGCCGTGGGTGAAGATCAGTTCCGGATGGGTCTGGGAATAATCGCCCGGCTGTCCTGCAAACTGGCCGGCTGTGTTTTCAAACCGGTAGGGATTGATCCAAGCATGGACCTCCATGCCCCTTTTGTGCGCCTCATAGATCACCAGGGCAAGGGGATCATACAAGGGTTCTTCGCCGCGTGTGCCGGTGATCCAGTGCGACCAGGGTTCGTATGCCGAGCGGTACAGGGCATCTGCGTTGGGCCTGACCTGGAACAATACGGCGTTGATATTGGTCTCTACCAGCACGTCAAGCATTTGCCGCAGGCGGTTTTGCTGGTTGATGGCTGAAACAGAGGTACTGTGCGGCCAGTCGATGTTCCATACGCTGGTCAGCCACACCCCACGCATCTCCCTTTCGGGCTGGTCGGCCGAAATGATCAGGGGAAAAAACAAAAAGAACAGAACGGGTAGGATTTTCTTCATATTTATGGGTATTCAAACCTGAATGCCCCGGGGTCCGGCCGGACCCCGGGGCATGTACAGGGTTCATGGGGTTTACCTTTTGACATGGTCGATGGCGATGCCGTAAGGGATCACACCGGTAATATAAAATTCAGGTTCTTCGCTTCCGTCAATGTTCCAGCGCTTGATCCCCGACTGGCTGCCGTCGCCTACAATTTCACCAAACAGGTCAAGGTCCTCGTCGTGGCGGAATGGATAATAAATGTATCCGCCGTCGCTGTCGACCACGATGGTGGTCACATAGGTGCGTTCTGCCTCGCCGCCCTGGGTGGAAAACCCTTCGAGCGGGTCAATGAGCTGTATGTTGTGTCCGTCGATATCGCAAACATACAAACCTGCATCGTATCCGCCGGAAGACTGGTTGACGGCAAAGTAAATTTTGCCGTTTTCCTCGTCCACCTTAAATGTCTTGATCTTCAAATCAAACAGGTTGTCGAATTTGTCGATGTAGTCGCCTTCCAAGGTAAACCTGTACAATCCGCGACCTGTGCCATGCTTGCTGTACCAGATCTCCCCGGACACGATCCGGATGGCCCCGTCGGTCCAGCCGTAGGCTGAGGAAACACCAATGGCGTTGGCCAGGTCTGAACCCTCACTGGCTTCGTGGAATACAAAGGGATTGGGGTAATCGGCATCCTCTTCGCTGTAATGGATGCGTCGTCCGCCCTGGAACCTGTCAACCCAGTAAACCATGCCGTCGGGCCCCACGGTACTGACAAAGGGGTCGTCGCGGTAATCGTGGTCCGGTGTGGGTGCCGTAATGGTCCAGCGATCGCCGCCATTGAGGTTGGTGGTGAATATGTAGCCGTCGGCGGGCGTGTCGGCCGGTGAAAAACGGATGTGGTCGCCCGCCACCGAAATAACGATCCTGTCCTGGTAAACACTGACACCAAGGGGATGCAGACCCACATCCACCCCCAGGTTTTCGTGGGGCAGGTCGGTGCCGGTGTAGAGCATCTTTTTGTACAGGTTCTTATCGGCTGCATTGGTGAAGAACAGCGTCTTGGCAATTTCCGCCTGTACATTGATGTCGCGGGTGGCATAAAGGGTTTCCACCCCGTCAAACAGTTCCAGGTTTACGGTGTAAACCCCGGGGGGATTGTAGGTGGTTTGCGGGTTGGCTTCCTGCGAGGTTTCGCCGTTGCCAAGATCCCACTGGTAGGTTACCTGGTCTTCCATCCCCGGATACAGGAAGAATTCTGCGCGGAAGGTCACCGTGTCGTCGTATACGATGCCTGTTGGTTCATGCAAAATAACCGGATTGGGCTTTTTGACGGTAAACGCCTTCTCATAAACCTGTTCCTTGCCATCGGCGGTGACCCTGAGTATGGCTTCGTACTCTCCCGGAAGGGGATAGAACACCGCTTCGGGCTGTATGTCGGTGGTTACGGAATCTCCTGTAACCTCACCCTGGCGTATGATCCTGCCCAGCGGGAATGTCCAGTGGTAGGATTCGGCATTTTTTGAATTGTTGATAAACCGTACTTCGGCCGGGGCGTTCAGGTCATCTTCGTCCTGAATGGAGAACCCAATGGCCACATCACCCCAAATTTTCTCTTCCTCTTTTTCGCATGCCACAATGACCAATGCAAAAAGCGTGAAAAAGAGAATTGCCCGGATAAAAAATACTGATCGTGTCATAATATCTGGATTTATTTTTGTGTATCAAAGTACCCTGAAAGTGCGCTCAGAACTCTTCCCTTCGTGAGCCGGATCAATGATTGCATTGGCCCTGACGGTGACCCGGGTGTTGTCGGCAACCCTTGCCTCGTGCAATATTTCAATCATCAACTCCCTGCCCAGGTGTTCCCGGACGTATGCCATGCCTTCGTCGGTGAGCGCCCCGGTAAAGAAGCCACCATCATCCACTTCGAAGTACACCACGGAAAACGGGTTGATGTCCGGAAAGACCGCCACCATCAATGCCCTGTAAAACATGGTGCTAAAATGTGCAACCAGCATCTGGTATGCACTTTCGGGCATGGCGAGGATAAGCTCCCCGTCCCTTTCCTTGTTCAGGGCATATCCCATGGGCACCATGAAATCGTGCAGGATGACATAGGCGTTTTCATAGGTCTGATAATAGTCGTTCAGCGATTCGCCCTCTTTGGGATACTGGTCAATCAGGGTTTCGGGGATGATGATGGAATCTGCCTGCATGGTCACAGACAGTTCGTGCGTAACATCATCGCCTTCGGCCCTGATCTTCACTTCATAGGTTTGCAGTTTAAAACCTCTGTGATACAGGGAAATTTGCGAAATGTCATCGTCAACAGCCCAGCTCACAGCCCTGAGGGTGATGGTATCACCGGCGGGCGCATCAGGCATCTGGGCCAGCAGGATGAAGGGCACCACATGGCCGGTCAGGTCGCCCTGGTCGGCCAGGGGGTCGTTCTTTTCACAGGCCCATAATCCTGCCAGTACAATGACTGCTAAAATTTTATATATTGTTTTCATTGTGAAATGTTTTTTTAATTGGCCAATGTAGAGTTTTCGATCCACCAAAAAGGTGTGACTACCCAGAGATCACCCCGGGCCCCGAGCCGTGCAATTTCGTGCGGGTTGTATATATACTCGGTTTGGGGATCATACGGCATCCGTTTGATCCACCTTCCTTCGTATAAATCGAGTGCATTTTCAGGATACTCCAGTTCGGGGTATGCATGGTTGGAATAGCGGTAGCGCCGCATGTCCACCCAGACTTCAGGTTGCAGGTACAGTGCAATGTATTTCTGCATCATGATGTCGGATATCTTCAGTTCTGTGGCACTTCCCGGAACAGCTTCGGAATTCAGGTATGCATTGAGCTCTGAGCCGATCCCGAGCCGTTGGAAGTTTCTCGTGATGCCGTTGATCAATGCCTGGTAGGCACGTTGCATGTCGTTCAGGTAAAAAGCGGCTTCTGATTCTATAAAGTAGAGTTCTTCGTCGGTGATGAACACAATGGGAGAATCGTCTTTGGTCCAGTAGCCGTTATACAGTATGGCAAAATCGTCAATATCGAGGGCGCCGCGACCAGTACTGGCCGGAACGGATAGATAATTGCCGTTCGCACCGGGCGTGCACAACTCATAAAGCCGTGGATCATGCTCTCCAGACAAGGTCATGGCGTGCATAAAAAAGCTGGTATGGATCGACGCGTGGAGCATATTCCGGATCTCTGCAAAGTCCCATTGTGGGCTCGGCCTCGAAGGTCCCCACATGTTGCGGTCCCAGTCGCTGTCAGCATCGGTTACGTATGCAAAATAGGGCTCTGCCCAATGCGCACGGGCCTGATCCAGGAGGTCCAGCACCTCCTGATAGCCCCCCTGGAAATTGGCGGTGTGCAGTTTGAGCCGGGCCCGCATGGCATGGGCAAACGACAGCCATTTGTTCACATTGCCATGATAAATATGGTCTTCGGATGAGGTCATGGGGCGGTCGGCGCTGCTGGCTTGGTTCAATGCTTCGATCCCATCGTCCAGATAGCGTTCGATTTCGGCATACACCACATCCTGTGCATCGTATGTGGGATTGTAAATGCCTGTAAATGCATCCAGAATGGGCATATCCCCGAACATGTCGGTGGCCGTGAGAAAGGAATAGGCCATCATGATTTTCCCGACGCCGATGTAATTCTGTGAGCCTTCGTCTTTGGCAAACTGGATCATTTTATGTGCATTGCCGGCCACATCGAAATAATGCCTGCGCCAGGCGCCCTGTCGCAGGATGCCCCGGTAGTCCCAGCGGTCTTTGACGGCATGGGTGCCATATTCGGTGGTCACATACTGGGTAATGTACGAAGTGGTTTCTCCATGGGTATAGTGGGCATAGGCCATATTGCCCAACACGGCGGGCAACATGTAGTTGGGGGTGGTCCTTTCGTCGTTGTCGAGCGATTCATTGACGTCCAAAAAGTCTTCGCACGCCCAGAACACCACCGTGAACGAAAGAAATATGATGAGTTTTTTCATTGTGTTGTGTTTTTGCTTGTGAATATAGTTCGTTGGCATATGTCTTTTGTTAAAACCGCAGGTCAAGCCCCAGGGTAACGGCTCGCCTGTGTGGTACCTGGAAATAATCAACGCCCATGGTGCCTGCACCGCTGGCTCCGCCGCCGGGGCCTGCATTGTTCACTTCCGGATCGCCGCCCGAATAATTGGTGATCAAGAACAGGTTCTGCATATTCAGGCTTACGGAGGCATTTTTAATGCCGATCCTGCCGATGAATTCCTGTGGCAGGTAATACATGAAGTGGACATTCCTCAGGCGGATCCAGTAGGCTTCTTCAACAAAATTGCTGCCTGCGTACATGTAAATGTTCTGGAAAAATTCACGGTCGAGGATGATGGGTGTTTCGTTGGGCACAAAAGTGCCGTCTTCGGTTTCCACAACCCCCTTAAAAACAAACTCCTTGTTGCGGTATTCTTCCAGCATGGCATGGTTCCCGCTGGAGATCAAAAACTGGCTGGTGGCATTCATGATCTGTGCGCCGTAAGATCCGTCAATCAGAAGCGACACCTCAAAATTCCGGAAACGGAAGTTGTTGTTCAGGCCATAGTAAAGCTTGGGTTCCCTGTTGCCCAGGTATCTTTTCCTGGTGTCTATCGTCGGGTAACCATTCTGGTCGACGATTACCTGCCCGTCTTCGGTCCTGTGATAATCGGTGCCGACAATGCCAAACAGGGGCTCTCCCAACCAGGAACTTGCGATGGCTTGCGAAGAAACCTGCCCGTAGGTCACCGGGAATTCCACCAGGTCTCCAAAGAGTTTGGTGAGCCTTGAGCGGTTGCCGAACAGGTTCAGCGACACATCCCATGCCATGTTGTCGCGCCGGATCACCTGGCTTCTGATCAGGGCCTCCATCCCCTTGTTTTCTACAGAGCCGGAGTTTACAGTCTGCAGGATGGCGCCCGTAACCGGGGTTACCCTGGGTTGGATGATCTGCTCATCAGACACCCGCTGGTAATAGGTAAAATCTACATGGAACAAACCGTGCCACAACCTGAAATCCACCCCTATTTCCATCTCTTTGGTGATCTCTGGTTTCAGGATGGGGTTGCCGGCAAAGGGATCGTTGCGCCAACCGCCGCCAATGCCATAAAACTGGGTAAGGGTCTGCGTAAGGCGGTGGGGTGGAGCGTCCTTACCAACCTGCGCGTAACTGGCCCTCAGTTTGGCAAAGGACAACACGTCATACAAAGGACTGTCCTCGTAAAGTTCTGACGGAATAAAGGCAAAGCTGAAGGAGGGATAAAAGAATGAACGGTTGTCAATGGGCAATGTGGAAGACCAGTCGTTGCGGCCTGTGGCGCCCAGAATCAGGAACCTGTTGTAATCGATGGTTATGTCGCCAAACACCCCGACAACGCGACGCCGGGCGGTGGACTGCGATGTCCTCAACTCCTGCAGGTTGTTCAGGGAGTGCAATGTGGGATTCCTGAACCGCTCCCCTTCGTTGAAGGTGTTGCGGGCGAAATCCGATTGCACGTTATGGCCAACAAGGGCAGTAATGGTCAAATTATCGGTTATTCTGCGGTCGGCAGTCAGAATAAAGGTAGAGGTGAATTTTTCGCTCTCGCGGGTGAATTCACTGATCGCCCCCTCGTAGGCGCTGCCGGCAGACCCCCATTCACGCACGGCTTTGTAATGCTGCATGAAGAAGTCGCGTCCGGCCACATAATCTGCACTCAGCCAATCGTTGATCTGGTAGTTGAGGTTCATCGATGCGATCGTCCTGTCAACTTCATCGTTCCGGACGTTATGGTTTGCGATCCACATGGGATTGTCGGGCACATCGGCCATGACGCCGCTCACGGGAAACCAGACATAGCGTTTGCTGCCATCTTCATTGTAAATATCCTCAATGTTGTCCCAGCGCGGCCACCGGTATACATTGGCCATCCAGCCGCCCGAAGCGGGCACGATGCCATAGGCGTTGCTGGATTTGATGATGTTTGCCGTGGTGGTCAGCCGCAGCCTGTCGGTGATATTTGCGGTACCGGTCAACATGGCCGACTGTCTGCTGTAATTTGTGTTGGAAACGATCCCATCGTCGTCGAGGTCGGAAACAGCCAGGTAATAGGTCAGGTTTTCTGAACCACCGCTCACATTGGCATCCAACTTCCTCGAAAGGCCGGTCTGAAAGAAATTCTCCAGGTTGTTATACACGTCGTCACTTCTTCTGAACAACGGGCCCCAGTGGGCAAAGGTGCGGGGATTGTACAGGCCGGAGGTGCCGGTGGTGAATTTGTTTTGTACGTCGTGCAGCATGCCCACCTGTGTCAGGGTGGCGGAAGTATTCAGTCCTACGGTAACCTCCCCTTCTTTGCCCCTTTTGGTGGTGATGATGATGGCGCCGTTGGCGGCATCAATACCATACAGGGCGGCTGCAGCAGCCCCTTTCAAAACAGAAATGGACTCAATGTCGTTGGGGTTGATGTCTGCGGCCCGGTTGGTGGTTCCCCTGACCGTGGCATTGGAAATGGGCACCCCGTCAATGACGAACAGCGGCTGGTTGTCTCCGTCCACCGAGGTGGCTCCCCGAAGGATGATCTCTGAAGAAGATCCGGGGGCACCCCCTGTAGAGGTGATTTGAACACCCGAGACGCGTCCCTGCAAGGCGTTGACCAGGTTCTCCTGCCTGGATGAAACAATGGCATCGGCATCCACACTTTGCATGTTGTAGGTAAGGGTTCGCTCTTCGCGTTTAATGCCCAGGGCAGTTACCACCACTTGCTCAAGAAGCCTTGTGTCGGGTTGCATCGCTACATCGATCACCGTGCGGTCACCCACTTCCACCGCTTTGGTGATCATCCCGATGTATCTGAATTCCAGCACTGCACCGGGTGCAACGCGTATGGAGTAATTGCCATCGATGTCGGTGGTGGTTCCGATGGTCGTCCCTTTGACCATGATGGTAACACCGATCAGCGTGATGCCCTCCACCGCATCGGTCACTGTTCCCCTGACCGTTCTTTCCTGTGCTATGGCCAGATGAAACAAACAGACCATCAGGGTCCATAATATCAGTCGTTTTTTCATAGGTACGCTTGGTTTGTTGTGGTGATTAAATTTGGTTTGGTTTTATCTTACAAATATATAATGTATAAAGCAAAACGTTATTTGTTTCAGGGGTATTTTTTATTTCTTTTGCGCCTGGTAGGCTTCGATGGCTTTCCGCACCGATCCGTGTGTGAGCAACCATTCCCTGGCCTCCTCCCTGGCAAGCCCCAGCTCTTCCTGCAACATGCGTGTGCCACGGTTGATCAGTTTTGTGTTGGTCAGCTGCATGTTGACCATTTTGTTTCCTTTTACACGGCCCAGTTTGATCATGATGGTGGTGGTGATGATGTTGAGGATCATTTTTTGGGCGGTGCCGGCCTTCAGGCGTGTGCTTCCGGTAACAAACTCCGGCCCGACAATGGCCTCGATGGGGATCTCCGCTTCTTTGGCTACACTTGACCCCGGGTTGCAGGTGATGCAACCGGTCAAAATCCCATGTTCGCGTGCCCGCTTCAGTCCCCCGACCACGTAGGGAGTGGAACCTGATGCAGCGATCCCGATCACCGTATCCAGGGGTCCGATCTCATGGTCCTGCAGTTCTTTCCAGGCTTTTTCCGGGTCATCCTCTGCCGCTTCCACGGCCCGCCTGAGGGCCACGTCTCCCCCGGCAATGAGCCCGATGACCTGGTTGTCGGGAACGCCAAAAGTAGGGGGGAGTTCTGAGGCGTCGAGCACACCCAGGCGGCCGCTTGTCCCGGCGCCGAGATAAAATACACGCCCCCCCTGACTCATGCGCTCCACAATTTTTTTGATCAGTTGGCCGATCCGGGGAAGTACTTTGTTAACCGCCAGGTGAACTTTGCCGTCTTCCTTGTTGATCGCGCGGATCAACTCCCCCACCGACATCTTTTCCAGGTTCTTGAAACTGGATGCCGACTCGGTGATGCTGAGTTCAAATTTTTCATTTTGTTCTTTCGACATGGCCGGTATTTATTTATAACGTGTCGTCAACAACAACACGGAAAAAAATCGTTACGGCATGGCATGATAACGCAACAATCCGCCCATCGGATCGCCGGCAACAATGCCTATGCGAAATCCGGCTGCCCTGGCCGACTCCCCAAGGATATTTTTAAAGACCAATGCGATGCTTCCTGTAAAATGCAGGGGCAGGTTGCCGGCTTCCGGATATTGTGCAATGTTGCGGGCAAAGAATGCGTCGAATGCCCTGCGCAGCAAATCAACCACTTCCGGTTCATCAATATGGGCCGATAAAAAACGGGTATATCCGGCCAGGTAACGGTTGGGTAATGGTTTGCGGTACACTGCTTCCATAATGGCTTCGGGCGTGGTGTCAAAAGCATCAAAAAAAGACTCTTGCAGGCGTATGGGGAACTGATTCTTCAATACGTCGCTCACCAGCATTTTACCAAGCACTGCCCCGCTGCCTTCGTCCCCCAGAATATATCCCAGGGGTGGCACTTGCTGAACGATCTGCCGGCCATCATAATAACAGGAGTTTGAACCGGTACCCAATATGCAGGCAATCCCTTCTTCGCGTCCGCACAAAGAACGGGCCGCTGCCATCAGGTCACTTTCTACCGTGACAGCCGGGGCAGCAAAAAATGCTTGCAGGGCTTTGCGCACCACATCCTTTTTTCCCTCCACGCAGCCGGCCCCGTAAAAAAAGATGGCATCCACGCCATGACAATCCAGGCTGAATTCTTTTTCAAGCATGTTCACCATGTCGCCGGTGTCCTGAAAAAACGGGTTCATCCCGGCTGTCTGGCACCGGGATGTTTTGCCTGTTGAAAGGTTTTGCAAACACCAGCTTGTTTTGGTTGAACCACTGTCGGCGATCAGATGCATGGCAATATGATATATTTATTAGAATGCCTAAAATTAATAAATATTTTAAAAAACCCCTCCTTTTTCCCGCTTATTTAAAAAGAGTTCCTATTTTTGAAACAGCTTTGTATGCCCGAATCTTTTTTTTGTTTTGTCATGCCGGATATTGTGTACTTTAAGGGGCGTTTTTTTCGTGCGATACTTTGTGTGGCCGTTTTTTTAATGACGCCCTGTTTGATATCTGAGGCCGGCGGACAAGAAACGAGCTGGAGGACCGTCCGGTTGGAACGGGCCGTTAACAGGCAGTTGCCCGATATTGAATCGGTGTTCAGCCCCTGGGAGCATCTTGGAAGGATGCAGGTGGACAGCTTTTGGGTCCATCCCGGTCAAAGGCATGTTTCGTTTTTCATGCACCAGGACATTGCCCACCTGCCACTGCGCTACCCGGCCATCCGTTCTTTTGAAAATGAAATACTTAACAGGCTTGGCTGGCGCTTTCGCAATTATTCTGTTTCGCTCTGGACCCGTGGGCGCTTGCTCTATGATTTTGTGCCGAATTATTTCCGTACCGGCTTTATGGATGTTGACACATCGCGATACCGGGAAATGCCGGCAATTGCCCCCTTGATAAGCCGCCCGGGATCCCCGCCTTTTGAGGCCGGGCTGCAGGGCAAACACATCGCCCTTTGGCACAGCCACGGCATGTATTATGATGCCGGGCTGGATCGCTGGCAATGGCAGCGGGCACGTTTGTTTGGCACGGTAGAGGATGTGTTCCCCATGGCCATGAACCTGCAATTCCTGACCCCCATGCTTGAACTGGCGGGTGCCACGGTATTTATGCCCCGTGAGCGCGACATCCAAAGCCATGAAGTGGTGTTGGATATAGAAGGCTCCACAGGCACATCGGAGGTCATTGTTCAGGATGGCCTGGAATCATGGCAGGTCTTGGCCCCTGGTTTTGCCAGGAAGGATACCCTGTTTGACGGCGACAACCCTTTTCTCATGGGATATTCGCTCCGGATCGCGGCCAGTGCCGACACCTCATCCTATGTGCGCTACATACCCGACATCCCCGAAGACGGGTATTACGCAGTGTATGCAAGCTGGGCAGGCAGCCCGGCGCCGCTGGCTGAGGTGGCCTGCAGGCTGCGCTTTGCCGGCGGCGAAGAATTTATGCTGCTCAACCAGCAGATGGCCCACGGTACCTGGGTTTATCTGGGAACGTATTATTTCAGTGAAGGGAAACACCCGGAGCAGGGAAGCCTGGATATATACGGGTATTCTGAACAGGAAGGATATGTCACGGCCGATGCCGTGCGTTTTGGTGGCGGAATGGGATCGGTTGCCAGGCGGCCAGGCAGGGCGCAAATGGCCCGTCAGCGCTCTGTTGACGACCGGGGCATCATCCGTGAACCTGTGGCAGAAAGGCTGCAAACCCCCGGTGCGTCGCCCCGTCCGGCATGGAAGACAAGCGGACATCCAAGGTATGTGGAGGGTGCCCGTTATTACCTTCAATATGCCGGCATGCCCGATACCCTGGTGTATTCACTCAACCGGGGCATGAACGATTACAACGACGACTTTCAGTCGCGGGGCGAATGGGTAAATTACCTGATGGGATCACCGCTGGGGCCCCTTGGCCACCGTGAAGAGGCCGGCCTGGGCATCCCCATAGACCTTTCGCTGGCCATCCATACCGATGCCGGTGTGACTCCGGGCGATTCTGTGATCGGCACCCTGGCCATATACAGTGCCCGGCGCGATGAGGGGTATTTCCCTGACGGATTGTCGCGGCTGGCCAGCCGCGATCTGGCCGACTTGGTACAACATCAGCTGATATGGGACATCC
>SL_3KL_010_SEDDRAFT_10004982_pt1 | contig 11952 bp, 11 predicted proteins | sample SodLakKL_010_SED_2_FD_10381 | JGI IMG/M metagenome (IMG submission 10381)
TACATCGGGCAGGCATCCGCATCCGTCGATCTCACCTCAACCGCGGAGTCGACCGTGGCGGCGACGGGCTCGATCGCCGGCCCGCCCACCGGCTGATCCAGCAGGACGCCCGCTTCGCGGGCGACCCCGATCATGCCGAGACAATCCGCCCGGTTCGGAGTCAGATCCACCTCGAGGATCGCGTCATCGAGCCCCAGCCATTCGCGGAAGTCGGCACCCACTGGCGCCTCCATGGGCAGCTCCATCAGCCCCTCCGAGGATTCCGCCAGCCCGAGCTCGACCGCCGAGCACAGCATGCCCCTCGATTCCACACCCCGCAGCTTCGAACGCTTGATGCGGAAATCACCGGGCAGCACCGCTCCGATGCACGCGACCGGGGCGCGCATGCCTTCGAAGACATTTGCCGCCCCGCAGACGATGTTCAGGGTCTCGCCGGTCCCGGCGTCCACCTGGCAGACGCGCAGCCGGTCCGCGTCGGGATGCGGCGCGACTGTCAGCACTGCACCAATTCGCACGCCGCTGAACGCGGGCGCTGCGGCCTCGATTGCGTCCAGCTCCAGCCCCGCCATCGTCAGACGGTGGCCGAAGGCCTCGGCCGACTCCTCTACCGACACCCATTCGCGCAACCATTCCATGCTGATCCGCATCGCCGCTACCCCGCCCGCGCGAACTGTTCGATAAAGCGAACATCATTCTCAAAAAACAGACGCAAGTCATTGACCCCAAAACGCAGCATCGCCATGCGCTCGACGCCGAGGCCAAAGGCGAAGCCGGTGAAACGCTCGGAATCGATGCCCACGTGCGCAAACACATTCGGGTGCACCATCCCGCATCCCATCACCTCCAGCCAGCCCGTCTGCTTGCACACCCGACAGCCCGTGCCACCGCAGTGCACGCACTGGATGTCAACCTCCGCCGAAGGCTCGGTGAAGGGAAAATAGGACGGGCGAAACCGCGTCTGAAGATCTTCGCGCTCGAAGAAGGACTGGAGGAAACTGCTGAGCACTCCCCGAAGATCGGCGAAGGTCACCCCGGAATCCACGTACAGGCCCTCCACCTGGTGGAACATCGGGCTGTGGGTGAGATCGGAATCGCAGCGGTAGACACGGCCGGGGGCAATGATGCGCAGTGGCGGAGGCTGCTGTTCCATGGTGCGGATCTGCACCGGAGAGGTGTGGGTGCGCAACACCCGGCGCGCGTCGAAGTAGAAGGTGTCGTGCATCGCCCGGGCCGGATGCTCCTCGGGGATGTTCAGCGCCTCGAAGTTGTGGAAGTCGTCCTCCACCTCGGGACCTTCCGCGATCGCATACCCCATCCCGGCGAAGAAGGACTGGATTCGGTCGATGGTCTGGGTGACCGGGTGCAGCCCGCCGATCGCGGGACGCCGGCCCGGCAGGCTCACGTCCACGCGCTCCTCCCGCAGCTTGCGGGCCACCTCGGCACGGGCCATTTCCGCCTGCCGCTCCTCGATCAGCACCGACAGGCGTTGCTTCGCGGCATTGACCGCCTGCCCGGCCTGCGGACGCTCCTCCGGCGGCAGCTGTCCCAGCTGCTTCAACTGGGCGGTCAGCACGCCCTTCTTGCCGAGGTAGCGCACGCGCAGCTGATCAAGGTCGGCGAGGCCGGCGGCCTCCCGGATCTCCATGACCGCCTGAGCCACCAGCTTGTCCACTTGTTCCACGTCCGATCTCCCCACGAACCACCGTCAACCGGCACCGCCGGCCGGGACGGCCAGACAGACTGTCTGCTGCCAAACGAAAGGGAGGGGTCGAAACAACCCCTCCCTCCGTTGATCACCGGCGCTTCTGGCGAAGCGATCTGTTACCGAACTTTCCGCGTGGCCCACTAGACGGCCAGTGCCGCCTTCGCTTTTTCAGCCACCTTCCCGAAGGCGGCGATGTCGTGCACTGCCAGGTCCGCGAGCACCTTGCGATCGACCTGGATNTCCGCCTTGTTCAGACCATCAATCAGGCGGCTGTAGGACAGGTCAAACTGACGGGCCGCCGCGTTGATGCGGACGATCCACAGAGACCGGAACTGGCGCTTCTTCTGGCGCCGATCGCGATAGGCGTACTGGCCGGCCTTGGTAACGGCCTGATTGGCAACCCGGAAGACCTTCCGGCGTGCGCCGTAGTAACCCTTGGCCTGGTCGAGAACCTTCTTGTGACGTGCGTGAGCGGTCACGCCGCGCTTGACTCGTGGCATCCTCGTTCTCCCCGATCAGCTGTACGGCAGCATCTGGCGAACGGCCGCGACATCGCTGTCGTGGATCATCGCCGCACCACGAAGGTGACGCTTACGCTTGGTGGATTTCTTGGTCAGGATGTGGCGGCGGTGCGACTGCGCCCGCTTGAACCCACCCGAACCGGTCTTGGCGAAGCGCTTCGCGGCGCCCCGGTTGGTCTTCAGTTTCGGCATTTTCCTCTCCAGACGGGGATCGTTGCACGGTGGCACGATCATTCATGTAAGGCCGGTAGGTATACCGGGACCCACCGGCCCTTGTAATGCCCCGGCGCTACGCCGGGGCGGTCACTTCTTCTTTCCGGACATCACCATCACCATCTGCCGCCCTTCCATCTTGGGCCGCTGCTCGATCACCGCGATGTCGGCCAGATCCGCCTCGATGCGGTCCAGCAGTTCGCCGCCGAGCTCCTGGTGGCGCATCTCGCGCCCGCGGAAGCGGATGGTCACCTTGCCCTTGTCGCCGGCCTCGAGGAAGCGCTTGAGGTTCCGAAGCTTTACTGCGTAGTCGGCCTCGTCGGTGCCGGGGCGGAATTTCACCTCCTTCACCTGCACCTGCTTCTGGTTCTTCTTCGCGGCCTGCGTCTTCTTGGCCTGTTCGAACTTGAACTTGCCGTAATCCATGATCCGGCAGACCGGGGGATCGGCATTCGGCGAGATCTCCACCAGGTCGAGGCCCTGTTCCATTGCCGTTCGCAACGCCTCTTCGGTCTTCACGATGCCGCGGTTTTCTCCTTCGGCGTCGATCAGGCGGACGGTCGGGCAGATGACCTGTTCGTTCAGTCGAACACTCTTGGCTCCGCTAATAGCGTTATTCTCCAGTCAGTCTTGTTGGGATACTCATTGAGCGCGGCTCGCGATCTCCGCATCGAGGCGGGTGCCCAGGGCATCAAGCCCCATACTTCCCAGGTCCTCGCCGGCGCGAGTACGCACCGCGACGGTTTCCGTGTCCATTTCCCGATCTCCGAGGACGAGCAGATACGGAACCCGCTTGAGCGTGTGCTCGCGAATNTTAAAGCCGATCTTTTCATTTCTCAAGTCGGCTTCGACACGCAGGCCCTTCTGTTGCAAGGATTTCACGACCTGCCGCGCATATTCGTCCTGGCGTTCGGTGATCGTCAGGACCGCGACCTGAACCGGAGCGAGCCAGAGCGGAAACAGACCGGCGTAATGCTCGACCAGGACCCCGAAGAAACGCTCCAGCGAACCGAGCAGCGCACGGTGGATCATGATCGGGCGCTTGCGTTCATTTCCTTCCGACACGTACTCCATGTCGAAGCGCTCGGGCAGGTTGAAGTCGAGCTGCACCGTGGAGCATTGCCATTGCCGGCCGATCGCGTCCCGGATCTTGATGTCGATCTTGGGACCGTAGAAGGCGCCGCCACCTTCGTCCAGGGTGTACTCCAGCCCCTTCTTTTCGATCGCCGAGCGCAGCGCCGCGGTGGCGTGTTCCCAGATCCGGTCAGACCCGACCGCATCTTCAGGTTTTGTCGAAAGATTAATATCAAATTCCTTGAATCCAAAAGCGTTCAGGAGTTCCAAAGTTAACTCCAGAACGCCGATGATCTCGGACTCGATCTGATCCTCACGGCAAAAAATATGGGCGTCGTCCTGGGTGAAACCGCGCACCCGCATCAGTCCGTGCAGAGCGCCCGACATCTCGCGTCGGTAGACGGTGCCCATCTCGCCCCAGCGCAGCGGGAGGTCCCGATAGGACCGCAACCGATCCTTGTAGACCAGCACGTGGAAAGGACAGTTCATCGGCTTGAGCTGGAAGGCCTGGTTTTCGTCCTCCATCGGCTCGTACATCGACTCCGCGTAGAAGTCCGCGTGTCCCGACGTCTTCCACAGCTCCAGGTTGGCGATGTGTGGCGTTACCACGAAGTCGTAACCGGAACGCTCGTGCAGATCGAACCAGAACTGCTCGATCACGCGACGGATCCGCGTCCCCTTCGGATGCCAGAAGACCAGACCGCCGCCGGCGTCGTCCTGGATCGAAAACAGATCGAGCTCCGCGCCGATACGCCGGTGATCGCGGCGCTCCGCCTCGCGCAGCTGTTCGAGGTAGGCCTTCAACTGCTCCTTGTTCGGCCACGCGGTGCCGTAGACACGCTGCAGCATCTCGTTGTTCGAATCACCCCGCCAGTAGGCTCCCGCGACCTTGGTCAGCTTGAAGGCCCTGAGGCGGCCGGTCGACGGGATGTGCGGCCCGCGGCACAGGTCGACGAAGTCGCCCTGACGGTACAGGGAGATCTCCTGATCCTCCGGAATGCTCTCGATGATCTCCGCCTTGTATTCCTCGCCCATGTTGCGGAAGTACACGGCGGCCTCGTCGCGCTGCATCACCGAACGCTCGACCGGAAGGTCGGCCTTCGCAAGCTCCTTCATCCGCTTTTCAATCTTTTCAAGGTCTTCCGGCGTGAAGGCGCGATCGAACGCGAAGTCGTAATAGAAGCCGTTCTCGATTACCGGGCCGATCGTGACCTGGGCATTCGGAAACAGCTCCTTCACCGACTGCGCGAGCAGGTGCGCGGTGGAATGCCGGATGATCTCGACACCCTCCGGGTCGCGATCGGTCACGATCGCCAGTTCAGCATCATCGTGAATCTCGTGGCGGACATCCACCAACTGCCCGTCGACCTTGCCGGCCAGCGCAGCCTTCGCGAGACCAGGCCCGATGTCGCGGGCAACATCCAGCACGGAGACCGGCGCGTCGTATTCGCGGCGGCTGCCGTCGGGAAGAGAAACGGAGGGCATTGCAAAACTCCTTCGCCGACCTGTACGCGGGGTCGAGCAATCCGGGGAAATCAGGCTCGGAAAGATACCAGACCACCCCGATCGTAACCACCACAAACACAATTGACGGGGTCGATGCCAGCAGCGCCGCAGGAGCGGCTTCCAGCCGTGATACCCACGCAAACGAAGCCAGCCACCCCACCCCCGCATCGCGGCCAGAGTCCGCCCTGCGGGCATCAGCGCGATCGCCTTCTATCCCCGGCGCCAGGCATGAAAGCGCTGNAGCCAGCGCAGTACCCGTTCGGGCTTGTGCGCCTTCTTCCACTCGCCGGCCGCGTACTTGTTGGCCTCGGCCATCGTCGGGTAGATGTGAATGGTGCCGAGGATCCGGTTCAGCCCGAGCCCGGACTTCATCGCCAGCACGAATTCGGCGATCAGATCTCCGGCGTGGTTCCCGGCGATGGTCACGCCGAGGATGCGGTCCTTGCCCGGCGGCGTCAGCACCTTCACCTGCCCCCGCGCCTCGCCGTCGGCGATCGCGCGGTCGAGGTCGTCGATCGCATAGGTCGTGACCTCGTAGTCGATCCCCCTCGCCTTCGCCTCGTCCTCGCTCAGACCGACGCGGGCAATCTCGGGATCGGTGAATGTCGACCAGGGAATCACGGAGTAGTCGACCCGGAAACGCCGGAACATGCCAAACAACGCGTTCACCGACGCAAACCACGCCGTGTGTGCCGCCACGTGCGTGAACTGGTACGGCCCGGCGGCATCGCCACAGGCGAAAATGTTCGGATAGGTCGCCTGCATGAACTCGTTTACGTCGATCGTGCGGTCGGTCCGGATCCCCAGCGTCTCCAGGCCCATCCCCTGCAACCGGGCCGCGCGTCCGACGCAGACGAGTATCTCGTCGAAGGGGATGGTCTCCTCGCCGTCCGAACCCGCGACCAGCAGCCGCTTCCCGTTTTCGCCCACCTCCACCCGGCGGGCCTCGCTGCCGAGCCGCAGCTCCACCCCCTCCTCGGCGAATCGCTGCATCAGCATCCGTGAGAATTCCGGATCCTCGCGCGGCAGCAGCCGCTGCCCCCGCTCGACCTGGATCACCTGGGCGCCGAGGCGCTGGAAGGTCTGGCTCAGCTCACAGCCAATCGGGCCGCCCCCGAGCACCACCAGCCGGCGCGGGCACTCACGCAGGTCCCAGACCGTGTCGGAGGTCAGGAAACCGGCTTCCCGGAGTCCGGGGATCGGCGGCACGAAGGGCCTGGCGCCGGTGGCCAGCACGATCGAGCGCGTGGTCAGGGTTTGCGTCGTGCCATCAGCACCGGTGATCTCGACGGACCAGGGTGACACCAGCCGGGCCTCGCCCTCCAGCACCTCCACGCCCAGACCCTCGTAGCGCTCGCGCGAGTCGTGGGGCGCGATCTGCGCGATCACCCGCCGCACGCGCTCCATCGCCTTGCCGAAGTCGAAGTCCGCGTGCGCCGATTCCACCCCGTAGTTCCGCGCGTGCCGGATGTCCTCGAGCAGGCGCGCGGTCCGGATCAGCGCCTTCGACGGCACACAACCCGTGTTCAGGCAGTCGCCGCCCATGCGATGCCGCTCGATCAGAGTGACCTTCGCGTTCACCGTTGCCGCAATGTAGGAGGACACCAGCCCGGCCGCACCGGCGCCAATGACCACCAGATTGCGGTCGAAGCGGCGCGGGCGTGCCCAGCCCCGATACATGCGACGGCGCCGCACCCATTCCAGCACACGGCGAGCCACGAGCGGGAAGATTCCGAGCAGCACGAAGGAGAGAATCAGGGTTGGCGACAGGATGCCCTCGGGCCCCTCCAGCTGACCCAGCTGCGTGCCGGCGTTCACATACACCGCCGTGCCCGCCAGCATGCCGACCTGCGACACCCAGTAGAAGGTCCAGGTCCGGATCGGGGTCAGTGCCATCACCACATTGATCAGGAAAAACGGGAACAGCGGAACGAGGCGGAGCGCGAACAGGTAGAAAGCGCCCTCCCGCTCGATACCCCGGTTGATCGCGCGCAGCTTGTCGCCGTAGCGCCGCTGAACCGGCTCGCGGGCGATGAAGCGCACGATCAGGAAGGCCAGCGTTGCACCGATGGTGGAGGCAAAGGAAATCAGCAGCAGGCCCCAAGCCAGCCCGAAGACCCCGCCGCCGGCCAGGGTCAGGATCGTCGCGCCCGGCAGCGACAGGGCGGTCACCACGATATAAAGGGCGAAGAACAGCGCGCTGGCCAGGAAGGGCCGGGCGTCGCGGAAGTCCTCGATGTCACCCTGCACGGCCTTCAGCGTGTCGAAGTCCAGGAAACGCCCGAGATCGAAGACAAAGAAGGTCGTGATCGCGATCACGACCACCGTCAGAAGGATCCATCGTGTGCGGTTCATGCGCTCTTCTTCCAGGTTCAAGGTCTACGGGAACCCGTTGCCGGCGGCACCGGGGTACGCGCGATGGCCGCGTTGCTCGAAGGGCGCCATCGGCCACCAGCATAACGGTGACGGATCATATGTCTTATCAGGGTTTCCACGGATTACACACCGGCCTCTCGCAGCGGACCATCAGCCGTGATAGGAAGACCCGAAAAAAAACCGGACCCGGAACTCGATCATGAATCACAGATGCATCTCCCGACCCGGCCGGCGAAGGGCCAACCACAGCCCGCGCGCCGCCAGCATGACCATGGTTGCAGTGGCCGTGCTGGTCCTTGCCCCCCGCACCCTGGCGGGGCCGGCCTTCGGGCCCGAGGAGATCATCGGCTGGGAAGCGCACTCCTTCGAGGGAACAACCGAATACCGCCTCGTGCAAACCGACGGGCGGCTGGCCGTAAAGGCCACCTGTACCGAAGAAACGGCCTCGGGTCTGTTCTATCGCCAGGACATCGACCTGACCGAGACGCCGGTCGTCGAGTGGGAATGGCGCGTGGACGAGACGCTGACCGGGATCGACGAAACCACCCGCGACGGCGACGACTACCCTGCCCGCCTGTACCTGGTCGACGAGGCCCGCGTGCTGCGCTGGCGCACCCGTGCCCTGAACTATGTGTGGAGCAGCGCCACCGAGCGCGGACGTGACTGGCCGAACGCCTTTGCCTCCCAGGCCCACATGATTGCCGTGGCCACGGCCAACGACGCCGGGGAAGGCTGGCGCACCGAGCGACGCAACGTGGTCGAAGACTTTCGGCGCTTTCACGACCGCGAGCCGGAGCGCATCAACGCCGTCGCGGTGATGACCGACTGCGACAATACCGGCCAGGAAACCCGCGCCTGGTACGGCAATATACGGTTCCTGCCGGAGTGACGGCAGGATTTGCGCCAACGCAACCCGGAGCGAACGAAACATGGCACAGACTGAGACCATGCGGCTGCTGGACGACTTCCCCGAGACCCGGCGCGGTCGGCTGAGCACTGTGCAGGCCAACCTCGGCTATGTCTGCAACCAGACGTGTTTTCATTGTCACGTGAACGCAGGTCCCAACCGCAAGGAGGTCATGCAGCGCGAGACCGTCGACGAGATCCTCGCCCTGATCCGCCGCGCGGGGATCGAGACCCTGGACCTCACCGGTGGCGCGCCCGAGCTGAACCCGCACTTCCGCTATCTGGTCAGTTCGGCCCGGGCGATGGGCGTCAACGTGCTCGATCGCTGCAACCTTACGATCCTGTCGCAGCCCGGACAGGAGGACCTCGCGGAATTCCTCGCGGCCAACCAGGTGACGGTCATCGCCTCCCTGCCTTGCTACCTGGAGGAAAACGTCGATGCCCAGCGGGGTGACGGGGTGTTCGGGGCCAGCCTCGCGGGACTGCGCCGGCTGAATGCGCTGGGCTACGGCCAGCCGGATTCCGGCCTGGAGCTGAACCTCGTCTACAACCCGCAGGGTCCGGAGCTGCCGCCGCCGCAGGACTCCCTGGAATCGGCTTACCACGAGTACCTCGCGCAGCACTACGGGATCGTGTTCAACCGGCTGTTCACCATCGCCAACATGCCGATCAACCGATTCGCCAAAACGCTGGCGCGCAAGGGCGAGTACAACCGCTACATGCAGACGCTTCGTCTTGCTCACCAGGACGCCAACCTCGAACACGTGATGTGTCGTTCACTGGTCTCCGTGGACTGGCAGGGATTCGTGTACGACTGCGATTTCAACCAGATGCTGCACATCCCGCTTGGCGCGGGAGGTCGGCCACGCCAGCACATCAGGGAGATTGATGCCCTGGCGCTGACCGATTCCCCCATTGCCGTCGCCGATCACTGCTATGGGTGCACCGCCGGGCAGGGTTCGAGCTGCGGCGGGGCACTCGACTGACAGCCGCACGCTCAGGCGCAGATGCGCGGGAACCAAAAACGTTACCGCAATAGCTCGCAATCTCCTGGATCGACCTCTATGCTCTTGCAGTCCGCCGACACAAGCGGGCCTTCGCCCTCGACTCCGGGGTGCATTCGGTTGCGCGAACCTGCTACAGGAACCTGCCTCAAGACGTTGAAGATGTACGATTCGTTGCAGAAAATGTTCTCCATAAGCCCCATTCATTCGATTTTTTCGAAAGATTGCTTGCAATCATCAGTGCACTCCCGTAACCTGTGCACATATTAGATATTTCTAATGGATTGACCGGATGAAATCCGCGACGGATAACGTCCGAGTTAACAGCACTGGTTATGAACCGCAGTGTTCCACCCTTGGCGCTGCCCGCGGATTCCGCGGAATCAGAGGGCTTGTTATCCAAACCATAAGGACTTTAAACAATGCGTAATTCCCTCAAGCTTCTCGCCACCGCCGCCCTGATCGGCGCCTTCGCGATCCCGATGCATGCCAGCGCCCAGTGGGGCGGCCCCGGCTACGGTGGCCCCGGCTTTGGCGGCCCCGGTATGGCTGGTCCCGGCTACGGCGGTCCCGGTTACGGTTATGGTGGTCCTGGCTACGGCGGCTACCCGGGTGCCGGCCGCGGCATGGGTGACATGTTCGGCTTTGGCGACATGTTCAGCGACTTCGACATGAGCGCCCGCGGCAGCGGCCGCACCCACGGCTACGGCCGCGGCGCCGGCGACATGTACGGCTACGGCCAGCCCTACGGCTATGGCCCGGGCTACGGCTACGGTGCGCCTTACGGCGGTGCCCCCTACGGTGGCCCGATGATGCCCTACGGCCAGCAGCCGCAGCAGGGTGAAGAAGCCCCGGCCGAGTAAGTTTCTCGGTCTCCAGCTGAAGCTGGACGAGGCCCGGTCCTTCTGGACCGGGCTTTTTTTGTGCCTCTGATCCGGAAAGAACGGCGAAGGAACAGGGATGGGTTGATCGATCTGCCTCCGGGAGGCGCCGCCCGGATCAGCGGGGAATGCCCCAGCTGTGCAGCACGCGATAGGGTCCCGGGTGTCCGCCCTGCCCCGACTCGATCAGCACCATTTCCGCGGGGCGCCAATCCAGAGGCTTGACCGTGGAAGGCTCGAACCGGGTGACGAAACGCCGCAGCGTCACGTGCGGTCGGAACGGGCGGTCCTCCATTTCCACTCCGATGGCCCTGCACAAGCCGCTCAACTCGGCGGCGAGGGCCTCGAGCTCGGGCACCGGGTGCGCAGGGCCGATCCAGGCTACCCGTGGACGCGGGAACCAGCCCAACNGCTGCAGTACCAGCCCGATTTCCGGAACCCGCAGCCCATGGGCCCGGTCCACCATCGCCGCGACCGTCCCCGCACTCACCTTTCCGGGAAAGGCCAGCGTCAGGTGCAGGTGCTCCGCCGGCACCGGACGCCCGTTCGCGGGCATCCCGCGGGCGAGTGCAGCGAGCGACGCCCGCAGTCCGGCNTCCGGCCAGAGGGCGAAGAACACGCGTTGCAGCGGCTCCGTCTTCGTCATCGCGAATCTCCGGACCAGCGGGTCACGACACTCGCTCCACCCGCATGGACGGANACGGCCCNCNGGTCGCTGTTACCCTCGGCACGGCGACGCTGATCGCGGCCTTGACGCTGCCACTGTGGCTGCCGGCATTCGGGCTCTGACCCGGCATCCGAACAGCGTTTCAGCGCGCCTGGAGCACCAGGAGAGAACCCTCGTTGCGCATATCGACCCGGCCCAGAAAGCTCATGCCCAACAACGCGGTGGCCGGGCTCTCCCCGGGCAGCACCACCGCCGGGACCCGGTCGAGCTCCACACCACCCACCTGTACCCGGTCGAGCAGGACACGCCGACCCGTGACGATTCCAGACGCGGTTTCGACCGCGACCTCCACACCACCAGATCGCAGATTCAGGCGCCGGGCCTCGGCCTCACTGAGCGTGACCAGGGTGGCCCCGGTATCGACCATCAATGGAACCGACTGACCGTTGACCCGACCGCGCACGAAATAGCCGCCCTGGGGATCCGGCGCGATGCGGATTTCCGCACTGGCCCGCTGGTACACGCCGCCAAAGCGACCGCGCTCCAGCGTCAGTTCCTGACGCTGTCCCTGGTACTCGACCAAGGCCGAGCGGCTCGTCGCCCGCAGCAGGCGCACCCCCTGCGCGCCCTTCTCGCCATCGCGCAGCATGAACCGATTTCCGTCCATCTCGAACAGCGCGCGGCCTTCGAACAGGCCCTGCACCCGAAGCTCTGCCCCACCAGCCGCCGGCAACAGCAGGAAGAGCAGAAGTGGCAGGATATGATTTGCGCCCAGCCTGGCCTGCATCGCAGTGACTCCCGGAGACTCATCCATTCCCAATGAATCCACAAACCGCGCGGTCACGCAAGGCCGGCCACCCGTTGGCGCCCCTGTCGCGGGCGGTGCGGCGGGACCGGGGATCCGGCAACAGTGCCGGCCGTTCCCCACCGCACCAGTCGTGGTTTCCCGTCGGGAATACGGGGAACGGGACGCCGCGGTACCCTTGGCGCTAGAGTAGTGGCCACGAAAAATGCCATACACCGATGGCGCCCCTGCACCGGCAATTCAGGAAGTCCGATGAACATTCTCTACGACGAGCGGCTGGACGGACCGCTCCCT